>Ga0070741_10000128_pt1 | contig 294820 bp, 286 predicted proteins | sample Coa_R1_4_FD_66440 | JGI IMG/M metagenome (GOLD analysis project Ga0070741, IMG submission 66440) | Surface soil microbial communities from Centralia Pennsylvania, which are recovering from an underground coalmine fire - Coalmine... | ecosystem: Environmental > Terrestrial > Soil >...
CTACAACCTGCGCCGACCGCACACCGCTCTCGACGGCTTGACGCCGGCCGAGTTCATCCAGCAAAATCTCAAGACCTCGAACTCACAGTCCCTCGTGGCCTGACGTCCGGGGCGGCATCAAATCGAACAGTGGCTTTTTGAGTACAATCTGGGCGACCGCACATCTTCCTCGCCGGATCGACGGCCGCCGAGTTCATCGAGCAAGATCGCTAGATCTCACTCAGGCTACCTCGTGGGCTGTGTCCTCCGGGGCGGCATGACGGCGAGAAGCTCCGTCGCCTGCATCGTCGTCGCTTCGTACGCGGTCGGCCACGCGCGCGGATCCGCGGCCGTCCTCGAGGACGCCGCCGCCCACCCCGGGACGAGCGCGAGAAGGAACGGCGCGATGCACCATGCCTTTCTCATGCTTCACGTTTCGGACGGCGACCGAACGGTCCCTTTGAGGGGCGTGCGGCGCTAGGTCGTCACCCGCCGGTGCGGACGAACGCGTTCCAGTACCAGACGCCCCACGCGCCTACGAGCGCCGAGTACACGATGAGCCAGACGCCCCAGCGGGGCAGCCGCTCGCGCACGCCGATCGCCATCAGCGCGAACAGATACGGCATGAAATCGAGCGCGTGCCGTTCGCCGAACTGCACCCAGCCGTCGAGGTAGTACAAGAACTCCGGGATCGCGACCAGTCCGGTCGTGATCCAGAGCGCGCGCACGAGCGAGACGGGCGTCTTCGCGAGGAACGCGAGCACGAGCGCCGGGCTCGTGAACGTCAGCGCGATGCCGGTGGTGTCGGGCTTGACGTACGGCCACTGCGCTTTTTGCAGCCATTCGACGAGGACGGGCGCGCGGAAGAAGAACGAGTAGATTTCGTACGGCACGTACGCGAGCTGGAACGGCGAGCCCGTCGGCGAGCCCCACGCGTCCTGGTGGTAGTACAGCGTGTGACCGATGTCCGCAACGGTCCCCCACATCAGCTCGTCGTAGCCCATGTAGGCGATGCCGCCGCACGCGACGACCGCGAAGAACGAGCGCAGCCGCGCGATCCGTTCTTCGCGCGTGGGTGCGCCGCCGCGGAATCCGCCCGTCCACAGCGCCCAGATGAAGAGCGGAAACGCCGCAACCTCCGGCGCGCGCGAGCCGGCCGCGAGCACCGCGCAGACGCCGACGAGCCAGCCGCGGTTCTTGCCGCGCAGCTCCACCATCGCGAGCAGCACGAACGCCATCGCGCAGAGGTGCGCGAGAAACCACACGTCGCCCAGCTCGGCGCACCACCACACGTCGGTCCCGGCGACGAAGAAGATCGCCAGGAAGATCTTCGTGGAGACGTCCGCGACGCCGAGCCGGCCGGAGAGGATCCAGGCGAGCGCGGTCGCGACGGCGGCGAACGCGATCGCGACGGTCGTCTGGTTCGCGTCGTTGCCCCAGATGGCGACCCAGGGCAGCATGAAGATCGCCGGAACCGGACCGTCGACGCCGTAATGCTGGCCGTGGTAGAGGACGGCGTCCATCCAGCGCCCCGGCCAGTCGATCCACATCCGGCCGTGCAGCCACGAGTAGGCGACCCGGACGTAGTTGTTCTGCTGCGTCGAGCGCAGGTGCGAGCTTGCCAGGATGACCAGGAACGTGACGACGCCCGCGACGAGGCTGCCCGGGATGCGGCGGCGCGCGAGCACCGCCGAGGTCTTGGAGACGGCGGCGTCCATGCGGCGTCCCCGTTTCGGCGCGCGCAACCCGGAACCCGCCGCCGCGGTAGGATGGAAGGCAATGTACCAACGCTCACCCTACGGACGCGGCGCCTACGGCCGAGGCGGCTACCCCGCCGCGACGAGCCCCTACGCGACCTCCGGTCTGCTGGGCCAGGTGCTCGGCATCACCGGGGTCGGCTTCCTCATCACGGCCCTGGCGGCGTACCTGTTCCGCGGCATCTCGCCGATGGCCGGGCTGATCGCGTTCTTCGCCGGCTTCGTGGTGCTCATGGTGATGAACGGCGTGCGGGCCAACCCGCAAGTCGCGCTGCTGTGGTTCTACGCGTTCACGTTCCTCGAAGGGATCGGGCTCGCCCCGACCATCGCGCGCTACGTTCACGCCTTCGGACCCGACGTCGTGGTCAACGCCGCGGCCACGACGGGCTTCGGGATGCTCGTGCTCGGCGGCGTCGCGTTCACGTTCTCCATCGACTGGCGGCGCTTCCAAGGCATCGCGTTCGGAGCGCTGATCGTCTTAGTGCTCGCCGGATTGGTCTCGCTGTTCGTGCACTTCATGCACGCGACGACGTACGCGTGGCTGGTGCTCGGCGTGTTCACGCTGCTCACGCTCGTCGACTTCAGCAGAATTCGCGCCGGCGGCGACGGCTTTACGCCGGTCGATCTCGCGATCCAGATCTACCTCGACGGAATCAACATCTTCCTCGCCTTGCTCGAGCTGTTCGGCGCGCGGCGCCGCGACTGAACGCACGCCGGCCGGGGTGACGCGGGGCGGCTGAGCGCCCGTCCCCGGTCCGCCTTGCCCAGCGAGTCGCCGAAACCGGGACAGCGGCGGCCGGTTCGTGAATCGCGTACCATGGCGCGGGCGTACGACGAGCAAGCGGAGCAGCCGGCCGGAGACGTCCTGCACGAGGCCTGCGGGGTCACGGCGATCTACGCGCCGGGCGAGGACGTCGCGCGGCTCGCCTACTTCGCGCTCTACGCGCTCCAGCATCGCGGTCAGGAGAGCGCCGGGCTCGCGGTCGGCGACGGCGTGCGCATCGACAGCCATCGCGAGATGGGCCTGATCACCGGCGTCTTCGACGAGGATATCCTCGGGCGGCTGCGCGGCTCGGTCGCGATCGGCCACACGCGCTACTCCACGACCGGCAGCTCGATCGTCTGCAATGCGCAGCCGTTCGTCGAGGAGTGCGATCTCGGCACGTTCGCGTTCGGCCACAACGGCAACCTGACGAACGCCGAGGAGCTGGCGGCGCGGCTACCCGAGCACGTCCGTCTCGCGGCGACCTCCGACTCCGAGATCCTCGCCAAGACCATTGCGTTCGCGCCGGGGCGGAGCTGGACGGAGAAGATCAAAGCCGCCATGCGCGTCGCCGAAGGCGCGTACTCCGTGGCGATGTGCACCAAGGACACGATCTACGCGTTCCGCGATCCGTGGGGCGTGCGCCCGCTCTGCGTCGGAACCTACGGCGATCACGGCTACATCGTCGCGTCGGAGTCGTGCGCGCTGGCGACGGTGGGCGGCCGCTACCTGCGCGAGATCGAAGCAGGCGAGATCGTCAGCGCGGGCAACGCGGGCATTCGCACCGAGCACGTCGAGGTGGTGAAGCCGCCCGCGCTCTGCATGTTCGAGTACATCTACTTCGCGCGGCCCGACAGCACGCTCTCCGGACGCTCGATCTACATGGCGCGCTACGAGATGGGCAAGGCGCTCGCGCGCGAGCACCCCGTCGACGCCGACGTCGTCATGGCCGTCCCCGACAGCGCGATCCCGGGCGGGATCGGCTTCGCGAGCGAGAGCGGCATCCCGTACGTCGAAGGGCTCATCAAGAACCGCTACATCGGCCGGACCTTCATCAGCCCCGATCAGAAGCTGCGCAGCCAGGGCGTGCAGCTGAAGTTCAATCCGATCGTGGAGAACCTGCGCGATCAGCGCGTCGTCGTCGTCGACGACTCGATCGTGCGCGGCACGACAACGCCGCGCATCGTGAAGCTGCTGCGCGACGCGGGCGCGCGCGAAGTCCATCTGCGGATCACCTCGCCGCCGATCGTGCACCCGTGCTATCTCGGCGTCGACATGGCGACCTACGCCGAGCTGATCGCCGCGAACCTCACCGTCCCGCAGATCTGCGAGCGGCTCGGCGCCGATTCGCTCGGCTATCTGAGCATCGAAGGGCTCGTGGATTCGACCGACCGGGACGCGCGCGATTTCTGCCTCGGATGTCTGAACGGCCGCTATCCGAGTGTCCCCGCCTACTCGCACGGCGGCCTGCAAGCCGATCGCCAGCCCGCGCTGAAGTGAGTTCGGCGCTCTGAACGAGCGCCGAACTCATCGCGGTGCTCGCTTCGCTGCGCTCCGCCGTGCTTACGGTGAACCCGGCTCGGACTGTGCCGGGGGGTCGCTCGCGGGAAACGAGTCGGCAACGGCTTTGTCGTAGTCGTCGAGGCCCTCGTCTTCGCCTTGCACGTCGTATTCGGAGGGGCTTTCGGGGCGCGACGGGTCGCTCACCGGCGCGTCTGGGTGGTTCGGGGCGGGACCGGGATCGGGCACGACCGGCGCTTGCGGATCCATGCCCCCGGTGTACCCGATCAGACGGCGGCGACGGCCTTCTTGGCGACGCCGTTCGTCGAGAAGCCGTGCGTCGCGAGGTCCTCGGCGATGGCGACGAACGCGCGCACGGGCGTGCCGGTCGGCCCCTTCGCCATGTATGGCGACTCGCTGTCGAGATACGCCGTCCCCGCGACGTCGAGATGGATCCACGGAACGTCGTCGACGAACGCCTTGAGGAACGCGCCGGCCGTCTCGGCGCCGCCGGGGCGGCCGCCGGTATTCTTCAAATCGGCGATGTCGCTCTTGATCTGCTGATCGAAGTCCGGGTAGAGCGGGAGCCGCCAATAGCGCTCGCCGACGTCGGCGACGACGTCGAGAAAGCGGCCGACGAACGCGTCGTCGTTCGACATCGTCCCGCTCGCCGCGTGGCCGAGCGCGATCACGCACGCGCCGGTGAGCGTCGCCGCGTCGACGATCTTCGTCGCGCCGCGCTCGCGTGCGAAGCACAGCGCGTCGGAGAGGATCAGCCGGCCTTCGGCGTCGGTGTTGAGGACCTCGATCGTCTTGCCGTTCATCGCGCGCAGGATGTCGCCCGGTTTCATCGCGCGATGCCCCGGAAGATTCTCGGACGACGGCACGACGCCGATGACGTTGACCTTCGGCCGCAGCTTGCCGATCGCCCACATCGCCGCGATCACGCCGGCGCCGCCCGACATGTCGTACTTCATCTCGTGCATGTTCTCGGCCGGCTTGATGGAGATGCCGCCGCTGTCGAAGGTCAGGCCCTTGCCGACGAGCGCGAGCGTCTCCGTCGACGACGGGTCGCCGCGATACGTCATGATGCTCAGCGTCGCGGGCTCGTCGGAGCCGCGCGAGACGCCGAGCAGCGCGCCCATGCCTTTCGACTCCATCCAGGCTTCGTCGAACACCTCGACGTCGAGCCCCGCATCCTGCGCCAGCTCTTTCGCGCGCGCCGCGAGGTGGGTCGGCGTCATCTCGTTGCCCGGGCGCAGCGCCATCGTGCGCGCGTGGTTCACGGCCTCGCCGAGAATGGAGCCGCGCCGCGCGCCGGCTTCGACCGCCGAGCGATCGAGCGTCCCCACGAGCAGCGTGACGTCGGTCGTGACGACCGGCTTGTCGGCTTCGGTGCGATAGAGCGTCGTGTCGAGAAGCGCGGCCTGCGCGCCTTCGGCGGCGAACGACGCGGCCTGCGCGGCGTCGACGCCCTCCGGCAATGCGATTGCGATGCGTTCCACGCCGCGCTTGCCCAGATACCGCACCGCCGTGCCCGCGAGCTTCGCCAGTGCGGACGGCGTCAGCTTCGCGCGCTCGCCCAGGCCGACGACCAGCACGCGCTTGAACGGCGCCGCTTTCGCGTGGACGAGGGACGTCTCGTTCGGCTTTCCGGAGATCTCGCCGCTCGCCAGCACATCGGCGATCGCGCCGTCGAGGGCGCGGTCGATCTCGGCCGCAGCGCCCTCGAGCGCCCCGCCCGCGAAGACCGGCACGACGAGCGCGCCGGTCTGCACCGACGTCGCGGCGTCGTTCGAGACGTGGACCTGCATGGAATCCTCCGAAGGAACAGAATCGGTCGTGCGACCGTGACGGGCAATCTGTTCGCGTTTACGCGCGCCGCCGCCGCGCACCTCGCGGACGGCGGTCTGTTTCGTCTGGACGCCGGCCTGGCGTTGGTTGCCCATGTCGAGGGAGCGGGCGCCCGTGCGGCGCTCGCGTCGGCGAGCGGTCGCATCGATCTGCTGGCGGACGACCTCGTCGCGCGGCTGGTGAACGCCGTGCTGGCTCGCGGCGCCGAACCGCTGTTCGTCGTCGCGCGTGTCGGCGGCGACGGGCTCGACGAGGCGCGCGTGGCGGTGCTGGGACGCGAGCTGCATCGCTCGTGCACGGCAAATGCCTGCGCGTTGGCCGGGCTCGAGATCGACGAGGTCCGCGCGGGCGTGTACGTGTCCGGCGCGTTCGACGTTTCGGCCGCCGTCGTCGGGCGCGCGGACGTCTCGAATGCTCCGCCGCCGGTCGACGAAGCGGGCGACGAACGCGGTCCGCGCGTCGCACGCGCTTCGCCGCTCGACGTGGACGCGGTGCGCAGCGGAGACGCGCTGATCGGGCTGCTCGACCCGAGCGTCCATCCACGCATTCTCGCCGAAGTGCTCGGCGACGCGACGGACGGCGAGTCGTCCGCCGGGCCTGCGAATCGCGATGCGTTGGAAACGCCGCAGCCGTCGTATCGCGACGCCGTCGCGGCGATTTGCGCCGCGGCGGCGGTTCGCTCGGCGGCGTACGTCGGACGCACGCTGTTCGACGACGTTCCGCGCGCGTTGCCCCGCGGCGTGCAGGCCGTGTTCGAGCCTGCGCGGTGGGACGTGCCTGCAACGTCCGCCGAGATCGTCCGGCGCTGCGCGCTCGACCACGACACGGCGTTTCGCAACCTCGGGATGGGGATCGGCTTCGTGCTCGTCGTTCCGGTGACCGACATCGCGAAGGCGCTCGCCGCGTCGCCGCTCGCACGCGTCGTGGGGTTCGTCCAGCCGCGCCGCGACGACGACCCGCCCGTGGTCGTGCGCGCGCCGCGCGCGAACCGCTGAGCGCGTGTACGCGAACCTGCTCGCCGAGCTGGACGACGCCCGGTTCGGTGCGAACGCGCGTCTCCGCGCGGAGGCGCTGGCACGCGAGGCGGGCTTCGCGCTGCGTCGCACCGACGGCGCCGCCGACGAGCGCCTCGCGGCGTGGATCGACTTGCACTTCGCGCCGTCGGGATGGTCGTCGGAAGTGCGCGCCGGAAGCGCGTGGGTCGCCGAGCGCGACGGCGAGATCGGCGGGTTCGCGGCGTTCGCAGCGCGCGGGCTGCGCTTCTTCTGGCTGCGCGGCTACGGCGAGCGCCGCGACGTGGGGATCTTCGGACCGTACGGCGTCGCGCCGGCGCATCGCGGCACCGGGATCGGCGAAGCGCTGCTGCTTGCGGCGCTGGCGGGGCTGCGTGAAGCGGGACACGGCAAGGCGCTGATTCCGGCCGTGCGGGGTGAGCGGCTGATCGCGACGTACGAAGCGCGAACCGGCGCGACGATCGTCGAGCGCTTTGACCTGAGCGTCGCGCGGGCGCGCACGTCGATCCTCGCGAGCGGTGCCGGGACGAACGCGCGCAACGTGCTCGAGCGCGTGCGCGACGGAACGCTGCCGCTCGACGTCCGCGCGGTGATCGCGAACGACGCGAACGCCGGCGCGCTGGAGGCGGCGCGCGAGCACGGCGTCGCCGCGATCCCGGTCGTGTGGGACCGCGCCGTCGAGTCGCGGGCGGAGTTCGACGCGCGGGTCGCGGAAGCGACCGCGCGCACCGAGCCGGAACTGGTGCTCCTGCTCGGCTGGATGCATCTGCTCGCACCGGCGTTTCTGCAGCGCTTTCCGCAGACGATCAATCTGCATCCCGCCTTCTTGCCGCACGACTCGTCACGCGACGAAGTGGTGATGCCGGACGGAAGCGTCGTCCCGGCGCTGCGCGGCGCGCATGCGTTGCGCGACGCGCTCCGTGCGGGCGCGCAGTGGACGGGTGCGACGGTGCACTACGTCACGCCCGCGACGGACCGCGGCGAGGTGCTCGTCCGAATCCCGATGCGGGTCGACGACGCGACGACCGAGCACGAGCTGCGCGAACGGATCCGTCCGCTCGAGTTCGCGGCGGTTCCGGCAGCGATCCGGCGCTGGAGCTTCGAACGATAGCAGGATGAACGACGACGGCCTGACGCGGCTTGCGATCCCGGTCGGACCCGAGGATCACGTGCGAGGACCTGCGGACGCCGCGGTGACGATGGTGGAGTACGGGGACTTCGAATGTCCGTACTGTCAGCTCGCGTACCCGACGGTCAAAGCGCTGGAGGGCCGCTACGCCGGCATGCTGCGCGTCGTGTTCCGCAGCTTTCCGCTCTCGCAGCACCCGCATGCCGAGCCCGCCGCGGAAGCCGCGGAGTTCGCGGCGGACCACGGCAAGTTCTGGGACTACCACGACGCGCTCTACGAGCGCACCGGCGCGCTCACCGAGGCGCTGATCGTCGGCGACGCCGAGCGGGTCGGCCTCGACTCCGGCGCGCTGCGCACCGCGCTGCGCGAAGGCACGTACCGTCCGGTCGTCGAGGAAATCAAAGAAGGCGGTGAGGACAGCGGGATCCCCGGAACGCCGGCGTTCTTCCTGAACGACGTGCTCTTCGAAGACGATCCGACCCTCGAGAACCTCGCCGGCGCGATCGACTGGCTCCTGGAGCACGGCTCGGCGCGATAAGCGGCGCGAGCACGGAGCGCTGACCGGCACGAGTACGGCGCGCTGAGCGGCACGAGCGCGGCGTGCCGCCGCGTCCGATGAAGCGGCCGCGTTCGATCGATCGCGTTAACCGAACGGAAGGTTCGGGTCCGCGACCAGCGTCATCGCATCGGCGCGTGCGCGTTCGCCGCGCCGGTCGGCCGCCGCGGCGATCATCGCGGCGTTGTCGGTGCAGAACCGGCGCTCGGGAACGAAGGCGCGGATCCCGAGCCGCTCGGCGAGTTGCAGGAACGCGCGCTGCAGCGCGCCGTTCGCAGCGACGCCGCCGCTCAGCACGATCGCGCGATAGTCGCGAAGGTCGAGGGCGCGCGCCGTTCGGTCGATCAGCACGTCGATCACGGCCGATTGGAAGGAGGCGGCGACGTCCTCGCGCCGCGCCGCCTTGCCGGCGTCCGATTCGAGGAAGTAGCGGACCGAGGTCTTCAAGCCGGAGAAGCTCAGGTCCATCGTCCCGGGATCGGGACGATGCCGCGGAAACGCGACGGCCTTCGGATCGCCGTCGCGCGCGAGCGCTTCGAGCGCCGGCCCGCCCGGAAACGGCAAGCCCAAGAGCCGCGCCGTTTTGTCGAACGCTTCGCCCGCGGCGTCGTCGCGGGTCTTGCCGATGATGCGCAGCTCGACCGGCGATTCGACTTCGACGAGCTGCGAATGTCCGCCGCTCACGAGCAGCGCGAGGAACGGATACGGCGGCGCTTCGTCGCGCTCGAGGAAGGGCGCGAACAGATGCCCGTGCAGATGGTTGACCGCGTACAGCGGCAGCCCGCTCGCGAACGCGAGCGCCTTCGCGGCCGCGACGCCGACGACGAGGCTGCCGATCAGTCCGGGGCCCGCCGTGACGGCGATGCCGTCGAGCCGCTCGAGCCCGGTGCCCGCGCGAGTCAGCGCGTCGTCCACCGCCGCGGACAGCAGCGCCGCATGCCGCCGTGAGGCGATCTCCGGAACGATCCCGCCGTACTTCGCGTGGAACGCGTCCTGATTCGTCGAGACGTTTGCCAAGACGTGAACGCCGTCGCGAACGACCGCGGTGGCGGTATCGTCGCACGACGTCTCGATCCCGAGCAGCAGCATCGTCCCTACGATCCCTTCCACAACGACGCCGGTTGCGGGTCTTGCCGTCTTCGAGACCCGTCCGGCTGCGCGTTCGATCCCCGCCCGCTCCAGCCGTCGGCCTTGTGCCCGACGTAGGTGTGTGATAGGATCGTGCGCACGCGTCTCGGGTCCGGTCACACACCATCGCGGGCACCGCATCGTTACGATGCGGTGCCCGTCGCCTTACCGGCGCGCGGCGACGCGCGCGCCGAGCTCGTCGGCGAACTCTTCGATCGGCACGGTGCGCTTCTCTTCGACGCCGCGCTCGTTGACGTTCACGGTGCGATCCGCGAGCTCGCTCTTCCCGACCACCAGGATGTACGGGACTTTCTGCGTCTTCCAGCGCCGGATCTTGAACCCGAGCTTTTCGTTCGAGCTGTCGGCGTCGACGCGGAATCCGCGCTTGCGCAGCGCGTCGCGTACCTCGTACGCGTAGTCGAGCTGGTGCTCGGAGATGGGGCACACCACGGCCTGCACCGGCGCGATCCAGGCCGGGAACGCACCGCCGAAGTGCTCGATGAGCACGCCGAAGAACCGCTCCAGCGAACCGGCGAGCGCGCGGTGGATCATCACCGGCCGGTGATCGGTGCCGTCCGAGCCGCGATACTTGAGCTCGAAGCGTTCCGGGAGAACGAAGTCCACCTGCACGGTGCCGAGCTGCCAGCGCCGTCCGATCGCGTCGCGCACGTTGATGTCGAGCTTCGGCCCGTAGAACGCACCGCCGCCTTCGTCGATCCCGTAGGGCAGTCCGCGCGAGTCGAGCGCCTTGCGGATCGCCTCCTCGGCGATGGGGTCGGTGTCGCCGCGCTGCTCGCGCGTGCTCAGCACGTATTCGAAGTCCTCGAACTGGAACGCATCCATCAGCCGCAGCGCCTCGTCGAGCGTCTGCTCGAACTCGGCCTGCAATTGTTCCGGCGTGCAGAAGAGGTGCGCGTCGTCCTGCGTGAAGCCGCGCACGCGGGTGAGGCCGTGCAGCGTTCCGCTCAGCTCGAAGCGGTAGACGGTGCCGAACTCGGCGTAGCGCAGCGGCAGGTCGCGGTACGAGCGGCCTTCGCTGCGATAGATCAAGATGTGCCCGGGACAGTTCATCGGCTTGAGCCGGAAGCGCTGTCCCTCGACCTCGATCGGCCCGAACATGCCGTGCGCGAAGTTTTCCAGGTGTCCCGACGTCTCGTACAGCTTCTCGTGGACGACGTGCGGCGTCACCACCGGCAGATAGCCGCGCTCGCGCAGACCTTCCCGGATGAACTCTTCCACCAGCCCGCGCATGATCGCGCCCTTGGGATGCCAGAAGATCAGCCCGCCGCCGGCCATCTCGTCGACGTGGAACAGATCGAGCTCCGCGCCGAGCTTGCGATGATCGCGTTTCGCCGCTTCCTCGAGGAACGCGACGTAGTCGTCCAGCTCCTGCTGCGTCGGGAACGCGGTGCCGTAGATGCGCTGCAGCATGGGGTTGTGCGCGTCGCCGCGCCAGTACGCGCCGGCGACGTTCTGCAGCTTCAGCGCGCCGATGGCGCCGGTCGAGTCCGCATGGCCGCCGCGGCACAGATCGGTGAACTCGCCGATCGTGTACAGCGTGATGGGCTCGCCTTCCGGAATGTCGCGCGCGATCTCGACCTTGTACGGATTGTCGCGGAAGCGCTCGATCGCTTCGTCGCGCGTCACCCGCCGGCCGGTCATCGGATAGTCCGCAGCGACGATCTCGCGCATCCGCTGCTCGAGGCGCTCGAGGTCCTCGGGCGTGAACGGGTCCGGACGATCGAAGTCGTAGTAGAACCCGTTCTCGATGGCGGGACCGATCGTGGGCTTCGCTTCCGGGAAGAGGTCCTGCACGGCGTAGGCGAGCACGTGCGCGGCGGTGTGGCGGAGCTGCGCGATGTCCACGGGACTCGCCGCGACCGCGGTGGGCGACTTCTGCACGCGTCGTACTACGCCAAGCGACGCGCGAGCCCCACCCGCCGCCCGTTCGGCGCGCCTTACGGGGCATGTAGCCGTGACGAAACGCCTCGGCCACGGTAGACTTGCCCGGAATGGCGACGACGAAGGTGATCGACGAGCACTCCGAGCGGCACGGGCTCGGCTCGCACACGATTCGCGACCTCGTGCTCGGGATGGCAGACGGACTCACGGTGCCGTTCGCGCTCGCGGCCGGCGTGACGGGCGCGGTGGCCGCAAGCGGAATCGTCCTGACGGCCGGGCTCGCGGAGATCGTCGCCGGCGCCATCTCGATGGGGCTCGGCGGTTACTTGGCCGCGCGAACCGAGGCGCAGCACTACGCGCGGGAGTACGCCCGTGAAGTGCGCGAGACGCACGAGATCCCGAACGAAGAGAAGGCCGAGGTGGCGCAGATCCTCTACGGATACGGCGTGCGCGAGCCGATCCTCACGCGCGTGGTCAACGAGATCGCGAGCGACCGCGTGCAGTGGGTGGAGTTCATGATGCGCAACGAGCTCGGACTCGAGCGCCCCGACGAGCACGCCGCGCCGCGGAGCGCGATCCTCGTCGGGGGCGGCTACATCCTCGGCGGCATCTTCCCGCTCACGCCCTACGCGCTGATCCCGGACGCGCACGTGGCGCTCTGGTGGTCCATCGGGTTCACCACGCTCGCGCTGGTCGTGTTCGGCGCGGTGCGCGCCCGCGTGCTCGGAACGAAGCTCCTCGCGGGCGCGCTGCAGACCTGGATGATCGGCGCGCTGGCGGCCGGGGTCGCCTACGGGCTCGCCCGGCTCGTCATGCGCGGCTGACGGCGCTTTCGCGCGTCGCGTCAGCCGTTCCAGTTCGTGCCGGGCGTCGGCATCGCGGGGACCGCGCTCTTCGTGATGGGGCACGTGCCGTCGACCGTGTAATTCGGCGCCGTGTAGAACGGAATGTCGTTCCCGATCAGCGGCTGCGTCTTGTAGTACGGTGCGACGTCCTGATCCTTGACGAAGTCCGCGCAGGTGAAGGCGCGCCGGCCGATCGTCGCCCCGAAGTAGAGGAAGCCCGTCGCTTCGCGGTCGTACACGAGGTCGTTCGGGTTGTTGTACTGGTTCGCGAACGCCATGTTGCGGCTCTCGTTGACGACCGAGTAGTCGACCTCGAAGCCGTTCTGCGCGATGATGTCGTAGTTGCCCGGCTCGACTTGATCGTTCGGCGGCCCGTACGTGCCGATCGCGACGTTCGACGTGAACGACAGATTCGAGTCGTAGAACTCCGTGCCGTTCTTCTGGTACGAGATGAAGAAGTTGTGGTCGAGCTGCCCGCTCGACGTCTCGAAATCGACGTCGACGCCCTCTTGGAGCCCGTAGAGGTACGCATCGCCCGGCGCGTAGCCCGGGCCGACGTCCTGGATGACGTCGTGCGTCACGGTCACGTTCGAGGCGTTCTGCGCGAGCACGCCGACCATCGTCGCGTCGCGCACGATGCTCGCCGCGATCAGCGGGTTCTTCGCCGTCGCCGGGATGTAGACGGCGACATCGCAGAAGCCGCCGTCGACGACGGACGCGACGATCGGCTTCGTGTAGATCACGGCGACGGTCACCGTGCCGTAGTAGCCGCCGGTGTCGACGGGCGTGCACGTCACCGGGGCCGCGCTCGTGGAGCGCGGAGCGCGCGTGACGGCGGCGGCGCGGTCCATCCGCGCCGGACGGCGGATCAGCGAGGCGGCGTGCGGCTGCGAGCCCGACTGGAGCGGCCCGACCCCGAGGGGCGGCGCCGAGGACGGCGAGCCGCCGCAGGCGGACAGCGCCGGGAGAGCCGACGCGCAAACGAGGCCGACGACGAGACGACGCACGGACACGGAACGACTCCTTTCCAAGAACGGCTTGGAGAGCAGCGATAGAGGACGCTTGCGTTCGTGTCCGGCCCGGACGGCCCTTGCGGCAGGCTGCGAAAAGGCGAGAGACCCCGCTCGCGCAGGGTCCCTCGTGCATGGTGGGCGGCAGAAGGATTGAACTTCTGACCTCCACAGTGTCAATGTGGCGCTCTCCCACTGAGCTAGCCGCCCGTCCGACGGGTGAGTCTATCGCATCCGGGGCCGGTTCGTCAAACCCCTCCCGCTCGCACCGGAGCGCGGGGCGGGGGAGACGTTCGCGCGACTTTCAAAGCACGCGGGATGCCGCATCTGGGCTACAACTCGGTCACGCCGGTGCTGATCGTCGAGCGCGCCGAGCCGACGCGTGATTTCTTTCGCGATCGCCTGGGCTTCGCGGAGACGGTGACGGTGCCGCACGGCGACCGGCTGGGTTTCGCCATCCTGCAGAAAGACGGCGTCGAGATCATGGTTCAGACGCATGCGAGCGTCCTCGACGACGTCGGGGCCGAAGCGGCGCACGCGGTGAACGAAACGATCTCCAATCGGGGCGCGGTAGGACTCTACGTGAGCGTCACCGACGTCGAGCTCGTCGTGCCGGCGGTCGCCGACGCGGATGTGATCGTGCCGCTGCGCAAGACGTTCTACGGCATGCACGAGATCACGATTCGAGAGCCGGGCGGTCACGCAGTCACGTTCGCGTCCCGGCTCCCGGAATGAGACGACGCTCTGTGTGAGGCCCGGCTAGCCCTTCTGCATCTTCACCGGCATCTCGCGCCGGTTCAGCACGAGGATCCGGTCCGCATGGCGCGCGCCGAGCGCCTTCTGGTCGTAATAGACCTTGACGAGCTGACCGCTGTGCAGCTTCTTCATGTCGACCGGCGTGGTGCCGTCGGCCTTGAACACGCTGCCGAAGCGCGGGACGATCACGAACCCGAGCTCCTGGCCGGTCTTGTCGTCCTTCACTTTGATGTTGTCGGCCGACACGTGCACGAGCGTGCCTTCCACCCACGCCGAGCCGACTTTCGCGGCGGACGCGGGGGACGTGACGGTCGAGGCGAGCGGGAGTGCCGCGAGGAGCCCTGCGGCGAGCAGAAGAGTACGCATGGTGGCATTCCTACCCCAAATCACGCCGCTTGCTTCTTCCGCGCAGGCGAAGAACGGCGACGCGGGGACGAGCCGCTCGCCCGCTTGCCGCCCGCGCTCTTGCGTCGCTCGGCCCGCACCGATTCGGCGAGAATGTCGCCGAGCGGACGGCTTTCGCGCGCGACGATGCGCTCGATGAGCGCGACGACGCCGTGCTCGTGCCGGCTCAGTGCGTGGCGCTCGCGTTTCGTGAGCCGGTCGGTGACCAGCTCGAGCGCGCCGTGCGCGAGGAACTCGTCGATCACGCCCGGATGGATGTACGACTTCTTGCAGACCGCCGGGGTGTTGCCGAGACGCTCGGCAACGCGCTTGATCGCCTCGACCACCGCCTTCTTCGCCTCGCCGGCGCCTTCCGCGCGCATCGCCGCGAGCTCGAGCGCGCACGCCATCGTGCCTTCCCACGTGCGAAAGTCTTTCGCGGTGAAGTCGTCGCCGGCGATCTCCTTGAGGTAGTCGTTCACGTCGTCCGAGCGCACCGGGCGCGCCGTTCCGTCGTCGTCGAGGTATTCGAACAAATGCTGTCCGGGAAGGTCCTGACTCGCCTTGATGATGCGCGCGGCGCGCTTGTCCTTGACCGCGATGTCGTGCACCTTGCCGCTCTTGCCGCGAAAGTGGAAGCGGATCGTCTCGCCGCGCACCTGCACGTGCTCCTCGTGCAGCGTCGTGAGCCCGTACGAATCGTTCTCGCGCTCGTACTCTTCGTTGCCGACGCGGATCGCGGTCTGCTCCAGCAGATCGACGACGGTCGCGAGCACCTTCTCACGCGGCATGCCCGGCTTCGTCATGTCGCGCGCGACCGCGGCACGGATCGTGGGCAGCGCCTTCGCGAACGCCACCATCCGGTCGAACTTCGTCTCGTCGCGTACCGCGCGCCAGCGCTTGTGATACCGGTACTGCTTCCGACCCCGCGCGTCGCGCCCGGTCGCCTGCAGGTGGCCGTTCGCGTACGGGCAGATCCACACGTCGGTGTAGGCGGGCGGGATCGCGAGCGCGTTGATGCGCGCGATCTCGTCGCGGTCCGTGATGGCCTTGCGGTCAGGACCGGTGTACGCGAAGTGCCGGCCGCGCTTGGTGCGCGTGATCCCCGGTATGGCGTCGGTGGTGTAGCGCAGGCCGGCGGCCTTCGCCGCTTCGGGGCCCTCGGTCGGCAGCATCGAAGCAGTTCTACCCCGCCGCACGCCGGAGCGTCTCGCCGCTCACCGGAACAGGCGGGCGTGCCGGTGCGATCCAGGCCCTAGACAGGCGACGCGCCTTCCCGGTAGAATACGCGGGTTCGCCGAAGAGGTCGGTCGCGGGCGCGTAGCTCAGTGGGAGAGCATCCGCTTCACACGCGGGGGGTCGTTGGTTCAATCCCAACCGTGCCCACCATCTCGATGGCGTTGTAGCTCAGTTGGTTAGAGCGCCGCCCTGTCACGGCGGAGGTCGTGGGTTCGAGCCCCATCAACGTCGCCATCTTGCCGGAAGAAGCCCCGAGGAGAATCGGGGTTTCTTCTGTTTTTCCGGCGCCGCGGTTGCCGTTCGGCGGCGTTCGCTGCGCACGTAGCGGTCGAGCCGCTCCAGAGCTTCGGCTTGGGCACCGGGTTGCTCGTGCGCGTGGATGTTCGGCGTCGTCGACGTCGCCGAATGCCGCACGATCGCCGTTGTGAGAAAACGTCAGACGCCGCCGCGGTCGGACACCGTTCATGATGGAGGGTCAGCGGCCGCGCTCGTCGCCGGAGCATACGCCGAAGGCCGGCACGCGCGAGGAACCGCGCCGGCGCTCGAATAAGCTGCGCCCACGGGGCGCGGGCGCTGTGGGCCGGCGCGGAAAGAGAGCCGAATGAAGCGCGTCGGATTGGGTTCGCTGGCGTTCGCGTTGCTCGTCGCGATCTCGAGCGCCACGCCGGTCTTCGGTGCGGCGTCCTGGCGCGTTCACGTCGACGACGGTACCGCCGGCGAATCGATTCCCCAGCCTGCTTCGGGGACGGCGGTCCCGACCGAGATCCTGCCGCGACCGAGGGAGGCCCCGGTCAGCTTCGACCGCTGCCTCGTGCATGAAGGTCCGGACGGCGTGCTCACGACCGACATCTACCTGACGAACACGAGCGTCGAGGAGGTACGGCGCGTCGACGTTCGGTTCGTCGTTGACGGCGCGTCGGGCAGCGTGCGGACCCATTCCGAGTGGAGGGGCGGCCATTTCGCGCCGGGCGCCGTGATCTGGGGATCGATCCGGTTCGTCGGGAGCGACGCGTCCTATGCCAAGGCGTATTGCACGCTGCGGCGCGTGATCTTCACCGACGGCAGCGTCTGGCTGGCGCCGCCTCTGCCGTCGCCAGCGCCTGCGCCGACCACTTCACCGCGGTGAGCGAGCCGTCCGCGAGCAGTTCGCCGTAATTTTCCAGATACTCGAGGCCCGTCCCGGCCAAACATCGTGTGGCGTTCGGACGTTAGCTCGGAAGCGCCGCCGCTTCGAAAGCGTCGCCCCCGCGACGGCGGAGCTCGGCGGCGTGCGCGAGCGCGCGCTCGCGCCAGCGACGCGCTTCGATCGCGTCGAGTGCGGTGCCGGAGGCGCGAACGAGGCGCTCGAGGACGGCACGCTCCTCGGGATCCAGGACGGCGCCGTCGCGGTGCGTGCCGTAGAGCGCAAAACCGACGAGCGCGTGGCGGATCGCGATCGGGATCGCGAGATCGGGACGGCTCCGGCCCTGTGGAAAGCGCGCTTCGTCGATCGCCGACGCGTCCAGCACGATCGTGCGTTCGAGGGCGCGCAAGGTGCGTACCAGGACGTGTTCCGGCCCCAGCACGTCGGCAGAGCCGTCCCACCCCACGGCGGCGACTCGCCGGAACACCGCGTCGCCGTCGACGAAGCGGAAGACGGCCGCCGAGGCGAGGCCGACGAGCCGCGCCGCCTCGTCGACGAGCGTCGCGTCCACGGTCGCCTCGGACTCGGCGAAGTCGAGCGCGAGGATGCGCTCTTCGAGGCGCGACGTCGCGCGATGACGGGCGCGGAAGATCACGCGATCGACGAAGCGTTCGACCCGCGCGTGGAGCCAATTGAGCGCGACGCCGAACGCGACGGTGACGAGCGCTTCGAGCGCGGCTGAAAGGTTCGTTCCCGAGAGGATACGGCCGCCGACCCAGTCGGCGAGACCGACGATGACGACCAGCATCGCAGTCAGGACGGCGAAGACGACGCCTCGGTTGAGCACGAAGCGTACGTCGATGACACGATGGCGGAAGGTCGCGTACGCGAGCGCGATCGGGAACGCGAGGCTGAACAGCGCCGAAAGCGTCGCCTGCAATTCGAAGCTCCGCGGTCGCGCGATGTCGATCAGGTTGAACCATACGAACGTGACGGCATTGACGGAAAACCCCGCCAACACCCAGCCGATGCGCCGGCGTGCCTCGCCGCGCGAATCGTAGTATCGCAGTACGGCGAAGGCGAGAACCGCAGCGAGGAACGCATACTGCACCACGTTGTCCGCGAAGTACCACGACGTGAAGAGCACCGGTTCGGCAACCGCTTCGATCATCGCGAGCACGAAAGCGAGGGCGAACAAGGCGTCGGCGACGAGCCGCTGCGTGCGCCGCGCCGGCGCGTCGATCGGGAAGCGCACGATGAAGACGAGCCCGGCGGCGAGCGGGAGTCCCGAGAACAGTCCGAAGATCACCGCTGCGACGAGCCCGTACCAAGGGTCCGGGATCAGAGAAAACTGCGCCGCGACGGGCCCGGTGTTGAAGGTCGCGGAGCAGAGGATCAGTGCGGCCGTCGCGACCGAGGGCCGGGAAAATCCGGCAAAGCCGAAGACCAGACAGAAGACGGCGGTCTGGACGAGCAGCGCGATGCGGTTCATCGGAAACGATGCCGGGAACTCTCGCGCGCGAACGGTCACGACACGTTGCCGGTCACCGCGTTCGACCCTGAGCGCGGTGACCGTCCCCGGCGGGCTTCCTGATTGCAGGCGCATGCGCTGTGCGAGCGTGAGCGCGCGGAGGTCGATGACGTCGCCGACGCGGATGCCCTGCGCCGCCGCGTCGGCGGAAGGTGCGATGGCGTTCACGACGCCGCCGGCCCCGAGTTGGATCCCGAAGCCGCTACGCGGAAGCGGACAGAAGACCTCGCCGAACGTCACGACGAGAAATGCCAGCGCGAACGCCGCCAAGACCGGCCCCGCGAGCGCCTTCATTCCGATGAAGGTTCGTCAGCGCACACTCACCTCCCGCAAAGTGCGCGGCGCGGCGGGGGCTACCGGGCGCGCGCCATCGCGCCGGCTCGCGGACCAGGTGCGGCGTTCGCCGTTTCGAACCGGTGCGCGATGGCCTCGATCGCAGTCGAGCGGCTCACGAAGCGGTACCCGAGCGGGACGCTCGCCCTCGACGGGATCGACGTACAGATCGCCGACGGCGAGTTCGTCGCGGTCGTGGGACCGAGCGGCTGCGGGAAGAGCACGTTGCTGCGCATCGTTGCCGGCCTCGATCGAGCGACGAGCGGAACGGCCGTCGTGCGCGGCGCGCCGGCGCGTGCCGACGCGCTGCCGAGCGCGACGGTGTTTCAGGAGCAGACGCTCTTTCCGTGGATGCGGGTCGATGAAAACGTCGCGTTCGCGTTCGACGCGCTCGCCGTCGCGCGCGACGAAGTTCGCCGGCGGACGCACGAGGTGCTCGCTACCGTCGGGCTGGGCGGCTACGAGCGCGCGTGGCCGCACGAGCTTTCCGGCGGGATGAAGCAGCGCGCGGCCGTGGCGCGCGCGTTCGCGGTCGATCCGCCGGTCCTGTTCATGGACGAGCCGTTCGGCGCGCTCGACGAGCTGACGCGCGTCGGCCTCGTGAACGAGCTGATGCGGCTCTGGGAGCGCTCGCCGAAGACAGTGATCTTCGTGACGCACGGAATCGAAGAGGCGATCACGCTCGCCGATCGCGTCGTCGTGATGAGCGCGCGTCCCGGCCGCGTCAAGGACATCGTTCCTGTGACGTTTCCGCGCCCGCGCGACGCCGTGACGATCCGCGCGGCGCCGGGATTCGCCGAGCTGGTCGTGCGGATCTGGGAGCTGCTCGGCACGGGAGATCCGACGCGGTGAGCTCAGCCGAAGCGGCGCGATCGGTACGCTGGACTCTTCGCGTCGCGGCGCCGCTGTCACTGCTGATCATCTGGCAGGTCGCGGTTGCGACGCGGGCGCTGAATCCGGCGTTCTTTCCGCCGCCGAGCGCGATCGTCCGAAGTTTCGTCGCGTACGCGGCGAGCGGCCAGCTCGCGACGAACACGCTCGCGACGCTGGGCCGCATCATCATCGGCCTCGTGCTCGGCGGCATTCCGGGGACGCTGCTCGGACTCGCCATGGGAATGAGCCGCTACGTCAGCGCGTACGCCGATCCGATCGTGAAGTTGCTCTACCCCATCCCCAAGATCGCGATTCTTCCGTTGCTGTATTATATCTTCGGCGCCGGGGACGGTTCGCGCTGGGCCGCCGTCGCGATCGGCGTGTTTTTCCTCATGACGATCAACACCGAGGCCGGCGTGCGCCAGATCGAAGCGATCTACCTCGACGTCGCGCGCGCCTATCGCACGCGTCCGTGGACGGTGTTCTTCCGCATCCTGCTGCCCGGCGCGCTGCCGAACATCTACGCCGGCCTGAAGCTGAGCATCGGCATCGCGATCGTTCTGGACGTTGCCGCGGAGTATCAGCTCACCAACGTCGGGCTCGGCTACGCAATCTTCAACGCGGGTCAGCTCCTCGACGTGGAACGTCTCTATGCTGCCCTTGTGGCAGTGTCGCTGCTCGGCTTCCTGTTGTCCGTAACCGCCGATGCGGTCGAACGTATCGCTATTCCGTGGCGAATCGCACGACGCGGCTGAGTCGCCGAAACGGCCCTGCCGAGTTGGACCGGTCAGAACGTGATGGTTCCCTGCCGGTTGATGTATGTCTCGAGCGTTGGTTCCGGTACGAAGGGCAAGCCGAGCTCTGATAGCATCTCGATGGCGCCGTCGACCCACTGCTTCGGAAAGTTCAGACAGGAAAAGCCGTTCTCGTTCATCGCTAGCCGAAGGCTCACATCTGCGGCTTCGGCACCGAAGAGCAGCTGGACCATTCCGCATCTCGTTACGGTCCGGATATCGGCAAGTGTGTACGGCGAGAATTCGAAGAAGGCGCCGTCGCGTCGCCATGTCCGAATACCCGGCTCGTCCTGCTCAGCCCAAAAGTCTTCAGGTGCTAACGGCATGACGTCGCTGAGGATCGTGCCGCGATAACGCCCTCGGAGCGAACCGTATCGGTATCCGATGCGTGCCATGATGTCGCGCATCACCTGCCATTCGGCGAATCCGGTGCGCGCAGCGAAGTCGTCACCGTCCGCGTCCAACATCCCGCCGTCGGAATCCAGGAGTACGAAAAAGCCACGCTGGTCCGAAAACGTGAGCAATCGTCTCATCGACATCGTCTCTTTCGGCTCGGCGGCCGAGGCCGAACGGGGCAAACGGCAAGGGCGGTAGGTTGTAGCCGCTACAATCGTTCGACACGCCGTGACGCCGCGCCGGATCGGGCTATTCCGCTTTTCCACTGTAGATGCTGGCATCGTCCTTGATGTATGCGCGTAAGAAATCCTCGAACGTCGCGGCGACAAAGCGCGGCTTGCGGCCGACGTCGTACAGCTGATATATGGCCCCGACGCCCCTCTCGCTGACCTTTCCGGAAAGATCGACGGCGTACCGCCACGACCACTCGAGATAGTCAGCGAACATGAAGCCATAGCCTTCCTCATCCAGCTCGACGACCTGCAATCGAAAGAAATAGAATCCCTTATGATCGTGAAATCGACTGCCGGGCACGAACGTGCCGTCCGTCGCGCGATAGAACTGCCGCATGCCGATCGGAAGCTCGAAGCCAATCCGAGACTCGAAGCGCCGAATCGACTGCTCCGAGTTGCCGGGGAGCCAAGGCACGTGGTGGATCGCCCAGTATTGAAGCACCGCCTCGACGGTCTCAGTCACCTTTCGTCCCCCGAATCGTCCAATTTGGGCTGAAACGCTTATCCATTCCGTATTCCGTCCGCGCGACGCCGGTAGAAATCGGATGACTCCGGCGGTAGCCCCGGTCCTCACGATAACGACATGCCTATCCCGGTTTTGGGTACAGACCGTCATCGTCCTCGACATACGCGCGTGAGAAATCCGAAAACGACGAGCGTGATGCTCGACACGCGAGGCCGTGACCGTTGCCACACGTGCCTGTAACGAAACGCACGTTCGCCGGCAAGTCCGATACGCACGCTCGGATGGTGGGCATGGAAGCGGCGTGGAGTACGCGGCGACGGCAAGGAAGCACGTCCGAGCGGTGGCCGTCACGGCCGACCCGCTCGACGCCTTGCGGTGGGCCGCGGCGGCGTTCGAAGATTGCTCCCTGGAGCTGCAGCATGCGGCCACGCTGATCGAGGCCCTGGACCTCCTCGACCGGCAGCCGTTCGATGTCGCGATCCTCGCGCCGGCGCTCCCCGACGCGGCGTACCGTGAGACGCTGCGCCGGGTGCGTGCGGTGCGCGAAGACTTGCCGGTGCTGATCGTGGGCGCGCTCGATGCCGACGGGATCCGAAACGCGTTTTCGCTCGGTGCGGTCGACGTCGTCGCGCCTTCGGATTTGCAGCGCCTGGGACCCGCGCTGTTGCGTGCGCTTCGCGAGGGTGCGCTCGCGACCGCACTCCAGCGCGCGCGGTCGGAAACGGCCCTGGTCGAGGAAGCTTTGCGGCGCACGAACGACGACCTCGTCGTCGTTGCGCTCGACGGCGGCACTCCGACGGCCGTCTATGCGACGCGTCCGGATCTGGTGGGTCGGCCGCTGACGGAGCTGCCGTTCGTGCGGGACGGCGACGAAGCAGACGAGCTTGCGAGCGCGGTGCTCGCGCAGCGCTCCGGACGGCTGCAGCTGGCGGGCGGGACGGCGGCGATCGAGCCGCTCGGCGCGCCGCCGTTCGATCGCCGACACGTGGCGATCAGCATGATCCGCGACTCCGCTGCGCCTTCGGACGAGCGCGATCCGGTCACCGGGCTGCCGCAGCGCGGCGCGTTCGCACGCAATGCGCAGGCGGCGCTCGCCGACGTCGAACGCGACGGAACGTCGGTCGGCGTGCTCTTCCTCGACGTCGACCGTTTCCGCAGCGTCAACGACCTCGGCGATCACAGCGCCGGCGATGCCGTGCTGCGCGAGATCGCGGCGCGGCTGCGCGAGGCGCTTTCCGATTGCTACGTCGCCCGCTTCGGCGGCGACGAGTTCGTCTTGCTGTGCCACGAGCGCGAGCCCGGCACGATTCGCGCCGCCGCGGAGACGGCGCTCGCCGCCGTCGCACGCCCGTTCGCCGTCGGCGGGAAGCCCGTCCGCCTGACCGCCAGTGTGGGGATCGCCACCGCGCCCGACGACGGGCACGACGTGGCGGCGCTGGTCGGTCAGGCGGAGACGGCGGTGTTCGAGGCCAAGCGCTGCGGCCGCAACATGGTGCGCTGGTACCGGGCGACCAGTACGTCGTCCACGCTGGACCGCATGATGTTGCGGCACGATCTGCACCACGCCATCGAGCGGGACGAGCTGGAGCTGTACTATCAGCCGATGTACGACGTCGAGACGCGCGCCGTGCACGCGGTCGAAGCGCTCGTGCGCTGGCGGCATCCGCGGCTGGGGATGCTCGCGCCGGATCGGTTCATCCCCCTGGCGGAAGAATGCGGGACGATCGAACAGCTGGGCGCGTGGGTCCTGGATCGCGCCGTCGCGCAGATCCGCGCCTGGTCGGATGCGGGGATCCCGGCGGTGCGGGTCAGCGTGAACGTCTCGGCGCGCCAGCTCGAGAACGACAGCCTTGCCGAGCTGGTCGCGAGCCTGCTGAAGCGCCATGACGTGGCAGCATCGTGCCTCGAGATCGAGATCACCGAGTCGTCGATCATGCAAGACGTCGCCGCGGCCGCGCGCCTGCTGCGCGCTCTGCGGGAGCTCGGCGTGCGCGTCTCCATCGATGACTTCGGCACGGGGTACACGTCGCTCGGCTTCCTCAAGCGCTTCCCCGTCGACGTGCTGAAGATCGACAAGAGCTTCATCGCCGACGTCGCCGACGGGACGTTCGACAACGCGGTGGTGCGCGCCGTGACGACGCTCGCGCGCGGCCTCGGCGTGCAGACCGTCGCCGAAGGCGTTGAGGCCCAAGCGCAGTTCGACCGGCTGCGCGCGCTCGACTGCGACGTCGTGCAAGGGTTTTTGTTCTCGCGTCCGATGTCCGCTTCGGACTGCGCGCCGCTCCTCGCCCGCCGCGGGTAGCTCTGCGAAGCCGTCGAAAAAGACTGCTAGCGGTCGGCGAAGAGCGCGTCGCACTTCGCCGCGAAGACGACGTCGCTTTCGGTGAGCCCGCCGATCTTGTGCGTCCAGATCTCGACCCCGACCGTTCCCCACGCGACGTACAGGTCGGGATGGTGCTGCTGCTCCTCGGCGACCTCGCCGACCCGCACCGCGAACGCCATCGCGCCCACGAAATCCTTGAAACGGAAATCGCGCCGGAGCAGCAGCACCGAGCCGCGGCGCGCATCCGGACGCTCCTCGACGCGCCACGCGGGATCGATCTGCGCGAGCAGCGGCGCCAGCTCATCGCGCGTCAGCGGCGGGACGTCACCCCGGCACGGGATGCACCGGCGTTCGGCTAATCGTTCCACGCTCTCACCGTTCGCCGCGCGGAGCCCACGCCCCGTACGCGCCGTCGTCACGGGCGCCCGCTCGCCCGGTGCAGCGAGACCCAGCCGTGCGTCGTCTCGCCTTCGAAGTTGTAATAGAACCCTTCGAGCGTGTCGTCGTCGACGCGATGCTGCATCGAAAAGCCGAAGTGGTGGACGCGCTCGATCGTGGTGTGCGCTTCGTACTCGTACCGCAGCTCCTCTTCGGCGACACGCACGCCCGCGATTCGCGATCGTGTCGTTCCGTCGGCCGTTCGTCCATGCACCGCGACGCGCGACCACGTCTGGCTGATCGTCACCACGATCGCAATTTCAACGAAGCCTCCTTCCGCGGCGTGGGCTCGGATCGACCCTTGCCACCGACCGGAGAAGTCGGGGATCTCGCTGAGCCGCACGCCGAGCGCGCGCACGCGCCACAGCCACCGATCGTAGACGACGTGCACGATCCCATAGAAGCCGGCGAAGGACGGCGCGTCGAACCACCAAGGGACCTCGACGTGCGAGGCAACCACGATGCGGCGGCTAAGGTATGCCAACGCGAGAGCAACCACCGCGAGGGTCACATAGGTCTCGGCGCGCCCTCGGCCGTCGACCGAGTACTGCTCCACATTCGAGCATTTCGACGAGGAGATCGCGCTCAGCCTGTGCTCTAGGGTTGCCGCCCGCTCGGCCCGGGAGCAGCCGCCGGGAGGGCCGAGTCTCGGCGCGGCGAACCGGCGTAGGTCGCCGCGCCGAGATAGCTCAGTTGGTAGAGCACAGGTCTGAAAAACCTGGTGTCCCCAGTTCGATTCTGGGTCTCGGCACATTGCGAAAGCCCGTCAGTTTGCGGTTCTGGCGGGCTTTCTCTTTCAATGAAGGTATGCGCCGAATCACGGCTCGTACGAGGAGACTTCGATCAGATTGCCGTCGGGGTCGCGGCAGTAGACGGAACGCAGCGCGCCGCGCGCGCCTTGCTTCCGAACCGGGCCGAGCTCCACCGCGACGCCGCAGTCGCGGAAGTGCTGCGCCACCTCGTCGGGCGGCGATTCCGTCAGAAAGCACAGATCCTCGCTGCCCGCCACGGCGTGCTCGCCGGTGAACCACTGCACCTTGTCCGCGCTCGCCGGGCGGACGTTGATCTTCTGCGTGCCGAACTTCAATGCGACTCGCGGCGCGGCGCCGTTGCCGGGATCAAACGTTTCACGCGTCATCCCGAGCACGCGGACGTACCAGTCCGCGGTGCGCTCGACGTCTTCGACGTTCATGACGATGTGATCGATGGAATTCACGCGCAGAGGCATCGCGGGCAAGCGTTCGCGCATCGTCCGCGATGGCCCGCTCCGATGCACGCGAGGGTGCGGGCGGCGCCGCTGGGTCAGCGCGCGCGACGGCCTCGCTCGGTCAGCGGGATCGCCGGCGGCTGCCGGGCAGCACCGACACCGGGATGCGCCCGATCTTGCCGGCGACGTTCTCCGTGAACCACATCGCGCTGTCGGGGCCCGCCGCCATCCCGAACGGCAGGCTGCTCGATGTCGGCGTCGCGCATTCGCTCACCGTCCCGCTCGTCGTGATGCGGCCGATCGCGCTCGCGTTCAGCGCGAACCACAGCGCGCCGTCGGCGCCTTTCGCGATCCCGTTGGAGTACGCTCGCCCGCCCGTTTGCGGCGTGGGATAGTTGTGCAGGCTGCCCGACGTTGTGATGCGGCCGATCGCGTAGAACGCGCTGTACGTGAACCACAGCGCTTGGTCGGGACCGACCGTGATCCGAGTCGCCTCGTCGTTGCTGACGGAGTACTGGTTCGTCACCGTCCCGTTCACCGTCATGCGGTCGATGTAGCCCAGATAGTCGGTGATCCAGAGCGCGCCGTCCGGACCCGCGACGATGCCGTACGGCTCGCGGTAGTTGCCGACGCCGCTTCCGGGCACGGGATATTCCGTCGCTACACCGGCCGTGGTGATCCGGCCGATCGCGCCGGAGTCGTAGTCGGTGAACCACAACGCGCCGTCGGGTCCCGCGGCGATCGTCCACGGCTTGAAGAAGACGCCGTTGCCCGAGAACTCCGTGATCGCGCCGGCCGTCGTGATTCGCCCGATCTTGCCGGCCGTGTATTCGGTGAACCACAGCGCGTTGTCGGATCCGAGCGCGATCCCGAACGGCCCGCTGTTCGTCGTCGGGGTCAGATACTCGGTGACCGTGCCGTTCGTCGCGATCCTCCCGATGCTGTTCGTGCCTGCATCGGCGAACCAGAGCGCGCCGTCCGGTCCGGCGGTGATGTCCTTCGGTGCGCTCCCGGCGTTCGGAATGCTGAACTCCTGGATCGTGAAGGTGCACGCCGCCGCGCTCGGAGACGCGCTGGGCGTGGGGCTCGGCGTCGCGCTCCGCACGGGCGTCGGTGAGGCCGTCGGCGTCGCCGTCGCGGTGGGCACGGGCGTCGGCGTGTGCGTCGGGGCCGGCGTCGGAGTGAACGTCGCGACCGGCGTCGGCGTGAAGGTGGGCATCGGCGTCGGCGACGGGGTCGCCGTCGGCGCCGAGCTCGGGCTGCCGGAGGGGCGCGGCGTCGCGGTCGGCGTGGCGGTCGGCGAGGTGCTGGGCGATGCGCTCGGCTTGACGGTCGCCGTCGCCGTCGGCGTCGGCGCCGGCGCAGCCGGCACGCTGCGCGCCGTGCCGCCGCTTCCGGAGCATCCGGCCGCCGCCGCGACGCTCGCGATGCAGAGTGCGAACAGAACACGCGGCTTGATGTGCATCGTCGAGCCCTCGCGAACGTCTGCCCCGCCTGCGCCACGGTACAACGCGCGCCTGCCTTGTTCCTAGACACGAGCTTCAGCGCCCGCGCCTCGATCCGCACGAAAAAAGAAGAGCCTCGCAGGTGCGAGGCTCTTCGGAGACCGTTTCCCGATTCGAGGGGAGCGAGGCCGGCTCGGCCGCCGGCGGAACGGATCGATCTAGTGGCCGCGACGGTTGTCGTGGTAGCCGTTGCCGTGCCAGTTGCCGTGCGGGCCGCGATAGCGTCCGCCGTGGCTGCGATAGTACTGCGCGGTCCGGTTGTCGACGTACACGTGACGGCCGCCGCGCTGGTAGTAGTATTGGTGGCGGTTCGAGTCGTAGATCAGCCCGCCGATGATCGCGGCCGCCGCGCCGGCGATGATCGCGGTGGAGGTCGTGTCCGCCGCTGCCGGCCGGGGGAGGGCCGCGGTCGCCACGCTGCACAGCGTGCCGAGGGCGAGCGTGGTGCGGATGAGGACGGCTTTCATGGCAAGCTCGTACCCTCTCCGGCAGCCCATCTGGCCCAGCGATCTCTCAGGTTCGGCCGCGACGAGTCGAACGAACTTCGAGATTTCGTCCGCTCGGACGTGTAGCAGGCGTCCCATGGAGGGCACAGAGGGTCTGGGACACCAGCCCACTTGTCCCGCGTCCCGTGCCGAACCGGCGCGGGACGCTTACTTTTTCGGCGGCGTGGTGGTAAGACTGAGGTGGAGGGACTTGCATGACACGCCGACTCTGCTCAATGCTCGCGGGCGGGACGTTCATCGCGGCGTTCGCCCTTCTCGGCGGCGTCGCCGCCGCGCAGACGACGCCGCAGCACTTGGTGCTGCACACGCGCATCGTCGACCGTAACGATCCCGCGGGCGAGATCGACGGTATTCTCACGCTCGACATCAGCGCCGACGGGATCGTCCAAGGAGAGTATCAGGGCCAAGATCGCGCACCGCATCCGATCGTCGGAGGGATCAACGGCTCGCAGATCTGGCTCGATCTGTACCGGAACGGCACGGCGCGCTTCAACGGAACGCTCGCCGACGGGAAGCTGCGCGCGTACCGGCTCGGGCGCGGCGTCCACGGAACCGACACGTACGTGCTGGAGGGGACGACGGGCAGCGTCGCCCCCTGACGATCAGGGTCTCTGAACGCTCGTCGAGTCGAGCGTCGTGATGAACGCGCCGGGGCGCTCGACGACGGTCCGCAGCACGCCGTCGCGGAGCGTCCCGGTCACGCGCAGATTGCCGTTCGGTCCCACGTTGAACCAAATGTGGCCGTTCTTGTCACCGCCCGCGACGCTGCGGATCGGGCCGCCGTCCGCGCCGCGGTACGTGCCCTGCACGATGCCGTCCGGATAGACGTTGATGTCGAGAACGCCGTCGACCTCGCCGGCGCGGTTCTCCGTGTGCATGGCCGTCTGAAAGACGTAGTGCTTCGGCGCGCCCGTCTGCGCTGGGGCGCTCAGCGGGAGCGCGCATGCCAGCAGTCCGGCGGCCGCCGCTCCCCAAACGTTCGTATTCATTGCGTTTCCATAACGGCGTCCTGCGGCGCCGCGGTTTCGAGCGCGAGCGCCTTTCACGAAGCGAGCGAGCTTCAGATCGAGCGCGCGCGCATCGCCGCGACGCAGTCCGCGATGCGTTTCGCGCGCGTCTCGGGCCGCTTGGCGTCGAGCACCGCGCGGACCCATTCCTTGCGGTGCGTGAAGCTCATCGCGTCGAACGCCGCGCGCTTGCCGGCCGTGCCGAGCGCGCCGGCGAGGTCGTCGGGAACCTCGATCGTGCGTTCGGCGCGGTCCTCGCTCAGCGTCAGCCGGACGCGATCGCCGGCCGCGACGCGCGCTTCGCGCCGAACGTCGGCGTTCACCGGAAGCACGTGCCGGCCGCCCATCGGCGTGAGGCTGCTGCGGTAGGCGTAGCCGTTGATCGTGGCGACCACCGGGACGCGGCTCTTGCGGCCGAACCAGCGCACGACGTCGGCGGTCGGGACACCGATCCCGCACGCCGCGCTGCCGGCGTCCTTCTCGATCGCCGTTTCGAACGTGATCTCGTCCGCCATGGACTGGCGTTCGCCGGTCGGCCGCTGGGCTCTTGTTCGAGCGAGCCCCGAATCGGGTAAGCAAGATGCAAAGGAGGCTTTTGCCGATGGCGACCCGTTCGTCCAGCACGCGCCGGAAGAGCTCCGGCCGCAAGAAGAGCACCGGCTCGCGCAAGAAGAGCACCGGCTCGCGCAAGAAGAGCAGCAGCTCGCGCAAGAAGAGCACCAGCTCCCGCAAGAAAAGCAGCAGCTCCCGCAAGAAGAGCAGCAGCTCGCGCAAGAAGAGCAGCTCGCGCAAGAAGAGCACCAGTTCCCGCAAGAAGAGCAGCTCGCGCAAGAAGAGCACCAGCTCCCGCAAGAAGAGCACCGGCTCGCGCAAGAGCAGCGGCTCGCGCAAGAAGAGCTCGAGCGGGCGCAAGAGCAGCGGCGGACGCAAGAAGACGTCGAGCCGGAAGAAGAGCTCCGGCCGGAAGAAGTCCGGCGGCAGCCGCCGGAAGTACAGCCGCAGCGCCGGGAACGATGTCGGCAAAGAGATGCGCGAGTACAAGCGCGGCTCGGCGCGAAGCGGCGGCAAGGGCAACAAGGTGAAGAGCCGCAAACAGGCGATCGCGATCGGGCTCAGCAAAGCGCGGCGTTCCGGCAAGAAAGTGCCGAAGAACCCGAACCGCTGACGCCGAGGTCAGTCCAGCTCGTAGTCGATCGTGACGGGCGCGTGGTCCGAGAACCGCTCATCGCGGTAGATCGCGGCCGCGCGCACGCGCGGTGCGAGGTCCGGCGTGATGAGCTGGTAGTCGATCCGCCAGCCGAGGTTGTTCTCCCACGCGCCCTTCCAGCCCGACCACCACGTGAACCGCTTCGGCTCCTTGTCGACGACGCGCAGCGCGTCGACCCAGCCGACGCGCTCGATCACGTCTTCCATCCACGCCCGCTCCTGCGGAAGGAACCCCGTCGTGCGCTCGCACGACTTCGGGCTGAACACGTCGATGTCGCGGTGCGCGATGTTGAAGTCGCCGCAGACGATGAACGGGTGCCCCTCGTTCTTCAGCTGCGCGAGCGTGGCGATGAAGCGGTCGAGGAAGTGCTCCTTCACCGCTTGTCGTGCGGGGCCGGTCGTTCCCGACGGCACGTACAGCGACGCGATCGACAAGCCGCCCTCGAAGTCCATGCGCACGAAGCGGCCTTCCGGGTCCATGTCGTCCATGCCGAGCCCCCGCACGACGCGGACCGGCTCGCGCTTTGCGTAGATCGCGACGCCGCTGTAGCCTTTCTTCTGCGCGTCGACGAACGCGGAGTGGAACCGCGTGAGATCGAGCGCTTCCGGCGGAAGCTGATGCTCCTGCGCCTTCGTCTCCTGAAGGCAGACGACGTCTGGGTCCTGCGCGTCCATCCACCGAAAAAAGCCCTTGCGGGCCGCCGCGCGGATGCCGTTCAGATTACAGGTGATGACCCGGAAGCGCACGCGGGGCGACGTTCGCGGCGGCGCGAAACGGGCCTCTGAGATGGCGCGCGGCACGACGCCCGGGAAGGACGCGGGCGGGATCACGATCCCGCGCGACCGCGACGGCGCGCTCGTGCGCGCCGGCGACCGCGAAGTCGCGCTCAGCAATCTGCGCAAGGTGTTCTTTCCCGAGACCGGCGCGACGAAAGGCGACCTGCTGCAGTACTACGCCGACGTCGCGCCGCTGCTCGTTCCGTACATGCAGGATCGAGCGCAGGTCATGAAGCGCTATCCGAACGGCGCGTCCGGCGAGTTCTTCTACATGAAGCGCACGCCGTCGAACGCGCCGCCGTGGCTGCGAACCTGCTCGATCGAGCACGGCTCCGGCAGCGTCATCGCGTTCCCGATGGTGGACGACCTCGCCGGCCTGCTGTGGCTCGTGAACCTCGGGTGCATCGACTTGAACGAATGGTACTCGCGCTGCGACGACACCGATCGTCCCGACTACCTGCACTTCGACCTCGACCCGGTAGAGGGGACGCCGTTCTCGACGGTGCGCGAGGTCGCGCTGCGCGTGCGCGAAGGGCTCGACGCTCTCGGGATCCCGGCGTACGCGAAGACGTCGGGCTCGTCCGGCATCCACATCTACGTTCCGATCGAGCGCGGGCCGCTGCAGAAAGAGGTCTGGACGTTCGCGAAAGCGTTCGCGCAGACGCTCGAGCGCCTGCACCCCGAGATCATCACCGCCGAGTATCGCATCGCGAAGCGTCCCGCCGGGCGCGTGCTCGTCGACTACAACCAGAACGCCTGGGGCAAGACGCTCGCGTCGGTCTACTCCGTCCGCGCGACGCCGCGCGCGACGGTCTCGACACCGGTCGCCTGGGACGAGATCGCCGGCGGAATCGAGATCGACGATTTCCGGCTCGACAACGTGCGCGAGCGCTTCGCGCGCCTCGGCGACCTGTGGGCGCCGATGAAGAAGAAGACCAGCCGGGTGAAGCTGGAACGCTACCTGACGCCGACGAGCGCGAAGGCGCGCGCGGTGCGCAAGGAGCGCTGAGCGACGGGTACGCTGCGCACGTGATTCCCTTCGGTTATCCGCCCATGGAGATGCGTGCCGTCGCCGAGGTGCCCGACGGCCCACAATGGCAGTACGAACCGAAGTGGGACGGCTTCCGCTGCCTGGCGTTCCGCGACGGACGCGAGGTGACGCTGCAGTCGAAGGCGGGACAGCCGCTCGGGCGCTACTTTCCGGAGATCGTCGCCGCGCTGGAACGGCTGCGCGCGAAGCGCTTCGTCCTCGACGGCGAGCTGGTCGTCCCTCTCGCCGGCGCGCTGTCGTTCGACGCGCTGCAGCAGCGGATCCACCCGGCCGCGTCGCGCGTCGCGATGCTCGCGAAGAAGACCCCGGCCTGGTATCTCGCGTTCGACCTTCTCGACGAGGACGGCGTCGACATTGTCGACTTGCCGCTGAGCGAGCGGCGCGCGCGCCTCGAACGCTTCGCGAGCGCGTTCGACGGCGAGACGCTGCGGCTCTCGCCGGCGACGCGCGAGCGAAGCGTCGTCGACGGCTGGTTCGCTCGCGTCGGCGGCGCGCTCGACGGCGTGATCGCGAAGCGCGCCGACCTTCCGTACGCGAGCGGGACGCGCGATGCTGCCGTCAAGGTGAAGCGCGCGCGCACCGCCGATTGCGTCGTCGGCGGCTATCGCTTGGCGAAAGGCTCCACGACGCAGATCGGAAGCCTGCTCCTCGGGCTGTACGACGACGACGGGCGCCTCGACTACATCGGGTTCTGCAGCAGCTTCCCGGCCGACGAAAAGCGTGCGCTGATCCAGCGCTTGAAGCCGCACGTCGGCGAGCCGGGCTTCACCGGCGGCGCGCCGGGCGATGCGCCGAGCCGCTGGAGCCGCGATCCCGAGCGCGACCGCAGCTACGTGAAGCTGAAGCACGATCTCGTGCTGGAGGTGGCGTTCGACCAAGTGACGGGCGGTCGCATCCGGCACGGTACGCGCCCCGTCCGCTGGCGCCCCGACAAAGCGCCGCGCCAGTGCACGATCGAACAGCTCGAGACGCCCGACCGCGCGCTCGCGCTCCTCGAATAGGCGCGCGGCGCACACCAACCGCGTCGATGGCGCGCACGCCGGTCGCCGGACTGCCGCGCCGCCGGGCCGGGCACCGTGCGGAGCATGATGGAGCCGCACGACGTCGCCGTTGCCGGCGACGCCGAATGGGACGTGGCCTTGGACGTGCACGTCGAACGCCAAAACGGCCTTCGTTGGTGCTGGGCGGCCGTCGCGAAAGGGATCGTCGAATACTACGGCGGTCCTAGACGGAGACAATGCGAGTACGCGACGCAGTTCTTACGTCAGACGCGATCCTGCTGCGGCGAAGAGCGCAGCGCCCGGTGCGACGTCGAGTATCCCGTCGATCTCGTTCTGCGCCACTACCGGATGGACGCGCCGCCGGCGCTCGCGGGTCCGGTCGCGTTGCGGACGATACGGCGCGAGCTGGAACGCGATCGCCCGGTGGTCGCGCTGATGCGGTATCCATTGTCCTTTCACGCGATCGTGATCAGCGGCGTGAACGTCGAGCGCGCCCGACTACGCTACAGCGACCCCGGCGATGGCCCGAACCCGGGATCGCTCGACGCGCAGACGTTCACCGCGGCGTACGGCGCGGGCGGGGAGTGGGCATATACGCTGTTCACGCGCGCGCGCCGGGACGAGATGCCCGCGGTCTCGCTGCTGTACGATCGTGTGCGTGATCTCGGGCGTCCGCCGAACGAGGTCCGCCGGCCGGAGCGGCTCCGGATGAACGCACCGCTGTACCATGCCGACGTGCGGCGACTCGCCGCGGGCGACGGGCTCGAGACGGCACAGCTCGCCGCCGGCGGAATGTCCGCGCTGTTCCGCGACGACCCGCGCAACTCGAGCTGGCTCGAGCGGGGCTTGGAACGCATGCACGGGGACATCGTGGCGCGGCTCGACGCGGGCTACACGGTGCGGATGGTCCAATGCATGAACGTGCATCTCACGGCGCTGTGGTTCGTGTGGGCGGGCGACCCCGCGGCTCCGCGCGGCGACCATTATCTCGTCGTTCCGCCCGCGCCGTATTTCGTGGAAGAAGGCCGCGAGTACACCGCGACCGAGCTGAGTGACGCCGCGCGCAAGCCGGCGCAAGCCGCCCTGAACAGCATCCCGGTTTTCGAAGAGATGGAGGCGCGTCTGAAACGCGAGGCGGTCGCCAGACCCCATCCATGAGGCGCCCGGGCAGTCCGTAGACGGTCAGGCAGCGAGGCGAGAAGGTGGCTGCCGGCTCAGCTCGAGCGCGAGGTCGACCTCGATCTGACAGTCGAGGCAGCGGACCACGTGACCGAGGGCCGGTTCCGCCGGCTCGTCGTGCTCGGCGCCGCAGTCGGGGCAGAGGCAGATGGTGTCCATGGACGTCACGGTACGGGGTCCGCGTGCCAACGGGGTGGCATTCTGTACGCTCGTCCCCCTAGGGGCCATGGCCGATCCCGCCGATACAGTCCGTAGTAATGCCGGTAGAGCGTCGTTTCGAGCGGGTTCTCGAGATCACGCGGGATATTTTGCGCCTCCGCGAGCTCGATTTGGCTCTGGAGTCGATCGCCCGCGGGGTCATGGACCTTTTCGAGTTCCGCTACGTCACGATCGTGCTCGCCGACGGCAGCCAGAGCGGCGAGATGACGCGGCGCGTCCTGCTCGGCTACAGCGACGAGGTCATCCGCGAGCGGAAGAACGAGCGGGTCCGCAAGGACGACATCCTCGCCGTCCTCTCCCCGCACTACGAAGTCTTCGAAAACGCGTTCTACATCCCGGCGGAGCGCGAGTTCCATTGGGAGCGCGCGATCTACACCGCCGAGACGGACCGCGACGCACCCCGCAGCGCCGCGAACGCTTGGCACGAGCGCGACTCGATCTGCCTGGTGCTGCGCGACCCCGAAGGCCAGATGATCGGCTACCTCAGCCCGGACGGCCCCGCCGACGGACGCATTCCGACGAACGAGACGCTGCGCGCGCTGCAGCTGTTCGTGAACCTCATGGGCCTCGCGCTCGCGAACGCCCAGGCGCACCGCGCCGAGGTGGAGCGCCGGCGGTTGCTCGAGGCGAATCAGGCGCGCCTCCGCCACGAAGCGACGCACGACGCGCTCACCGGCCTGCCGAATCGCACGTTCTTCCAAGAGCGTCTCGCCGCCACGCTCGATCATGCGCGCGCGAACCCCGAGAGCGTGTTCGCGGTGCTCTTCATCGATCTGGACGAGTTCAAGTCGATCAACGACTCGCTCGGCCACATGGCGGGCGACGCGATGCTGATGGGCGTCGCCGACCGCATGCGCGCGACGATCGGGTCCGACGACTTCATCGCACGCATCGGCGGCGACGAGTTCGCGCTGCTGCTCGCGCGGCGCGGCGACCGGCGCGAGGTGGAAGACCTGGTGCAGCGCATCCAGAACGCTCTCGTGACGCCGATGCTGATCGAAGGCCGCGCCGTGTACAACACCGCGTCGATCGGCATCGCGCCGATCGAGCCGACCGAGGAACGCATCGAAGAGGTGCTGCGCAACGCCGACACCGCGATGTACCACGCGAAAGCCCTCGGACGCGGCCGCCACGCCTTCTTCGATCATCACATGCACTACGAGGCCGCGCGCCGCCTCGCGCTGACGAGCGACTTGCGCGCGGCGGTCGAAGACGAGCAGTTCAGCGTCGACTATCAGCCGATCGTGCGCCTCGCCGACGGACGGATCACCGGATTCGAAGCGCTCGTTCGCTGGCGCAACCCGGTGACCGGCGAAGTGCTGCCCGGCGAGTTCATCCCGCTCGCCGAGGACGTCGGTCTGGTCGTCCCGATCGGCCGCTACGTCTTCGTCGACGCCTGCCGCCGCCTTGCGGAATGGCGCCGCCTCGCCCCCGCGCTCGAGCTTCGCATGCACATCAACCTCTCGGTGCAGGAAGTGCTCGAGCCGGACCTCGACGCGTTCGTCGCGCGCAACCTGCGCCGCTTCGGGCTGGGCGCCGAGGACCTCGTCATCGAGATCACCGAAACTGCCGTGATCCGGTCCAACACGCTCTCGCTCGGCTCGCTCGCGCGCCTGCGCGCCACCGGCGTGAACCTCTGCATCGACGACTTCGGCACGGGCTACTCGTCGCTGCGGTATCTGCACCAGCTCCCGTTCTCGGCGTTCAAGATCGACCGCTCGTTCGTCGAAAGCACCGACGGGTCGCTGGGAAGCGCGCCGATCGTCCGCATGCTGGTGCAGCTCGCGCGCTCCTACGGGATCGACGTCGTCGCCGAAGGCGTCGAAACGGCACGCCAAGCCGAAGAGCTGATCGCGCTCGACTGCGAGCTCGCGCAAGGGTTCCACTTTTATCGCCCGATGTCGGGCGACGCCGTCAGCGCGCTGCTCGCCGCGGCGGCGCCGGCCGCCGCGGTCTCGTGATCGCGCGGCCTCTTTTCGCCGCCGCCGCCCTTACCGCGACGCTGTCGCTCGCGCAACCGCTGCCCGCGAGCGCCGGCTTCGTCTCGCGCGTCGTGCACGACGACGTCCTGTTCCACCCGCCGTACCGTCCGCCGCTCTCCACCTGGAGCGCCCCCGACGCGCAAGGCCGTCGCGCGATCTCGCTGACCGCCGCCGACGGCACGACGCTGCGCGGCTGGTTCTACCCGTCCACCCACCCGCACGCGCCGTTCCTGCTGGTGTTCTACGGCACGCAGCACACCATCGCGGCAGCGACCTTACGCTCCCGCTGGCTGTGCGACCAGGGCTTCAACGTCGTGCTGTTCGACTACCGCGGCTACGGTTACAGCGACGGCACGCCGCATCTCAACACGATCGTCGCCGACGCGCTGCACGAATACGACGACGTCGCAAAGATGAGCCGCACCGACGGCGACGGCGCCGAGCCCGTCGTCTACGGCTGGTCGCTCGGCGCCATCGTCGCCGCGCGCGTCGCTTCGGAACGCCCCGTCCGCGCGCTCGCCCTCGAAGCCCCCATTGCAAGCGCGGAGGAAGAGCTGCGCTACATGCGCGACGTCCTGCTGCCGCCGTACGTCCGCATGACCTTCAGCCTCCAGCTCGACCCGGAGCTGAGCGAATACGGAAACGTCGTCGCGGCGATGCGCATGATCCACGCCCCGCTCCTCGTCCTCCACGGCACCGACACCGACCCGACGCCGATCGCCCAAGCCCGCGAAGTCTTCGACGCAAGCCCCGCGCGCAAGAAAACGTTCGCCGCGATCCCCGAACCGCTGCTCGACCGCAACGCCTACGGCGACACCGAAGCCGGCCGCGCACTCGCCACGTTCCTCCACGACGCGACGGCGGAGTCCGCACCGCCGCTCCGAACCGCCCGCCGGACGCCGTAAGAGCCGGCCGAGCGGGCTCGCCCGCACGCACAAGCTGTCGTCCACGCGCAACGCCGCGAGCGAAACCTTCGCTATGCGCCGCCGCGTCCGTACGACCACGTGCGCCGAACTGCGCCCATGTCGCGGAGGCGGGGGACCTTCGCTCGCGGGCCGTGTGAACGAGCGTGTGCAGGATGCACGGAAGCGATGTGAAGACAGAGCGGCCCCGGACACGATGTCCGGGGCCGCGTGCCCGCGAGCGAAGGTCCCCCGCCTCCGCGACTACGACGACGCCGCATCAACCACGGCCGAATCGAAACCCGGGCCTCTAGAGCGAATGCCGCGAGTACAGCGACGGCGAGCCGTTTCATCGTGGACCTCCCATGGTCGCGAGGACGATAGCTACGGTCTAGTTCTCGCGGTCGCCGAGCGCGTAGTGCGGCGCGACATCGGTTCCTACTTAATCGTGGTCGGATACCGTCCACGACACTTCTTCGCGCCCCATTTCGCCGTCAGTGACGACGTTCGCAATAATGAGCGCGAACGGCTGTCGGAGATTGAGCGCCGTTATGGCGAATGAGAACTGTTTGTTCGCGCGGTAGCCGACTTCCGGGTATTCCGTCACGTCTTCGTCGGCCTTGCCGATATTAACAGGCCGAATCACCGTGCCGTTCTGTTTTATCACGACCATCATATCGTCGTTTGCGCTGACGATCGTCGATCGACTCCGAGGTCTGGCTGGAGGCCATCGATGTCGATCTCGACCATACCGCCTGCGGTGCCCGACCGCGTCGGCGGATAAGCCACCGCGAACGGCTCCGTCGCGACGCCTTTCGGTTGGAATGCAGGTCGCGCGGACTACGCCCACGACACCTGCCCGCCAGCTTTCGGCGTCGCGACGCTGCACAAGCCTAACGAAAGCAGCGCCTCAGCTCACCGCGTTGCCGCAGAAGCGTAACGGTGCTCGCCGGTACCGCATAGTACGCTCCCCCGACTCTGCGACTCGCGATCGACGTCGCAAGTTTCTGCGCTCCGACAACACGCAAAGCCCGGATCACGCCGCTTGGATCGGATGGTGCCTGTATGAACGCGTCCTTGCGACGCGTGATATACAGCCATCCGACGTCGCGACCGGTTCGCGCGTCGACTATGGTTTCGATCCCGGCGATATCGGTCTGCGTAGAGGACGACCCCAGCGGGAGGTTGTCCCCAATCGCGGACTCGGACCCCCTGCAGTACTGCCCTCGCGATACGGCACCGTCGTGAGCACCGGCCGGGTGTGCGATCCCGGCAATAAGCACCCCGGCGATAAGCCAGGTGCTCATGTCAGTTGGCTCGTCGACAACGGGCCTGTGAAACACTGCCCGGCGCCGTTTCCGGATTTCGCGCCAACCGGATATTGGCTGAAGAGCTGCGATGCCTGAGTGCCGTTCAGCGACGGACTGATCGTGAACGCCTGCGAATTGTTCACTGCTGTCCAGAGTTGCCCGAGAACGGGAATCTGAGAAGCAAGGTTGTGCGCGAGATTCGCATCGCGGCCGTTTGACACGACATAGTACTGTCCGCCCGCCGTGGTGGCGACCCAACCTACAATAACGGATCCACCGGGGATACCGTTCGCGGAAACCGTCGCTCCCTCGTAGAGGTAGAGGATGTTGTTGATGTCGTTGTTCTTTCCGGTCGAGCCAATCGGAGATCGTGTCGTGCTCGGGATGCTGATTCGCCGCGATATATCGAAACGCGACCGAGTCGTACGTCGCCCGTTCGAGCTTGCGCGAGGAAAACACGCCCGTCGCGTAGCCATACAGCAGCAAGGCCACCAACACGTCTCCGGCTGGTACGCCGCCGAACCGCGCCCCGCATACCGCGAGCGGATCGGCTGCAGATCGAGCTTCGCGACCACATCCACCACGAAGCGCGCAAGATGGTCGGCGGGAATCCATTCTTGCACGCTCGGCGGCATCAAGAACAACGTGTCTCGGTCAAGAGCTTGAAGTGCTCGGCCACATCACAAGTATAACCGATTTGGCGCTCGAAAGCCCTACAGGCTCCTAGTGAACGAGAAACCCCACGAGCAGCAGCGCGACGATGTTCAGCACCTTGATCATCGGATTGATCGCCGGCCCCGCGGTGTCTTTGTACGGATCGCCCACGGTATCACCCGTCACCGCGGCCGCGTGCGCGGACGAGCCTTTGCCGCCGTAGTTCCCGTCCTCGATGTACTTCTTCGCGTTGTCCCAAGCGCCGCCGCCCGCCGTCATCGCGATCGCGAGGAACAGCCCCGTGACGATCGAGCCGACGAGGATGCCGCCCATGACCTGCGCGCCCTGCGTCCCCTGGAACACGCCGATCACGGAGAGGATCACGACGAGGATCGGCACGCCGACGGGGATGAGCGCCGGAACGATCATCTCCTTGAGCGCCGCGCGCGTGACGATGTCGACCGTCGTGCCGTACTCGGGCTTTTCGGTGCCGTCCATGATTCCGGGCCGCTCGCGGAACTGACGCCGCACCTCTTCGACGACGGCTCCGCCGGCGCGCCCGACCGACTGCATGGCGAGCGAGGAGAAGAGGTTCGTGCAAATGCCGCCGATGAGCAGACCGCACAGCACGTACGGGTCGCCGACGCCGAAGCTCACGCCGCTCGCGCACGCGGCGTCCGGCGTCGCCTTGCAGCGGTCGCTGAGCTCCTGGAGGAACGAGGCGAAGAGCACGAGCGCGGCGAGCGCCGCGGAGCCGATCGCATAGCCCTTGGTGACCGCCTTCGTCGTGTTGCCGACCGCGTCGAGGGGATCGGTCACGTCGCGCACGCTTTCGGGAAGCTCCGCCATCTCGGCGATGCCGCCCGCGTTGTCGGTGATCGGACCGAACGAGTCGATCGCGACGACGATCCCCGCCATCGAGAGCATCGCCATGACCGCGATGCCGACGCCGTACAAGCCGGCCGCGGCGAACGAGAACAGGATCGCGAGCACGATGACGAGCGCGGGAAGCGCGGTCGCCTGCATCGACACCGCGAGTCCGGCGATGATGTTCGTCGCGTGTCCCGTGACCGACGACTTCGCGATGCCCTTCACCGGCGGGAAGGTGGTGCCGGTGTAGACCTCGGTGATGTAGGTGATCAGCCCGGTGACCGCGAGCCCGATGAGCGCGCAGACGAAGATCTGCCACGAGGCGATCGCCTTGCCGCCGACGGTGACGCCGGAGCCGAACTCGGCGTTGGACGCGAACCAGAAGGCGACCGCGGAGAGCACGCCGGCGACGATCATCCCGGTGTAGAGGGAGTTCATGATGCCGCTGCGCTTGATCTGACCGCGGCCTACGAACAGCGTCCCGATGATCGAGGTGACGATCGAGAGCGCGCCGAGGACGAGCGGGAACGTGGTGGCGCCGGTGACGGTGCCGAGGAGCAGATGCCCGAGCAGCATCGCGGCGGTCGTGGTGACGACGTACGTCTCGAAGAGGTCGGCCGCCATCCCCGCGCAGTCGCCGACGTTGTCGCCGACGTTGTCCGCGATCACCGCGGGGTTGCGCGGGTCGTCCTCGGGGATCCCGGCCTCGACTTTGCCGACGAGGTCGGCGCCGACGTCGGCCGCCTTGGTGAAGATGCCGCCGCCGAGACGCGCGAAGACCGAGATCAGCGAGCACCCGAACGCGAGGCCGACGAGACCGCCGAGCGAGTGCGCTTCGTCGCCGCCGTTGATCGACATCAGGATCGCGTAGTAGCCGCTCACCGCGAGCAAGCCGAGCCCGACGACGAGCAGCCCGGTGACCGAGCCGCCCTTGAACGCGAGGTTCAGCGCCGGACCGAGGCCGCGGCGCGCGGCCTCGGCCGTGCGGACGTTGGCGCGAACCGAGACGATCATCCCGATGAAGCCCGCGGCGCCCGAGAGGATCGAGCCGATGGCGAACCCGATCGCCGCCTGCCAGCCCAGCGGCTGCGGCAGCACGCCGATGACGATGAAGAGGATGACCGCGACGATCGCGACCGTCGTGTACTGACGGCGCAGGAACGCCATGGCGCCTTCCTGGATCGCCGCGGCGATCGACCGCATCGTCTCGTTGCCGGCCGGCTGCCTGAGCACCCAGAAGACCAAGTACAGTCCGTACAAGATCGCGAGGATGCCTGCGATCAGGCCAAGCTCGATCCCGAGCTGAGATGTGAGGGTCACGTTCGTCCTTCCGCGCTTCCGCGTTACAAGAAAAGGGCCCGACCCGGATGGTCGAGGCGCTTTGACCTGTGTGGATTGAGCGCGGCCTTCGCCTCGTCCTGCGGTGGAGGCGGGATCGTCCGGCGGGGCGCGAAGCTTGGGGCCGCAGATGGAGTCGACGGACCTTCTCGTCGTCGGGTGCGGCCCGGCCGGCGGCACTGCCGCCCGGGAAGCCGCCCGCCAAGGGGTAGCCACCGTCGTCTTGGAGCGCGACAGCGTCGTCGGCGCGAAGCGGGTCTGCGCCGCCGGGCTGCGTCCCGGCTTTTGCGAGGAGTTCGATCTGCCGCGGGCGATCGTGCACCTCGATCCGCCGACCATCACGCTGAGCACGGCGCGGCGGACGTACGGCTTCGAGGTCGGTCCGGCGCACACGACGACGCGCGAGGAGCTCGACGGCACGATCGGCGCCCTCGCCGCGAAGGAAGGCGCCGAGATTCGGACGTCGACGCTGTTCCGCGGGCTGCGGCGCGAGCGCGACGGCGTGATCGTCGAGTACGCGGACACGCGCGCCGGGGAGCGCCGGACGATCCGCGCGCGCAGCGTCTTCCTCGCGCAAGGCTCGAGCGCGCGGCTCGACGACGTCGACGCTCGCTTCCGGCACGCCGGCTGGAACGCGGGGCTGATCACGTGCTTCCAGTACCGCGTCTATCCGGAACGCCCGGCGCGCCCGGAGACGTACGGCCGGCTGGAGATGCACTACTACGTCAGCCCGCTCTCCGGAAAGAACGTGATCGCGTGGATGTTCCCGAAGCGCGACCATCTCTCGATCGGGCTCGGGATCCAGGCGAAGGTCGCCGGCGCGGCGCTGCGCGCTGAGCTCGAAGCGTTTCTCGAAACGGTGGAGCGGCGGCTGTTTCCGGGCGTGCCGTACACCGTGCGTGAGGAAGGGAACCTGCTGTACGGCGGTCTGCCGCGCGAGACGATCGGCGCGGAGCGCGTGATGGTCGGCGGAACGGCGGCCGGGCTCGTCGACGCGACGACGGGTGAAGGGATCCACGAAGCCGCGATGTCCGGGCGGTTCGCGGCCGAGGCGGTCGCGGCGACGCGCGACCGCAGGCACGGCGGCGATCCGGCGCCGCGCTACCAGCGCGCGGTGCGGCGTGCGTTCTACGGCCGGCTGCGCCACCGGCAGAAGCTGATGACGTTCCTCGAGCGCCGGCCGGCGCGCTTCGACGTGCTGTTCCGCCAGCTCGAGAGCACGCCGCGCTTCGCGGAGATGCTGCAGCGCGACCGCAACGCGTTCACCGCGCGCGAGTGGCTCTATCTGTACGGGCAAGCCGCCAAGTTCTCGCTCACGGCGCTGCGCGCATAGCACGTGCTCGACATCTCCGACGGCGAGTTCGCGCGGCTGCGTGACCTGATCCGCGAGCGCTTCGGTCTGTGGTACGACGACCAGAAGCGGTTCCTTCTGCTGAGCCGGCTTTCGACGCGCGTCGCGGGTCGCGGCTTCGAGACGTTCGACCGCTACGTCTCGTTCCTGCAGTTCGATCCGCGACGCGAGGACGAGTGGACCGACCTCGCCTCGGTGCTCTCGAACAACGAGACCTACTTCTTCCGCGAGCACGGCCAGCTCAAGCTGCTCGCGGGAACGGTCCTCGACGAGATCCTCGCGCGCGGACCGCGGGTGCGGCTGTGGTCGGCCGCGTGCTCGTCCGGCGAAGAGCCCTACTCGCTCGCGATGACGCTGCTGCAGACCGGGAAGGTCGCCGATCCGTTCATCGCGATCCGGGCCACCGACATCTCGCCGAAGGTCCTCGAGGTCGCGCAGCGCGGGTACTATCGCGCGCTGTCGTTCCGTGCGACCGAGCCGGCGCTGATCCAGCGCTGGTTCACGCCGCAGGACGACGGCTTCGCGATCGCCGACCGGGTGAAACGGCTCGTGTCGTTCGCGCGGCTGAACTTGCTCGACGACGTGCGCGTCGCCGCGGAAGGACCGTTCGACGCGATCTTCTGCCGCAACGTGCTGATCTATTTCGACAAACCGACCCAGAAGCGCGTCGTCGAGTCGTTCGCGAAGGCGCTGCGCCCCGGCGGCTACCTGTTCCTGGGGCATGCGGAATCGCTGTTCCACCTCACCGACCGCTACGAGCCGGTCGTGTCGTCCGACGCGATCGTGTACCGCCTGAGATGACGACGCTGCACGCGCTCGTCGTCGACGACTCGGCGTTCATGCGGCGCGCGATCCAGAAGATGCTCGAAAAGGAAATCGACATCCGGGTCGCGGGCACCGCGGCGTCGGGCGAAGAGGCGCTCGAGCTGATCGAGCGGCTGAAGCCCGACGTCGTCACGATGGACGTCGAGATGCCGGGGATGGGCGGGCTCGAAGCCGTGCGCGCGATCGTCGCGCGCCGCGGGCCGCCGGTCATCATGGTGAGCGCGCTGACGCGCGAAGGCGCCGAGACCACGCTGCGCGCGCTCGAGAGCGGCGCGGTGGACTTCATCCCCAAGCCCGACTCGGCGATGATCGACATCGTCAACGTGCAGCGCGAGCTGGTCGAGAAGATCCGGCACTTCGGCTCGCGCGGCGCGTATCTGCGCGCGCTGCGCGAGACGACGGTGCTGCGACGCGCGGGGCTCGACGATCTGCTGCGCGAGCGCGCGGCGCGCGCGGAGCAGCCGCCGCCGCGCCCGGCCGCGAAGCGCGCCGCGGTAACCTGCGTGGCGATCGGCACGTCGACGGGCGGCCCGGTCGCGCTGACGAACGTTCTGCCGAAGCTGCCGGCGGCGTTTCCGGTGCCGATCGTCGTGGTGCAGCACATGCCGCCCGGCTTCACGCGTCCGCTCGCGGAACGGCTGAACGCGGCGAGCGCGATCGCGGTCGTCGAAGGGACGGACGGGATGCCGCTCGTGCCCGGGACGGCGGTGATCGCACCGGCCGGCAAGCAACTGCGCGTGCGGCGCGCGCGCGGCGTGACGGTCGCGTTGGAAGACGACCGCGAGCGCTCGCTGCACGTCCCGAGCGTCGACGTGATGACGGCCTCGGTGGCCGAGGCGTACGGCGCCGGGACGCTCGGCGTCATCCTCACCGGGATGGGGCAGGACGGCGTGCGCGGTCTGCAGGCGATCAAGAGCCGCGGCGGCTACGTCCTCGGACAGGATGAGGCGAGCAGCGTCGTGTACGGAATGCCGCGTGCGGCCGCCGCCGCCGGACTCGTCGACCGCGTCGTTCCGCTCGACGGCGTCGCGCGCGCGCTGTGCGAGCTCACCGGCACCGCGCTCCCGGGCAGCGAGGATTCGAGCCATTCCTGAACCGAGGATTAACCGCGCTCCAACACAATTGGCCCGCCGGGCAACGGGAAGTCCGCCTGCCGACCGTGAACAGAGCGGAAAATCGGGGCGGGTGTCCCGTCATGGGAGCATGCCGTGAAAGCACTCCGCGATACCCCGCGATACGTGATCGGCGGGGTGGAGCTCAGTCGCGAAGAGATCGTCCACAAGTACCTCCATCTCGTGAAGTACGTCGCGGGCCGCATCTCGATCAACCTGCCCCCGAACGTCGAGATCAACGACCTGATCAACGACGGGATCCTCGGCCTCATCGACGCAATCGAGAAGTACGACGACGCACGGGGCGTCAAGTTCGAGACCTACGCGATCACGCGCATCAACGGCGCGATCCTCGACGCGCTCCGTGCGCTGGACTGGGTGCCGCGCGCGGTGCGGCAGAAGGCGCGCGAGCTCGAGCGCACCTATCAGGAGCTCGAAGTGGAGCTCGGGCGCGCCGCGACCGAAGAAGAGGTCGCCGCGAAGATGAGCCTCACCGTCAAAGAGCTCGACGTCCTCATGCAAAAGGTGCGCGGGACGTCGGTGCTCTCGCTCGAGGAGTTCCTTCCGAACGAGCGGGGCTACGAGATCCCGCTGCTCGACACGCTGCGCGACGACGGAACCGAAGTGACGAGCGCCGTCGAGGCACGCGAGATCAAGCAAGCGTTGATCCGCGCCGTCGACGAGCTTCCGCCGCAAGAGCGCACCGTGATCTCGCTCTACTACTTCGAAGGCCTCACGCTCAAGGAGATCAAGGGCGCGCTGAACGTGTCGGAGTCACGCGTCTCGCAGATCCACGCGCAAGCCGTGATCCATCTGCGCGGCAAGCTGCGCGCGCTCAAAGCGGATCTCGGCTATCGTGAGGGCGACCCGAACGTGAAGCAAAAGTACACGCGCAGAAACAGCGCCCAGACGGGAGACGTCGGCGCCGCGGGCTGAGCCCGCGAGGAGGTTGGCGATGGCGATTCGTCCGACCGACATGCAAGGTGCGATCTGGCAGGCGTCGCAGACGGCGCCGCTGACCCAGCGCGCCGAAGAAGCCCCGCGCGCAGCGCAAGCCGCGCAGCAGGCCTCGTTCGCCGCACAGGTCCGCGAGCGCGAAGAGCGCGTCGACCAGAGCGGTGAGGCGCTCGGCTCGCGCGTCGATCCGGACGCGCAGGGCCGCGGCGGCGACGAGGGCGAGCCGCGGCAGCGGCACCCCGGCGCCTTCGACCGCGTCGTCGACGAGGCGGCGGGGCTTGCGGAGCCGCCGCACCTGATCGACTTCACGGCGTGACGTGAGCGTCGATCCGGCGAGCGCCGGAGCGGCGAGCCTCGGTGCCGCCGCGGGCGGCGATCTGTCGGCGCTGATCGCCGCCGAGCTCACCTCGCTCGCCGCCGACGCGCAGGCGCTGCGCGGGATCCTCGTCGAGAACGCGGTGATCAGCGCCAAAGTGCTTCCGTCGAACGGGCTGACGGATCTGCTCGAAGTCTTCGGGCTGCGCGTCGCGGCGTCGCTGCCGCCCACCGTGCGGCCCGGCGACGTCATCACCGTGCAGGTGACGGACTTCGATGCGGACCGCATCCTGCTGCAGATTCTCGGCTCGGGCGCGCAGGCGGCGGTCGAGACGGGTTCGGGCGCGACGCCGTACGCCTCGGCCGGCGGCACGTCCAGCGGCGTGGCGACCGGCACGAATGCGCCGGCGCCGCCCGAGGCGAGCGGCGCGCTCGCCCTGCCGCCTCCCGCCGTTCCGCCGGCGTCCGCAGCGGGGAGCGCGGCGACGATGTCGACCGCCGCGTCGCGCGCGGCGATCGCGGGCGCCGATCCGAACGCGAGCCACGCCCCCGCATCCGGCGCGCTTCGTGCGCCGATCGCGCCGGCGGGAGAGCCGACGACGATCGAAGCGCGTCTCGTCGCGACGCGAGCCGCGCTCGCCACGCGGCTCCCGGACGTGCCCCCGGCGGACGATGACGCGACCGCGCACGCCGCGCCGGCGGCTCCGCCGCTCGGCGGATCGCGCTTCGTCGCGCCGCCGCCGATCGTCGCGCGCGGCGCTGCGCCGAGCGCCGCCGCGAGCGTCGCGCCGGGCGCCGCAGCGCCGCAGCGCGCGAGCGGGCTGAACGCCTACGCGGAGCCGGTGGCGCTGCTGCGCGCGCTGCGCATCGCGGTCACGCCGACGACGGTCGCCGCCGCGCGGATGGCGCTGGATCACCCCGAGCAGCTGCCGACGTCGCTCGCCGCGCTGGAGCGCGCGCTGCCGCAGAACGCCGACGATCCGAGCGTGGCGACGCTGCGGACGCTGCTCGCGTTCGTCGGCCGCATAGAACCCGATTCGCCCGCGCTCGCGGCGCAGCTCGCGGCGTACGTCGATCACGTCGTCGCGGGTGCGGAACCGAAGCTCGCCGTGCTGCTTGCCGCGCTGCGCAGCGGTGCGGAGCTTCCCGAGCCGGCGGCGCCGAATGCGTCGGGCGCGCCGGCGAACGCTCCGCAGGAAGCGGCGACGAACGGCGGCGCGCAGGCGCCGGACGCCGCGTCGCTGCCCGCGGCGGTCGCAGCGGAACGCGGCGCGGCGCTCGACGCGAACCTCAAGCAGACGATGCTCGCGCTCGCGGCCGATCCCGCGACGCCCGATGGGCTCGCGCCCGCGCTCGGCAACGCCCTCACCGCGCTGACGTCGGTGCAGGTGAACGCGGCGCAGATGCTCGCCGCGCGGCCGGACGGCTTGGCGTTCACGGTACCGCTCGCGACGGCGAACGGCCCGGCGTCGGCGCACATCCGCGTGCAGCGCGATCCGAGCGAGTCACGCGCGAAGGCCGGCGAGCCCGCCAACTTCCGCATCGCGTTCGTCTTGGAGACCGCGCACTACGGCACCGTCGCGATCGACGTGGTGACGGTCGGCCGCGACGTCACGGTCGACGTCCGAACCGAAGCGGCGCCGGCGATGCGCGCGTTCCGTGACGCGCTCGGCCGTCTGACGGATCGACTGGAGACGCTGCGCTATCGCGTCGCATCCGCCGGCGCGTCGGTCGGAACGACGACGACCATCGCGGTCGACACGCCGGCCGCGCGGCCGGCGGATCCCGCCGCGACGGTGGACCGCTCCGCATGAACGCGCGCTACTTCGACGCCCGCCGCAACGCGCCGAAGACGCCCGCGGCGGCCGCGCTCTCGTACGATCCCGTCGGCGACGGGCCGCCGGAGATCGTCGCCATCGGCCGCGGTCTCACGGCCGAGGAGATCGTTCGTCTCGCGCGCGAGCACGACGTCCCGCTGCACCAGGACGCCGGCCTCGTGGAGGCCCTCGCGAAGCTCGAGGTCGGGCAGTCGCTGCCGCGCGAGCTCTACGCGGTCGTCGCCGAAGTCCTCGCCTTCGTCTACGCGGTCGACGCCGAAGCCGCCGCGCAACGGTAGCCGAGGAACGCGCGCCCGGCGCGCGAAGGCGGACTCCGTGAGAATACGGAGACTCGCGGTCCTGCTCGCCGCGTCGGTTGCGGCGTGTCTGTCGCCGGCGATGCCCGTCGGCGCCGCGCCGCCCGCGACGCCGGGGACGCCGTCCGCGCCGAGGCCGTCGCCGGCGGCTTCCCCGCCGGCGCCCGCGAGCGCCGGCGCTTCGGCGATCACGCACCACACGATCACGGTGGACGGACGGCCGATCGCGTACACCGCGAAGGCCGCGACGATCACGCTGCGCGATCAGCAAGGCGACGAGACCGCGCAGATCTTCACCGTCGCGTATCTCGCCGACGGCGCCGATCCGCGCACGCGCCCGGTGACGTTCGTGTGGAACGGCGGGCCGGGATCGTCGACGATGTGGCTGCAGCTCGGCTCGTACGGACCGATGCGCGTCGCCGTTCCCTCGAACGCGGCGCAGCCGTTGCCCGACACGCCGCTCGTTCCGAACTCCGACTCGCTGCTCGACACGACGGACCTCGTCTACATCGATGCACCGGGCACCGGCTACAGCCGGCTCACCGGCAAGGGCACCCCGGCGATGTTCTACGGCGTCGATCAGGACGCGCGTGCCTTCGATCAGATCATCCGCAACTGGACGACGGAGAACGGGCGCTGGGGCTCGCCGAAGTTCCTGTTCGGCGAGTCGTACGGAACGACGCGGGCCGCGAACGTCGTCAACCTGCTGCAGAACGACGGCATGGCGATCGACGGCGTCGTGCTGCTCTCGTCGGTGCTGGATTTCAACGCCCTCGACGACGGCGCCGGGCCCGGCGAAGACCTCCAGTACATCGCGTTCCTTCCGACCGAAGCGGCGGTGGCGTGGTACCACCATCGCGTGCCGGGGAACCCGCCCGATCTCGCGCGTTTCGTCGCCGACGTGCGCGCGTTCGCCGGCGGCGCCTACGCCGACGCGCTGATGCGCGGCGACCGGCTCGACGCCGCGACGCGGCGCGCCGTCATCGCTCGCATTCACGCGTACACCGGGCTCGATCCTGCGTACATCGACCGCGCCGACCTGCGAATCGATCCCAGCCGCTTCGAGCACGAGCTGCTGCATCAGACCGGGATGACGACGGGGCGGCTCGACGGACGGTACGAGGGTTACGACATCGACCGCACCGCCGACTCGACGCAGTACGATCCGACCAGCGACGACAACCTCACCGACGCGTTCGTCTCGAACTTCAGCCGCTACGTGCGCGACGATCTCGACTACAAGGTCGATCGCCCCTATCTCGGCACGAACTACGGCGTGGTGGGCCGCGCGTGGAACTACCGGCAGACGCGCTCGATCCTCGCGACGAACGTCGCGGGCGACCTGCGCCAGGCGCTGATCAAGAACCCGTACCTGCACGTGTTCTCGGCGAACGGCTACTTCGACCTCGCGACGCCGTTCTACGGTACGGAGTACACGCTCGGGCATCTCGGTCTGCCTGCCGCGTTGCGCGGCCACATCGAGTACGGGTTCTATCCCTCCGGTCACATGGTCTACTTGAACGACGAGGCGCGCCGCGCGCTGAAAGCCGACCTCGTCCGGTTCTATCACGAAGCGACGGTGCACTAAGCGATGCGACGCCCGATTCTCGCCCTCGCCCTCGCCGCGACGGTCGCCGCGCTCGGCGCGACGCCGCGCGTCACGGCCGCGCAGGCCGCTCCGGCTCCCTCACCCACGCCGTCGCCGATCCCGGTGCCGCACATCCCGGACGCGATCACGCACCACGACATCACGCTGCGCGGGCATCGCATCGCCTACACCGCGCGCGCCGGCACGTTGCTCCTTCGCGATGCCGACGGTGCGCCGACGGCGAGCGTGTTCTACGTCGCGTACACGGCCGACCACACCGATCCGCGCACGCGTCCGGTGACGTTCTTCTGGAACGGCGGACCCGGCTCGTCGACGATCTGGCTGCACATGGGCTCCTTCGGCCCCGTGCGCGTCCAGGTGCCGGCGAACGGCACGCAGCCCCGACCCAATCCGCCGCTCGTGACGAACGAGTCGTCGCTGCTCGACCGCAGCGATCTCGTCTTCGTCGACGCGGTCGGCACGGGCTGGAGCCGTGTCGTCGGACGCGGCAAGACGTCGGACTTCTGGGGCGTCGACGAAGACGCGAGCGCCTTCTCGCAGTTCATCCAGCGTTACGTCACGCGCTTCGCGCGGTGGCAGTCGCCGAAGTTCCTCTTCGGCGAGTCCTACGGCACCACGCGCGCCGCCAACGTCGTGAACGTGCTCCAGTCGCGCGACAACATCGCCGTCGACGGCGTCGTGCTGCTCTCCTCCGCGCTCGACTACAACTTGCTGCCGATCGGGCAAGGCCCGGGCGAAGATCTCGTCTACATCGGCTATCTTCCGACCGAAGCGTGCGTCGCGTGGTACCATCACAAGATCGCGCGCAATCCCGCCGATCTCGCGGCGTTTGCGGCACAGGTCCGTTCGTTCGCGGCCGGCGAGTACGCGCAGGCGCTCCGCCGCGGCGATGCGCTCGATCCCGCCGAGCGCGCGCGGGTCGTGGCGCGGCTGCATCAGTACACCGGGCTCAGCGCCGACTACATCGAAGCCGCGAACCTCCGCATCGATCCGAACCGCTTCCGGCAGCAGCTCTTACGCGACGAAGGACGCGAGGTGGGGCGCTACGACGGCCGCTACAGCGGAACCGACGAAGATCGCAACGCGACGTATCCGAACTACGATCCTTCGGACACGATGACGAGCGCGGCGTTCGTCACCGCGTTCAACCACTATCTGCACGACATCCTCAAGTACCGCGAAGACCGGCCGTACGACGTGCTCGACTACGGCGTGAACCAGCACTGGAAGTATCAGCGCGGCGAGGATCCCAACGCGGTCTCCGTGGTGAACGATCTCAAGAGCGCGATCGTCGAGAATCCTTCGCTGCACGTGCTCTCGGCGAACGGGTACTACGATCTCGCGACCGGGTTCTATGCGACGGAGTACCTGCTGCAGCACATGGGGCTGAACCAGGCGGAGCAGCGGCGGGTGCACTACGCGTACTTCCCGTCGGGGCACGAGGTGTATCTCAACCACAATGCGCTCGTCGAGTTTCGGGGGGATCTGGATGGGTTCTACGATACGGCTTTGGGGCGGTAGCGCGTAGCAAAGCGTCCGCGGGCTTTGCGTGGTTGGGCGGGCGGGGCGCAGTGCCGTTGCGGGGACGCTCCCTGCGCGCTTCCTGCGCTCCGGTCGCTCCGCGCGGAGTCGCTCCCGGCCATCCTGGCCTTCGCGACTCCGCGAGGCCCCGCAACGGCACTGCGCCCCGCCCGCCCCGGCACGATCGTGGGGTTGGCGCGCGAGCTGATCGCGCTCGCTTCGCATCGCTTACATCGCGAGTTCGGACATTGGGGGGAAGCCGTGTTGGGCTCGGCCTTCGTCGGCGTCGTTCTTTGCCGTTGATTTGTACAGTTCTAGGTGGCCGTCGGTGGCGAGGTGGGCGTACTTGTCGCGGAGGGCTTGGAGCTCGATCTCGCTGAGGGGCTTGAAATCGGTCGCGATGCGGACGTGGTGGTCGAGGACGTGCTGTGAGTCGATGCCGGTGATCGTCGTGAGGACGCCGGGGAGGGACATCGCGTAGCGCAGGGCGTCGTCGGGGTCGATGTGGCCGGCTTCGAGCATGCGGCCTTCGGCGAAGGCTTTCATGCCGAGGGCTTTGATCCCGCGTTCGCGGGCCAAGGGCAAGACGTTCTTCTCGAAGCTGCGGTAGTTCGGGTCGAGCACGTTGAGCGGCATCTGGACCGTGTCGAACGGATAGCCGCGCTCGATCATCTCGCGGTGGATCCACGGGCCTTTGTGGCCGGTGAAGCCGACGAAGCGAACGTTGCCGTCCTTCTTCGCCTTGTCGATCGCTTCGACGGCGCCGCCTTTCGCGTAATGGCGTGCCGGGTCGTCGTCGTAGACGCACTCGTGGATCTGCCAGAGGTCGAGGTGATCGGTTTTGAGGCGGCGCAGCGACTCTTCGAGCTGCTGCATCGCGACGTCGTAGCCGCGGCCGTGGCTGCAGAGCTTCGTCATGAGGAAGACTTTGTCGCGGTAGCCGGCTTGCGCGAGGGCTTTGCCCATGCGCTCCTCGCTGACGTGCTCGTTGTACTCCCACGCGTTGTCCATGAACGTGATGCCGGCGTCGATCGCGCTGTGGAGCAGGCGGATCGCTTCCGATTCGTCCTTGACGAGGCCGAGGTGATAGCCGCCGAAGCCGATCGCCGATACGGCGACGCCGGGTGCGATCTCGCGCTGCGCAAGCATGGCGCTCGTGTACCCGCGCGGAAGAAATCGGCCTCGTGGGCTGGTTCTCGAAACTCAAGACGGCGCTGACCAAGACGCGCCAAGCGTTCGGCGGCGAGCTGGAGGAGATGGCGCTCGCCCGCCGTCCGGTCGACGAGGCGCTGTGGGACGACCTCGAGGAGCTGTTGATCGCGGCCGACTTCGGCGTCCCGACGACGGCGAAGATCGTCGACGCGCTACGCGTCGTGGCGAAGCAGGACCGGTATGAGACCAGCGATCAGGTCGTGTCGCGCTTTCGGCGCGACGTGCAGAACTTTCTGACGCTGCCGACGATGCAGCTCGATCTGTCGCGGAAGCCGGCGGTGATGCTCATCGTCGGCGTGAACGGGAGCGGCAAGACCACGACCATCGGCAAGCTGGCGGCGCTCCTGCGCGCGCAGCGCAAGCGGGTTCTCGTCGTCGCGGCGGATACGTTTCGCGCGGCGGCGGCGGAGCAGCTCGCGGTGTGGGCGGAGCGCGCGGGCGCGGACTACGTGCGCGGGAATGAGGGCTCGGATCCGGCGTCGGTCGTGTTCGACGGCATGAACGCGGCCAAGGCGCGCAACGCCGACGTCGTGCTCGTCGACACGGCCGGCCGGCTGCAGACGAAGACCAACCTCATGGAAGAGCTGAAGAAGATGCGGCGCATCATCGAGCGCGAGACCGGTGCGCCGCCGGCCGAGACGCTCCTCGTCGTCGACGGCACGACCGGTCAGAACGCGCTCTCGCAGGCGAAGCTCTTCAACGAAGCGACGCAGCTCACGGGCGTGATCGTGACGAAGCTCGACTCGACCGCGAAAGGCGGGGTGCTCGTCGGCGTCGTCGATCAGCTCGCGGTGCCGGTGAAGTACATCGGGATCGGTGAAGCGCAGGACGCGCTCGCGCCGTTCGACCCCGCGCAGTTCACGAAGGCGCTGTTCGAGGTCGGCGCCGCCGCGTAGCGCAGTCCTTCGAAGCGCTTCGTTCCGCGCGCCGTCGTTCGCCGAAGTGTCTCGGCCTACGGGTTCGGCGCGAGGGCGGCGTAGCGTTCGCGGACGGCCTCGTAGCGGGCCTCGGCATCCGGGCCTTCGATGCCGTTCATCGCGGCGCGCAGCGTGTCGAGGTGCGCGTGCCAGCCGGCGCCGATCGTCTCGTACGAGTCGACGGGCAGAGCGCGGTGCGTGAGCGTCAGGCGGACGCCGTCGCCGTGCGCGGCCAGCTCGACGCGAACGACGGAGTCGCGGCTGGGGCGGCCTTGCGGCTGCAGCTCGACCCAATCGTACTCGAGGACGTGCGGCGGATCGAACACGCGCGTGCGGAGGGTGAGTCCGCCGGCGATCTCGCCGTTCTCGTCGTTCCACGTCATCGTTCGTTCGCCGCCGATCTCGGCCGGGACGTCGCCCGGCCCAATCCACTTCGCTTTGAGGTCGGACTCGGTCAGATAGGCCCAGACGCGCTCGATCGGGCCGGGGAGGTCGCGCACGAACCGGATCGTGTGCGCGTCGAGGAGCGTGCCGAAGTCGGCGTCGTCGGACGTCGAGGGACGGGTCGCGTCGGTCATCGTGAACCTCCGAGCTCGTGCTCGAGCGAAGCGAGGCGGTCGTGCCAGAAGCGGCGGTACTGGGAGAGCCACGCGTCGAGCTCCGCGAAGCCGGACGGCTCGAGCGAGTAGATGCGGCGCTGCGCGTCGCGGCGGACGCGGACCAGGCGGGCGTCGCGCAGCAGCTTGAGGTGCTGCGAGACGGCCGGCGCGGTCATGTCGAAGCGGCGCGCGATCTCGCCGGCGGCGTGCTCCCGCGTGCCGAGCATCTCGACGATGCGGCGGCGCGTCGGATCGGCCAGCGCGGCGAAGGCCTCCATGGTTGCCATCATAAAGGGCGCGCTTAAATAAGTAAAGTCTTTCGGAAGAATCGAATCGAACAGAGGTTCGATGCTTGCCCGCTCAGAAGGATGATCGTAACGACGCGCCTCTTGCCGGCGCGGTGCAGGGCGGGAACGACGGGCGACCGCCGTTCGCGCAGGCTGCCACGCAGTTGGCACGCAGGCACGGTACCGTCGGATCACACCGACCGCATCACGCCGCATGGAGCACCATGGCCGACGAAAAACAGGTAGCCCTTTCGAACGCGCTCGCGCAGATCGAGCGTCAGTTCGGCAAAGGCTCGATCATGAAAATGGGCGAGTTCGCCGACAAGATGGCGTTCGACGTCATCTCGACCGGATCGATCGCCCTCGATCTCGCCCTCGGCGTCGGCGGTTTGCCGCGCGGGCGCATCGTCGAGGTCTACGGGCCGGAGTCGTCCGGTAAGACGACGCTCGCGCTGCACGTCATCGCCGAGGCGCAAAAGTCCGGCGGGACGGCGGCGTTCGTCGACGTCGAGCACGCGCTCGACCCGACCTACGCGCAGGGGCTCGGGGTCGACCTCGATCAGCTCCTCGTCTCGCAGCCGGACGCCGGCGAGCAGGCCCTCGACATCGCCGAGATGCTCGTGCGCTCGAACGCCGTCGACGTCGTCGTGGTCGACTCCGTCGCCGCGCTCGTCACGAAAGCCGAGCTCGAAGGCGACATGGGCGACACGCACGTCGGGCTGCAGGCCCGCCTGATGTCGCAGGCGCTGCGCAAGCTGACCTCCGCGATCTCGCGCTCGAAGTGCGTGATGATCTTCATCAACCAGCTGCGCGAGAAAGTCGGCGTCATGTTCGGCAACCCCGAGACGACGTCGGGCGGCCGCGCGCTGAAGTTCTACGCCTCCGTTCGCCTCGACGTCCGCAAGCTCGAGCAGATCAAGGTCGGCCAGGAGGTCGTCGGCTCGCGCACCCGCGTGAAGGTCGTCAAGAACAAGGTCGCGCCGCCGTTCCGCCAAGCCGAGTTCGACATCACCTACGGCAAGGGGATCTCGAAGATGGGCTCGATCATCGACGTCGCGCTCGACCGCAACATCATCGGGAAGTCGGGCTCGTGGTACACGTACGGCGAGCAGCGGATCGGCCAAGGCCGCGAGAACGCGAAGGCGTTCCTCGAGGAGCACTCCGACATCGCCGAGGCGATCGAAGCGCAGATTCGCGAAGCGCTCAAGGCTGCCAACTCGACGAACGGCGTCACGAAGCCGGTCGGCGCCGCGGCGAGCGAAGACTAGGCGCGGCGTGGCCGGATCGGCCAGGGTGACGGCGCTGCGCATGCTCGCGCAGCGCCGCCTCACCGAAGCGCAGCTCCACGCGCGGCTCGTCCGCAAAGGCTTCGACGACGACGCCGCCTCGGCGGCGGTCGTTTCGTGCAAGCGTGACGGGCTGCTCGACGACGCGCTCTTCGCGACGCTGTACGTCGAGGGGAAGCGCGCGCCGGTCGGCGATGCGCGCCTGGTCGGCGAGCTGGTGAAGCGCGGGATCGACCGAGACGCGGCGCGCGAGCGCGTCGCGGCCTCGGACGTCCCCGAGACGGAGCGTGCGGCCACCGCGTACGCGCGGATGCGCCGGGCGAACCCGGCGCTCTCCTATCAGTCGGCGGCGCGGAAGCTGGAGCGTCTGGGCTTCCCGGCGTCCCTCATCTACCGCGTGCTGCGCGAGCGCGCCGGCGCCGATCTCGGCGACGCGCTCGCCGATCCCGCGTAAACGTTTCCTCACACACCGGCGCCCTCGTGCCGATCCTTCTAGGAAAGGCACAGGCTGCTATGGTAAGGTCGCCGTTGACGATGCGATCCCCGATCGGACGCGCGCTGTTGTGCACGCTCGCTGCTCTCGCGTTGCTCGCTCCTCTCCCGACGTCCGCGATGGTCGAGCTGACCGCCGTCTCGAAAGCCGCCGCCGGCTACACCGTCTCCGATCCGAAGCTGGAGGCGATGTACCGGAACGCGCTGCTCGACACGACGAAGCAGGTGACGATGGCGTCGGACGGGACCGCCTACGTGAAGACCGGCGACATCCCCGCGGAGTGGCTGCGCGACGCCAGCGTGCAAGTGCGTCCCTACCTCTACTTCGCGAAGGACGATCCGCAGGTGCAGGCGCTGCTCCGCGCGGTCATCGCGCGGATGGGCAAGTACCTGCAGATCGACCCGTACGCAAACGCCTTCACGCTCGACTACCGGGTGTGGGAGGAGAAGTACGAGCTCGACTCGCTGGCGTATCCGATCACGCTGGCGTGGACGTACTGGAAGCAGACCGGCGATGCGTCCATCTTCACCGGCGATCTGTCGCTCGGATTCGACAAGGCGCTCGACACGATGGAGCGCGAGCAAGACCATCCGCGCAACTCGAAGTACACCGAGCGCGAGCTCCCCAACGGCGGAAAGGGCGCACCGGTCGCCTACACGGGGATGATCTGGAGCGGTTTCCGCCCCTCCGACGACGCCTGCACGTATCCGTACCTCATCCCTTCGGAGATGATGGCGGTCGTCGCGCTCGGCGATCTCCAAGAGATCGAACGCGACGTCTACCACAACTTGCTCAAAGCGCAGCGCGCCAAGGCGCTGCGCGACGAGGTCCAGACCGGGATCCAGACCTACGGGGTGGTGTTCACGCCGAACTACGGCTACGTCTACGCATACGAAGTGGACGGACTGGGCAATTCGCTGCTCATGGACGACGCCAACGTCCCGTCGCTGCTCTCCGCGCCGTACATCGGCTATACGAGCGACAGCTCGTTCATCTACCGCAACACGCGGCGGTTCTTGCTCTCCAAGGACAATCCGACGTATTACGTCGGCAAGGTGGCGCGCGGGATCGGATCGCAGCACACCACCGACGGGTACGTCTGGCCGATCGCGCTGCTGATGGAAGGCTTCACCGCCACGAGCGAGACGGAGCGCAAGGACGTGTTGAGCGAGCTGCTCGCCTCCGATCCCGGCGACCATCTGCTGCACGAGTCGTTCAATCCCGACGATCCCTCGAAGTTCTCGCGGGTCGATTTCGGCTGGCCGAACGCGCTCTTCAGCGAGTACGTGATGACGACGCTGGAAGGCATCCCGGCGCTCCCGACGCCGTCGACCGCCGACCTCGACTTCCGCGGCGACTGAGATGGCGCGCCACGGCGCCGGCGCGGCGCTCGACATTTGCGTCGGCGTGCAGTGGGGCGACGAGGGGAAGGGCCGCGTCGTCGACCTCCTCGCGCACGACTACGGCGTCATCGCGCGTTTCGGCGGCGGCGACAACGCCGGCCACTCGATCGAGGTCGGCGAGACGAAGCTCGCCCTGCACGTCGTCCCGTCGGGCGTGCTGGTCGAGGGCACGAAGCTGCTCGTCGGCGCGGGAACCGTCGTCTCGCTGCGCGGGCTGGTGAACGAGCTCGACACGCTCGAGCGGCTGGGCGTCGACACGTCGCGGATCTCGATCGCGGACCGCGCGCACATCGTCTTTCCGTATCATGCGGCGCTCGATCAGTTGTCGGAGCGGCAGCGCGGCGGCGGCGCGATCGGGACGACCGGCCGGGGAATCGGCCCGGCGTACGTCGATCGGGCAGCGCGGCTCGGCATCACGTTCGGTGACCTGGCGAAGCCCGAGGCGCTCGCATCGAAGATTCGCCAGTCGCTCACGGTGCGCTCTCCGCTGCTGGCCGGCGCCGAGAACGTTCCGCGCGAAGAAGACCTCATCGCCCAGACGCTGGAGCTCGCCGAGCGCGTCCGGCCGCACGTGGTCGACGGAACCGCGTTCGTTCACGACGCGATCGCGCGCGGGGAGCGGATCCTCGCCGAAGGCGCGCAGGGGACGATGCTCGACGTCACCTTCGGCACCTATCCGTACGTGACGAGCTCGCACACCGTCGCGGGCGGGGCCTGCATCGGCCTCGGCGTCGGGCCGACCGCGGTCGGGCGCGTGATCGGTGTCGCGAAGGCCTACTGCACGCGCGTCGGCGGCGGCCCGTTCCCGTCCGAGCTGCTCGACGAGCGGGGCGAGCGGCTCCGCACGCAGGGGCGTGAAGTCGGCGTGACGACCGGGCGTCCGCGCCGCTGCGGGTGGTACGACGCCGTCGCCGCCCGCTACGCCGCGCAGCTCAACGGGCTCGACTCGCTCGTCATCACCAAGCTCGACGTCCTCTCCGGGTTCGAGCGGATCGGGATCGTCACCGGCTATCGGCACGCCGACGGCGCGCCGGCGACGGTCGCCGCGATCGGCGATGCGGACCTGCAGGTCGAGGTCGAAGAGCACGCCGGCTGGAGCCAAAACATCCGCGGGGTGCGCCGCATCGCCGATCTTCCGCACGCGGCGCGCACGTATCTGGACCGCCTCGCCGAGCTGACCGGCGTCGCCATCGGCGCCGTCTCGGTCGGTCCCGAACGAACCGCGCTCGCGACGTAGCACGAGCCGCTCCCATATACGAGCCGCGCCCATATAACGGTAGACCGCCGCTCGGCTCTCGCGCGAGAAGCGCAGACGTTTCGCCAAGAGCGCGTAAGGGCGGCGCTAAGAGACCGTCGAGTCGCGCGACGTCGTGGTTCGGCGCGGGGACCGGCGGTTCGGATGCTCGTCGCGTGCCGGTCGCCTGAGTAAACAACGAGGGGCCTCGGGCCGATAGTATCCACAGACCGGGCATGGACGCTCGGAAATTCGGCCACGGTCGGCCTACCCGCGGCGCGCGACGGACGCTCGCCGTTTAGGTGGCATTTGGATCGTCTGCCCTCGTCGATCGCGTCGTTTCCGGCTCGGTTTCGTGTTTGGTGGTCCGCGCAGTCCGCGCAGAATCGTCTCGTCGCGGGCACCGTCGCGGCTGCGCTGCTCCTCGGCGTCGTGTTCTTCGGAGCGATCCGGATGCGCGGCCCCAGCTACGCGGTGCTGTTCTCGAACCTGCAGCCCGACGACGCGAGCGCGGTGATCGCGAAGCTCGACTCGCAGAAGATCCCGCATCGCACCAGCGACGACGGGACGACGATCTTCATCCCGCAGCAGAACGTCGCCGACGAGCGCGTCGCGCTCGCGGGCGACGGCATCGTCCACGGCGGCGGCGTCGGCTACGAGCTGTTCGATCGCACGAACCTCGGGATGACCGACTTCCAGGAGAAGATCGCCAAGACGCGCGCCACCGAGGGCGAGCTGCAGCGCACGATCGCCGGGCTGACGCCGGTGCAGTCGGCGCGGGTGCACATCGCCTCGCCGGAGGCGTCGCTCTATTCCTCGACGCAGCAGCCGACGACGGCCTCCATCGCGATCCAGACGAAGCCGGGGATGCAGCTCAACTCCGCCGAGGTTCGCGGGATCACGCAGCTCGTCGCCGGCGCGGTCGAGGGCCTGAAGCCCGAGAACGTCACGATCGTCGATCAGAACGGGACCGTGCTGCGCCCGTCGGCGCTCGACGGCACCGGCGCCGGCGATGCGACGGCGAGCGCGCTCAAGCTCACGCAAGACCAGCTCATCGCGAAAGAAAAGTTCGAGTCCGACCTGCAGCAGTCGCTGCAGGGCCTGCTCGACCAGACGATCGGAGCCCACCGCTCCGCCGTGCGCGTCGCGAGCCAGATGAACTTCGACGCGAACTCCTCGGAGACGAAGACGTACGCGCCGGCCGGGACCGTGCTCTCCGAGCAGTCGGAGCGCGAGACGTACAACGGCACGGGCGCGAACCGGAACCGCGCGATCGGCGTCCCCGGGACGACGACGAACGTCGTCCCGACGTATCAGGGCGCGCAGAACCAGCAGTCCGACGGACGCTACGCGAACACGAAGAAGACGACGAACTACGACGTCGGCGAGCAGACGGCGAAGCACGTCGACGCGCCGGGGAAGGTCACGCGGCTTTCCGTCGCGGTGCTCGTCAACGTGCCGGGCGCCGGTTCGAACGCGAACGTTCCGTACGCCGTCGCACCGGCCGACGTGCAGAAGATTCGGAACGTCGTCGCCGCCGCAGCCGGCATCGACGCCGCGCGCGGCGATCAGATTTCGGTCGAAGCGATGCCGTTCGCGCCGTCGGCCGAGACCCTCGCCGCGACGCGCACCGTCACGACGGTCCTCGGCATCCCGCTCGCGCCGTTCGTCGCGATCCTTGCGATCCTCGGTCTCGCGGCGGCCGGACTGGCGTTCGGCGCGATGCGCCGCGGCGGATTCCGCCCGAGCGGCGAGCTGCCGACGTTCGACTCGACGCTGGCCGAAGAGCTGCCCTCGTTCGAAGAGCATCCGATGCTCGACGGCACGCCGGCGATCGCCGCGCCGATCCGCTCGGCCGCCGATCTGACGCGCGAGCAGATGATCGAATACGTGACCTCGGTCGCCCAAGAGAACCCCGAGAACATCGCCAAGCTCGTGAAGCTGTGGCTCGCGGAGTGAACGCCCGATGCTGACCGACAAACCGATCCTGCTCGGCGACGAAGATCCGCTGGACTTCGGCGCCGCGCCGTCGTACGACGCGTACCCGGCGCCCGCGATTCCGGCGATGACCGGGCCGGAGAAGGCCGCGATCCTGATGATCTCGATCGGGCTCGACCTCTCCGCGAGCATCTTCAAGTTCCTCCGGCAGGACGAAGTCGAGCGGGTGGTCCTCGAGATCGCGAAGCTCTCGACCGTTCCGATCGACAAGCGCGACGCGGTCGTGCAGGAAGCGTACCAGCGCGCGATCGCCCTCAAGTACATCAACGAGGGCGGGATCGAGTACGCAAAGGAGATCCTCGAGCGGTCGTTCGGCGCCGGTCAGGCCGACGACATGACGAACCGGCTCTTCGCGGCGCTCAAGCACGGCAACCCGCTCGAGCTGGTGAAGAAGACCGAGCCGGCGCAGCTGCTCGAGTTCATCAAGGAAGAGCACCCGCAGACGATCGCGCTGATCCTCGTCTACATGTCGCCCGATCAGGCCGGCGGCGTGCTCTCGCAGCTCGAGCCGGAGCTGCAGGGCGAGGTCGCGATGCGCATCGCGATCCTGCAGAAGACGGCGCCGGAGATCCTCGAACAGCTCGACGAGCTGCTGGGACGGAGACTGCTCGTGAGCGGAAGCGACTTCACCAAAGCCGGCGGCGTCCAGTCGCTCGCCGCGGTCATGGGGTTCGTCGACCGCGAGACCGAGAAGAACATCCTCGACGGCCTCAGCAAGCGCGATCCGGGCGTCGCGGACGAAGTCAAGAAGCTGCTGTTCGTCTTCGAGGACATCATCCAGCTCGACGACCGCGCCATCCAGCGCGTGCTCAAGGAGGTCGACGGCAAGGACCTCGCGCTCGCGCTCAAGACGGCGAACGACGACCTGCTCGCGCGCATCTTCAAGAACATGTCGACGCGCGCGGCGACGACCCTCAAGGAAGACATCGAGGTGCTCGGCCCCGTTCGCGTGCGCGAAGTCGGGAAGGCGCAGCAGAACATCGTCGACGTGATCCGCACGCTCGAAGAGAACGGGCAGATCGTCATCGCGCGCGGCGGAAAGGACGACCGGATCGTATGATCCGGCGGAGGACGCGGCGCGGGAGCCTCCGCGCGCAGCGCACCGGCTAGTCGATGGGTCGTATCGCGAAGAACGTCCGGTTCCGCGTGGAGCGCTATCAGCTCCACGTGCCGGACATTCCGCCGCCGCCGCCCGAGGTCACCGACGCCGACGATCTCGGATCGTCGGACGTGCATCCGTTCGGCGACGTACAGCCGCTCCTCGGCGACGTTCCGCTCGAGCCGGCGCCGCCGGCCGTCGACGTCGACGCGCTGCGCGCCGAGGCGCAGCGGATCCTCGACGAGGCGACGCGCAACGCCGAGGAGCTGCTCGGCGACGCGCACGACCGCGCGCGCGCGCTCGTCGAAGAGGCCGCCGCGCGCGCCGACGCGGTCACCGCCGAAGCGCGCAAGCGCGGCCACGACGACGGGTTCGCCGCCGGACGCGCCGCCGCCGACGCCGAGATGAACGCGATGCTCACCACGATGCGCGGGCTGCTCGAGATGGCGCGCGCCGAGCGCCAAAAGCTCGTTCGCGACGCCGAGCCCGAAGTCGTCCGGCTCGCGCTGGGGATCGCCGAGCGGGTGCTGCACCAGCAGATCGCGCTCGACCGCGGCGTCGTCGTCGAGATGGCGAAGACGGCGATCGCGCGCCTCATCGAGCGCGACACCGTCACGGTGCGGGTGAATCCCGCGGATCTGGAGCGGATGCGCGAGCACCGCGACGAGCTGATCGCGATGGGCGACATCCGCAACCTGCGCGTCATCGAGGATCAGCGGGTCGGCCGCGGCGGCGTCGTCGTCGACACCGCCGCCGGGACGATCGACGCCCGCATCTCCACGCAGCTCGACGAGGCGCGCAAGGTGCTGCACATCGAGGACGACGTCGTCGTCGAGCCGGCGCCGGCCGAGCCGCGCGGGAAGAGCGATCTCCCGGCCGCGCGCGCGTCCTGACGGAGTCGTGACGCAGCGGTGAGCAACGATCTCCTCGCGCCGTTCGACGCGACGCGCTACCTCGACGAGCTGCACGACGCCGACCTCATCCGCACCAACGGAAAGGTCAGCCAGGTCGTCGGCACCGTCATCGAGTCGAACGGACCGCCCATGGCGATCGGCGAGACGGCGTCGATCACCTACCGCCGCACGAGCACGCCGGTGCTCGCCGAAGCGGTGAGCTTCCGCGACGCGAAGGTGCTGCTGATGCCGCTCGGCGAGCTGGGCGGGATCGCCGCCGGCTCCGACGTCGTCGCGCTCGGCAAGCCGCTGCAGATCGGGCTGAGCGACGCGCTGCTCGGCCGCGTCCTCGACGGGCTCGGACGGCCGATCGACGGCCGCGGCCCGATCGCCGGCGCACGCCGCAGCGACATCGCCGGCGGCCCGCCGAACGCGCTCCACCGGCGGCGCGTGACCGATCCGCTCGGCGTCGGCGTTCGCGCGATCGACGGGTTGCTCACGGTCGGCAAAGGACAGCGCGTCGGCATCTTCGCCGGCTCCGGCGTCGGAAAGTCGACCGTGCTCGGGATGATCGCGCGCAACACCGCGGCCGACGTCAACGTGATCGCGCTCGTCGGCGAACGCGGGAAAGAGGTGCGCGACTTCCTCGAGCGCGACCTCGGCGAAGCCGGGCTGCGGCGCTCGATCGTCGTCGTCGCGACGTCCGACCAGCCGGCGCTCGTGCGCATCAAGGCGGCGTTCGTGGCCACCCGCATCGCCGAGTTCTTCCGCGATCAGGGGCTCGACGTGATGCTGATGATGGACAGCGTCACGCGCTTCGCGATGGCGCAGCGCGAGGTCGGCCTTGCCATCGGCGAGCCGACGACGACGCGCGGCTACACCCCCTCGGTGTTCGCGCTGCTGCCGAAGCTGCTCGAGCGCACGGGAACCTCCGAGCACGGGACGATCACCGCGCTGTACGCGGTGCTCGTCGACGGCGACGACATGAACGAGCCGGTCGCCGACGCGGTGCGTTCGATCCTCGACGGCCACATCGTCCTTTCGCGCAAGCTCGCGGCGGCGAACCACTATCCGGCGATCGACGTGCTCGGCTCGGTCAGCCGCGTGATGCCCGACGTCGTGCCGCCCTCACACCTCGCGTCCGCCTCGTCGGTGCGCGACATGCTCGCGACGTACCGGGACGCCGAAGACCTCATCAACATCGGCGCCTATGTCGCCGGCTCGAACCCGCGCGTCGACCACGCGCTCGCGCGGATCGACCACGTCCGCAAGTTCCTCCGCCAAGGGATCCACGAGCCGTCCAACTACGCCGAAGCCGAAAAGGCATTGACGGCGCTCGGATGAGACCGCTGTCGAGACCGTCGCGCCCGTCACGTCAGCCGCGCGGGAGCGCGGACGCTCGGAGTCGCGGGCGCGAAGCGCACGTGACCGCGGCGCTCAGATGAGCACGAAGTTTCGCTTCCGGCTCGATCCGGTGCTCGAGCAGCGCAGCCGCGTCGAGCGCGAGCGCGCCGCCGATCACGCGCGCGCGGTGAAGGACCTGCGGGCGGCCGAGAAGCAGCGCGACGACCTGCTCGCGAAGCGCGAGACGCTGCGCGAGCGGCTCGTGCGCGAGCACGCCTCGTTCGACGTCGAGACGCTGAAGGCGACCTACACGCATCTCGACTACTTGGACCGCGCGCTCGTCCCGGCGCACCAGCGCGTGGCGCAGTGCGTCGCCGCCGCCGAGCGCACGCGGCTGCGCCTCGTCGACGCCGCCAAGGACCGGAAGGTCCTGGAAACGCTGAAAGAGCGCCGCCGCGAGGCGTTCGACCTGGACGTCGCGCTCGCCGATCAGCGCGAGCTGGACGACCAGAACGCGCGCGCGTTCGAGCGCGCGAATCCCGTCGAAGGACTGATGCCGTGATCGTGACCCGTCAACGCCGCCGCCGTTCGCATCCCGGCCGCGTCGTCGTCCCGCTGCTGTTCGTCTTCGCGCTCTGCGGCGTGCTCGCGCTGCCGCCGGTGCGCCAAGCGCTCTCGTCGGGCCCGCTCGAGCCCGTGTGGATGTCGGTGAGCGGCGCCGGTTCCATCGTCGCGCGGCCGCTCACCTTCGCGGCGCAGCAGCAGACGATCACCGACCGGAACCGGCAGATCCGCAGCCTCGACGCCGAGCTGGAGTCCGAGCGTCAGACCACCGCCGCGGCGGACGCGCGCGTGAAGCAGCTGCAGCGCCGCCTCGCGGACGTGCAGAACGAGCCGCGCCCCACCCCGGCGCCGGCGCTCGTCGCGACGCCCCCACCCGCGCCGTTCGGCGGGACGTCGACGTCCGGCGCGGCTGCGCCGGCGACGAGCGCGGCGGACGACAAGCGGCTCGCGGCGACGTGGGCTGCGATGGAGCCGGAGCGCGCCGCGGCGCTCGTGCAGCGGCTGCCCGACGACGAGGTGCAGCGCGTGTTCGCGCAGATGGACCCCGACGCCGCCGGCGCGATCATGGACGCGCTGCCGCCGGCGGCGGCGGCGCGAATCAGCCGAGCCGCCGCTCAGTATCGCACGGTTTCGGACCGATAAGCGTTGTAGGCGGCGTCCGTCGGACGTCGTCTCGAACCTCACGAAAGGAGGTGAGATCCTGACCGCAAGTACCATCGCCCCGGCCACGGCGGCAGCGCCCTCGGGCACGCCGGGGACGTCCGCGACCGCTCCGACTGCGAATGCGTCGGAAGGCGCGCTCTTCAAAGGCAGCCTCGAGGCCTCGATCGCCGCGCTCGCCGGCACGTCCGGGAGCACGCCGGTCTCCGCCACGCCGATCCGCGCCGTGGTGCAGACGTCGCCGGACGACCTTGCGCCGGCGATCCGGCAACAGCTCGACGACGGGACGTCCCTCGACGACGTCATCGCGCAACTGGCCGGCTCGCTCGCGAGCGGCATGGCCGCACAGCTCGGCATCTCCGACGCCGCGGCGCTGCAGAAGCTCGAAGCAACGTTCAGAACGGCGCTCGGCTCCGGCGGAACGGGACCACCGCAGACCAACGCCGAGAGGGCCGCGGCCCTCGCCTCGAGATTCCGGCAGATCGCCGATCTCGCGACGAGGGTGACGAAGGACGACCCGGGGCAACCGATCCGATCGATCGCAGGAACCAGCTTGGACGCCGACACGGCGAAAGCGAATCCGACCCCGGCCACGACCGATGACCTCGTCCGCGACGCGCAGAACGCGCTCGCGGCGACCGCGTCCTCCTCCGCTTCGGCGGTCTCGTCCGGACTCACACCCGTCGCCCCGGCGGCATCGAACGCTTCCGCGTCCGCGCAGGGCGACGGCCGCGTCGTCGCGTCGTCGTCGCCGGCGATCGCCGCGAACGGCGACACGCTGATCGGCCGCATCCTCGCACGCGCGATGCAGGCCGACACGCAGCGCACCAGCGCCGTCGAAACGGCACCGGACGCCGCGAAAACGAGCGATGCGGCGCCGCCGGCGCCCTCCACGACCGCGTCGGCGACGGCGCAGCCGGGATCGCAAGCGCTGGACGCCTTCCTGCACGCGTTCGCGACGGCGCTCGCGCGCTCCGACGCCGACGCGCCCGGCGGAAAAGACGGCGCGCCGGCTGCCGCTGCGAGCGCGATCAACGCGACCGCGACGGCGCCGGGCGCGCAGAACGCCGGCTCCTTCGCCGCGGCGCTCGCGCCGCAGCACGCGGTCGCGACGTCCCAGGCGCAGACGCCTGCGGCAAGCGCGTCGCCGGCGCCCTCGACGCAGAGCGACCCCAACGCGATCGTCGATCAGGTGCTGCGCGGCGTCGCGGTGCACGTCGGCGACAGCTCATCGGAAGTCCGGCTGCGGCTCGTCCCCGAACAGCTCGGCGACGTCAGCGTGAAGCTCGTCGTCTCCGGCGGCGCAGTGAACGCGACGATCACCGCGCACAGCGCCGAGGCGCAGAGCGCGCTCGCCGGCGCGCAGCCGCAGCTCGCGAAGACGCTGGCGGACGCGGGGCTGAAGCTGCAGAGCTTCAGCGTCGCGCTCGCCGGCGGAAACTCGTCCGACGCGCGCGAGCAATCGCACGCGCAGTCCGACGCCCGGCGTTCGGCTGCGCGGCGCATCGGCGCCGTCGGCGCCGCGTCCTCCGACGACGACCAGAGCGACGCGTCGCTCCTGGCCTCACCCAGCTTCGGCCCGCCGATCTACGCGGCGGCGCCGGGCGCCCTCGACTACCTCGCCTAGCGTCCCGGGGAGGAACGCAGATGTCCACATCAACTTCGACCTTGCCGATCAGCGAGCTGGTCAACAACGGGACGACGACCTCGGCCGCCGCGGCCGCGGCGTCGTCCTCGAGCAACCAGCTCGGCGAGACGCAGTTTCTCCAGCTGCTCACGACGCAGCTGCAGAACCAAGACCCCATGAACCCGATGGACGACACGCAGTCGGTCGCCGAGCTCGCGCAGTTCTCGGCGCTGCAGGCGACGTCGAACCTCGCGTCGTCGTTCAGCTCGTTCCAGTCGAACTTCGCCGTGATGCAGTCGGCCAGTCTGATCGGGAAGACCGTTTCCGCGCAGAGCACCGACGCGAGCGGGAACACGACGACCGTGACGGGGACGATCAAGACGATCTCCGTCGTGAACGGAACGCCGGAGTTCACCCTGACCGACTCGAGCGGGAACCTCGTCACCGGCAGCAACGGCCAGCCGCTGATGCTTCCGACGTCCTCGATCCTCAGCATCGGTTAGATGGCCGATCCGCGGATCGAGGGGCTCAACGTCCCTCCGGCAGTCAGCCCCGTTCGCCCGCAGGGCGTTCCGGTGCAGGTGCCGCCCGCCGGCGGCTCCTCGTTCCGCGACGTCCTCCGTTCGACGACGTCGACCGCCGGCCAGCCGCTCAAGTTCTCCGCGCACGCGCAGCAGCGGCTCGCCTCGCGCAACATCACCCTCAGCTCGGACGACGTCGCGAAGATGAACGCGATGGCCGACCAAGCCGCGGCGAAAGGCGCGAAACAGTCGCTGTTCATGATGCGCGACGTCGCGATGGTGGTCTCGATTCAAAACCGGACCGTCATCACCGCCGTCGACCAGAGCTCGATGAAGAACAACGTCTTCACCAACATCGACTCCGCGGCGATCATCGGATGAGTGAACCGGAGCCGATGATCGCGAAACTCACCAACACCCTGGGAGCGGACCACTTCGTGGGGCTCCCGTGCGAGGCGGATCGAACGACGCCTCGCGCCCGCTCGAACGAAAGGTCACCGCAATGAGTGTGGACTCCATGTTCATCGGCGTCACCGGTCTGGAGGCGTATCAGAACCAGATCGACGTCATCTCGAACAACATCGCCAACGTCGGGACGACGGGCTACAAGGGCCAAGACGTCAACTTCCAGGATCTGCTGTACCAAGCGCAGAGCTACGCGACCGGCCCCACGCAGACGACGGGCGGCGTCGACGGCGAGCAGGTCGGTCTCGGCGTGAAGGTCGGATCGATCGACACCGACTTCGCGCAGGGCTCGCTCGAGACGACGGGCGTCAACACGAACCTCGCGCTCAACGGTGACGGGTTCTTCATCCTCGCCGGGCCGAACGCGAGCAGCGCGCCGGTCTACACGCGCAACGGCGACTTCTCGCTGAACGAGAACGGGCTGCTCTACGATCCGTCGAGCGGTCTCGCCGTCCAGGGCTACATGGCCGACAAGACCGGCAACATCGCGCAGACGGGGACGCCCGGCGACATCACCATCCCGATCGGTCTCTCCGAGCAGGCGATGGGGACGGGGCTGAACACCGCCGAGAAGTTCGGGCCGAGCAACGACCAGGTCTTCGACGTCTCGATGGGCGGCAATCTGGATCAGACGCAGTGGACGACCGAGGCCGAAGGCGTGCAGGCGGGCAATCCGGGGACGGGGCAGCCGTTCACCGTCTCGACCACCATCTACGACTCGCTCGGGAACCCGCATCTCGCCAACATCACCTACACGCCGGACGCGACCGGCGCGACGCCGGGCACCGCGGCGATCGGCACGAACGCCGCGCTCGCCGGCGGCGGCAACCTGATCGCATCGGCGACGGGCGCCGCGACCGCCGCGAACCTCGCCGTCTCGGTGAACGCGACCGGCACGCAAGTCACGATCAGCGACGGCACGAACAGCGTGACCGCCTCGCCGGGCGGAACCGCGACGATCGACGGAACGACCGTCGTGCTCGGCAATTTCGCCGCGGCCGACGCCGGCAAGACGGCGACGATCACCGACACGGCGGGCGCCAACGGCCTGCCCTCGCAGGTCGCGAACGCCGACGGCACGCTCGAGACGCCGGCGACGCGCTGGAAGGTCTCGGTCTCGTTCGCCGACGGCACGACGTTCAGCACGATCTCGAATCCCGACGCGCTCACCGCGGGCGGCGACGTCGCCGCGGCCACGTACGCGACGGGCAGCTCGGGCGTGATCGGCTACGCGTACTTCGATCAGAACGGCCAGTACATCAATACCGCCTCGACGATCGGCGCGGTCGGCGTCCCGCCGGGCGGCGCGCTGACGACCGGCGACGTGCACGCGGCCGGGAAGCTGGCGTCGACCGCCGACGGCAACCAGCTCAACATCCAGTCGTGGGGCACCGGCTCGACCGACAGCGCCTCGGCGCCGACGGCGTCCGGACCCGCGCCGACGACCGGCCCGATCGGAATCGACTTCAGCAGCATGACGTCGCTCGGCTCGGGGACGACCTCGGCCACGAACGCGTCGTCGGCGACGGTGATCGGCCAGAACGGCTACGCGGCCGGCATCCTCTCGAACATCACGGTCGGCGAGGACGGGACGATCACGGGCTCGTTCACGAACGGGCAGACGCTCACGCTCGGGCGCGTCGCGGTCGCGACGTTCCAGAACGAAGGCGGGCTGACGCGCCTCGGCGGCAGCGACTTCGGAGCGAGCGCGAACTCGGGTCTCGCCGAGCTCGGGGTCGCCGGGACGGGACGCTACGGCGACATCGTGTCGGGATCGCTCGAGCAGTCGAACGTCTCGATCGCCGACGAGTTCACGAAGATGATCGCCGCGCAGAACGCCTACACGGCGAACTCGAAGAGCATTACGGTGGCGGACGAGGATCTGCAGACCGTCGACAGCTTGATCCGCTAGCTCCTAGCGGATCGGGGCGCAGCGCCGGGGACGGTCACGGACGACCGTTCCTCGGCGCGGAGAGCCTGGAGGGGACGAACGATGATCGCCTTGCGGCGGCTCAACAACGAGCACATCATGGTGAACCCGGATCTCATCGAGACGCTCGAAGCGACGCCGGACACCGTCGTCACGCTGACGTCCGGCAACAAGCTGATCGTGCGCGACACGATGGACGAGGTGCGCGAGAAGGTCATCGAGTTCAAGCGCCGGATCCACGGTCCGGACGCCAGCCTTCCTTAGCGGCCGAGCATGGCCTGGGCGTCCGGCTCTCAAGGACACCTCGCGCGGCGCCGATAGTCTGGACAAGGCATCCGCCACGGTCCCTTTCGGAAAGGCCGCACCTTTGGATTTTGCCACGATACTCGGCCTCGTCCTCGCCGTCGGGGCGCTGGGGCTCGCCGCGTGGATCGGCAACGTCGACGCGCGCATCATCTTCGCTCGCTACGAAGCGTTCATTCTCGTGTTCCTCGGGACGCTGGGCGCGACGATGGTGTCGTTCCCGATGCGCACGTTCCTGAACGGGATCGTCCTCGGACTGCGCACGGCGTTCGTCGAGCCGGTCTACCACGAGCGGGAGATCATCGCCACGCTCGTGTCGTTCGCCGAGAAGGCGCGGCGCGAAGGCCTCCTCGCGCTCGAGAACGAGGCCAACGACCTCGAAGACGACTTCATGCGGAAAGGGATCCAGCTCGTCATCGACGGCCGGGACACCGACATCATCCGCAAGATCCTCGAGACCGAAGCGGCGTTCGATCAGGATCGCAACGCGAAGGCCGAGGCGATCTTCATGACCATGGGCGGCTTCTCGCCGACGCTCGGCATCATCGGCACCGTCCTGGGGCTGATCGCGATGCTCAAGGCCCTCGGGACGCTCTCCGGCTCGAGCAACATCGCCGGACAGCTCGGCGTCGCGACCGCGCAGGCGTTCGTGGCGACGTTCTTCGGCATCGCGCTCGCGAACTTGCTGTGGATCCCGCTCGCGACCAAGATCAAGGAGCGCGCGGGCCAGCAGCTGCTGCTGCGCGAGATCATGATCGAAGGCATTCTGTCGATCCAAGCCGGCGACAATCCGCGTCTGCTGGAGGAGAAGCTCCACGCATTCCTCGATCCGGCCGAACGCGAGACGGACGTCGAGGCCGGCGGTGCGGTCGTGGAGCCCGAACCCGAGTTCGTGGGCGCGTAGCACGTGTCGGTGACGGGCGGCGAAGGGCGGTCGCGTCTGCGGCGGCTGCAGAGCCGCGAAGCGCTGGAAAGCGCCGGCATGATGCGCTGGCTGCTGACCTACGCCGACATGATCACGCTCCTGCTCGCGCTGTTCATCATCTTGTTCGCGATCTCCAACATCTCGCGGGTGAAGTTCCAGCGCCTCGCGACCGCGATCTCCGGCGGTTTCAGCGGAACCGACGCGCTCAACGCGCCGCCCGGAACGGGCCGTCCGGGCAAGCTGCACGACGCCGACTCGCGCGCCTCGCTCGACGACGCCCAGCTCGACGACGTGGCGAAGCTCGCCAACCAGGTGAACCTCGCGGCGGTGAAGGCGCGGCTCGACCGCTACATCCAAGCCCAGAAGCTGCAGTCCAAAGTGCAGACTCGCATCGACAAGCAGGGACTCGTCATCACCCTCCTGAGCGACAAGACGTACTACGACTCCGGCTCGGCGCAGCTCCGCCCCGAGACGAAGAAGCTGCTCGACGTCGTCGGCGCGCAGATCGCGGGGCTCTCCAACGACGTGCGGGTGGAAGGCAACACCGACGACGTGCCGATCGCGACGGCCTCGTATCCGACGAACTGGGAGCTGTCCGCCGCGCGCGCGACCGGCGTCACGCGCTATCTCGTGGAGCGCGACAAGATTCGCCCCACGCGCATCTCGTTCGCCGGCTTCGGCGAGTACCGCCCGCGCGTCGCCAACGACACGCCCGAGCACCGCCAGCAAAACCGCCGCGTCGACATCGTGATCCTCAGCGGCAAGTCGACGCCCGAGGAACGCTCATGAGCATTCTGTCGCAGGAAGAGATCGACGCGCTGGTCAGCCAGCTCGCGGCGCCCGAGCCGGAGGCGGCGCCCGAGGTCCGGAAGATCAAGTCGTTCGACTTCCGCTTCAACAAGCGGCTCGACAAGTTCAGCAGCAACCAGCTGCAGACGATGCGCACGCTGCACGACAACTTCACGCGCCTGCTGAACAACTCGCTCTCGGTCTACCTGCGCACGCGGGTCGAGGCGACGATCGTCTCCATCGACCAGATCAGCTACGGCGACTTCATCGCCTCGATCGGAAGCCAGTCGATCCTCTCGATCTTCTCGATGGACCCGCTGCCGGGCTCGGGGATCGTGCAGGTCGACCTCAACCTCGTCTTCTCGATCATCGACCGGCTCCTCGGCGGTCCCGGCTGGTTCCCGCAGAAGCTCCGCGACCTCACCGACATCGAGCGGACGCTGATGCAGCGGTTCATGGCGCGCATGCTCAACAGCTACCGCGAGTCGTGGAACTACCTGCTGACGCTCTCGCTGAAGATCGAGGCGCTCGACTCCAACCCGCAGTTCATCCCGCGCATCATCCCGCTCGACCAGATCGTCGCCTTCGTCACGTGCGAGCTGAAGGTCGGCGACATGACGGGCGTCATGAACTTCTGCCTGCCGTACCTCGTGCTCCAGCAGATCGGGCCGCAGCTCTCCGATTTCCAGTGGTCGCCGAGCATCGTCGCGGGGCGCGGGATGACCGAGCACGACATCGTGCAGCTGGCCCGCAACGTCGAGCGCGCGCCCGTGGACGTGCGCGTCGAGCTCGGCCGCACCATCGTCTCGCTGCGCGACCTCATCGCGCTGCAGCCGGGCGATCTCATCGTGTTCGACAAGGAAGTCTCCGAGCCGCTCAGCGCGACGGTCAACGAGCGCGAGAAGTTCAAAGTGTTTCCCGGAGTCAACCGCGACAAGCTCGCCGTGCGAGTGAGCCGCGTCGTCGAGAGCGAGGACTAACGTGTCAGACACCCTGCGTCCGTACGCGGACGCGATGTTCGCCGCCGCCGCCAGCGTGCTCGGGCCGCTGGCCGGGCGTTCCGTCAGCGCGGAGCCGTCGGTCCGCACGCAGAGCGACGCGTCGATCCGCGTCGACGCCGATTCGGTCGCGACGGTGACGCGGCTGCCCTCGGCCGATCTCGCGTTCGTCACGCGCTACCCGAAGCGCGACCTCGCGCGTCTCGTCGAGCTGATGCTGGGCACCCCGGGGGACGGCGGCGAGCTCGACGCCATGCAGCTCTCCATCGTCTCGGAGACCGTCGCCCAGATCTCGAGCACGATGGCGGAGCAGCTCGCGAGCGAGTCGGCGCACTCCCCGAACGGCATCGAGTCGCTCGTCGCGAGCGACGCGTCCGCGTTCCCCGCGCCACCGTTCGCGACGTACACCGCGCGCCTCGATCTCGGCGACGGCTTCACGACGACGCTCGCGATCGACTTCGACGTCCTCGCGCAGCACCGCCTCGATCCGGCCTCGCACGCGACGCCGGCGCTCGAGCCGCAGCCGGTCCGCGTCGCCGCGTCCGCTCCGTCGGCCGCCTCCTCTTCGCGGCCGGCGGCGGTCGAGGAAGGCCGTCCCGTCTCGTTCCAGCCGATGCAGCCCACGCCCGTCCGTCCGGCCGCGCCGGGGCACGCCAACCTCGATCTCGTCCACGACGTTCCGCTCGAGATCTCCGCGGTGCTGGGTCAGACCGAGCTGTCGCTGCGCGAGGTCGTCTCGATGGGGGCCGGCAGCGTGTTCGAGCTCGACAAGCTCTCCACCGACCCGATCGACCTCTACGTCAACAACATCCTCATCGCGCGCGGCGAGGTCGTCGTCGTCGACGACAAGTTCGCGGTCAAGATCAGCGAGCTGAACCCGGTCGTCGACAAGGTGTGACGAACCTCGGGTTTCTGCTCCAGGCGATCTGGGCGCTGGCCGTCGTCGCCCTGGTGCTGCTCGGGCTCACGTACGCGGTCCGCACGCTCAATCGCGGGCGCATCGTCGCCGGCACGGCCCGCCGCCTCGTCACCGTCGTCGAGTCGACCGCCGTCTCGCAGCACAGCGCGATTCACGTCGTCAAGGTCGGCGACCGATACTTCCTGATAGGCGGAGGATCCGCCGGAGTCACGCACATCGCCGACGTCCCCTCGGACGTCGTCGAGCCGTACATCGAGACGCAACGGAAGGCACTCGGGGAGCAGCGCGATGCGGTGCTCCGTCTGCTGCAAACGATCCGCAAACGCTCGTGAATCGCCGTCTCCTCACCGTCCTCTTCGCGTCTGCCGTCGTCGTGGCCGTCGCGGGGTTCGCCGTGCCTGCGCTCGCGCAGGGCGTCCCGGGGCCGACCGCCCCCACCGTCCCGATCCCGCACGTGAACATCGGCGTCACGCCTGCGACGAAGCCGTCGGACGTGGCGATGTCGCTGCAGATCCTGCTGCTGCTGACCGTGCTGACGCTCGCGCCGACGCTCCTGGTCCTGATGACGTCGTTCACCCGGATCGTCGTGGTCCTGTCGTTCGTGCGCACGGCGCTCGGGACGAACACCGTTCCGCCGACGCAGGTGCTCGTCGGGCTGGCGCTCCTACTGACGTTCTTCGTGATGAACCCGGTCATCCAGGACATCAACAAGAACGCGCTGCAGCCGTACCTCTCGAACAAGATCTCGCAGCCCGTGGCGCTCCACCGCGCCGAGCAGCCGTTGCGCGGGTTCATGTTCCGGCAGACGCGCGAGAAGGACATCGCGCTGTTCTACTCGCTCTCGAAGGAGCCGCGGCCGGCGAAGCAGGCGGACGTTCCGACGTACCTGCTCGTTCCGGCGTTCGTCATCTCCGAGCTGAAGACGGCGTTTCAGATCGGGTTCGCGATCTACATTCCGTTCATCGTCATCGACATGGTGGTGGCTTCGGTGCTGTTGTCGATGGGGATGATGATGCTGCCGCCGGTCACCATCTCGCTGCCGTTCAAGATCCTCATCTTCCTTTTGGTCGATGGGTGGAATCTTACCGTGGCTTCTTTGTTTGCGAGCTTCAAATGACGGCTGGGGGGGGGCGGCGGGGAGCCGACGGTGTCGCGCGGGGGACGCTCCCTGCGCGCTTCCTGCGCTCCGGTCGCTCCGCGCGCAGATCGCTCCGCGCATCCTGCGCTCCCGCGACTGCGCGAGGCCCCCGCGCGACACCGTCGGCTCCCCGCCGCCCGGCACCATCGTTCCTCGGCGCTCACGGGCGGGGTTGCGGCTGGTGACGTATGCGGCGGCGCTTTCGCTTGGGCGCGAGGCCATTGTGGTGGCTTTGCTCGTTTGTGCGCCGGCTTTGCTGCTGGGGCTGATTACGGGGCTGCTGATCTCGGTGTTTCAGGCGGTCACGCAGATCCAGGAGCCTACGCTCGCGTTCATTCCGAAGATCGTCGTCGTCGCGGTGGCGATCTTGCTGTTCGGGCCGTTCATGCTGGCGCTCCTGACGGACTTCACGTCCCGAGTGTTCGCGGGGATCCCGGCCTTCATCCAATGATCGACGCCTTCGGGTACACGCAGGCGCAGCTCGAGACGCTGATCCTCGTGCTCGTGCGGATCGGCGCCATGCTCATGGTCGTGCCGATCTTCTCGCAGACGCAGATTCCGCGGCTGCTCAAGTTCGGGCTGAGCCTCCTGCTCGCGTTCGTGGTGATGCGCACGATCCCGGCGGTCGCGCCGCTCGGGCTCGGCGCGCTCACCGTGGCGATCTTGGCGCAGGTGTTCGTGGGGCTCGTGTTCGGGTTCGTAACCTTTCTGCTGTTCATGGGGATCCAGTTCGCGGGCGCGATCATCGACACGCAGATCGGCTTCGCGATCGTCAACATCATCAATCCGCAGACGTCGCAGAGCGTCACCGTGATCGGCGAGTTCCAGCTCGCGCTCGCGACGTTGTTGTACCTCGCCGCGGACGGGCACCATGCCCTCATCGCGGGGATGGCGGGCTCGTTCAAGCTCGTCCAGCTGCCGTTCGCCGCGGCGCCCGACGTGCTCGCCGGCGATCTCGTGCGGTTCTTCACGCAGGCGCTGTTCATCGTGTTCCAGATCGCCGCGCCGGTGGCGATCGCGCTGTTCCTCGTCAACGTCGCGCTCGGGCTGATGGCGAAGGTCGCTCCGCAGATGAACGTGTTCGTCGTGGGGTTCCCGCTCCAGATCGCGGTCGGGCTGCTGATGCTCATCGTCACGATGCCGCTCGTCGGGGCGGTGTTCCCGGCGCTCCTCGACAACTCGTTCCGCCAGGCCGACACGGTGCTGCGCGCGATGCAGCCGGCCGCTTCGCCGTCGCCGAGACCGACGCCGTAACGCGATGGCACGTCCCGACGCGACAGAGAAACCCACAGCCAAACGCAAACGCGAGGCGCGCGAGCGCGGGCAGGTCCCGCGCTCGCAGGACATCGGCGGCGCGACGATCTTTCTCGCGCTGATCATCGTCCTGCACACGGGGTTCATGGCGACGATCGGGTCGGCGACCCAGGCGTTCGCGGTGAGCCTCACGCACCTGGGGACGCACGACGACTTCACGATCCGGTCCGTCGGCGGACTGTTCGTGCAGGCGGCGCTTCCGTACGCGCCGCTGCTGGGGGCGGCGTTCTTGGCGGCGCTCTCCCTCGCGGTGCTCGCGAACGTGCTGCAGTTCGGGTTCCTGTTCGCGCCGCGGCTGCTCGTGCCGTCGTTCGCGAAGCTGAATCCGCTTGCGGGGCTCCAGCGGCTGTTCTTCTCGAAGCAGACGCTCGTGCACCTCGGGAAGCAGGTCCTCAAGCTCGCCGTCGTGCTGTTCATCTGCTGGCTCGGCATCAAGGACAACCTGACGATGCTGTACGCGCTGGCGCATGCCTCGCCGCACGACATCGTCACGTCGGTCGAAGGCGTGGTCTTCGGCATCGGCTTGCGGGTCGGGATGCTGCTGCTCGTCGTCGGGATCGCGGACTACGTCTGGGAGCGCCGCCGTCTCGAAGACTCGCTGAAGATGACGAAGACCGAGGTGAAGGACGAGCACCGGCAGTCGGACGGGAACCCCGAAGCGCGTCAGGCGCTCAAGCAACGGCAGCGCGCGATGGCGCGCAAGCGCATGATGGCCGCGGTTCCGAAGGCGACCGTCGTCGTCACGAACCCGACCCACTACGCGGTCGCGCTGGAGTGGGACGAGCTCAAGATGGACGCGCCGGTCCTCACCGCGAAGGGCGCCGACCTCATCGCGAAGCGCATCCGCGAGCTCGCGAAAGAGCACGACGTTCCGATCATGGAGAACGCGCCGCTGGCGCGGACGCTGTACGCGAAGGTCGAGCTCGACTCCCCGGTCCCGCCCGACCTCTACGCCGCGGTCGCGCAGGTCATCGCCTTCGTCTACAAGCTGAGGCAGAAGACGATCGCGTAACCGAGCGTTGCCGACCGGCGTCGGGTGAGCCGCTCGCGAGCCGCGCACAGAAACGACGGTTGCGGCCGTCTGAAGAACGGCTTGACCGATCGTCGGAGATTCTTCGTCACGCCCCGGTCTCGCGGCTTGACCAACGGGGTTGGTATCGTGATCATGGAATCGCACTCGACCAAGGAGGTTGAGCGCCGAGTCCTCTCGTTGCCGGCAGGTTCCGGGGCGAGGCGTCAGAGCTGTTGGACTCGTCTCGAAAGGACCCACGCTCGCATGGTGCAGCGTCAGTCGACGGGCGCGGACGTCAAGCAGATGCCGCTCCGGCTCGATCGCGAACTTTACGAGGAACTCAGTCGTCGCTCTACGATCGAAAATCGCCGATGTCGGACATCGTTCGGGAAGCTCTGCGGTTGCTCACGGCAGCGTGATCATCCATTCGGTGCCGAACTTGTCGACGAGCGAGCCGAAGCGCCCGCCCCAGAACGCGGCGTCGATCGCCATCGTCACCTTGCCGCCTTGTGCGAGCGCGTTGAAGATGCGCTCGCCTTCCGCGCCGTCTTCCGCGGTGAGCGCGAGGGAGATGTTTCCGGCGTCCGGATCGACGGCTTTCACTTCGCGGCCGTCCGAGGCGTAGAAGCGAACCGCATCCGCCGTGAAGGATGCGTGCATGATGCCGTTGCGCGCTTCGGGCGGCATGTGGTCCGCCATCGGCGAGTCGCTCACGCGCATCGCTTCGTAGCTTCCGCCGAAGACGGACTTGTAGAACTCGAGCGCTTCTTCGCAGCGCCCGTAGAGGAACAGATAGGGCACGAGCTGAGTTGCCATGCGAACTTCTCCGGATACGGCGCGCGCGAGGCTCGCGGGCCGGCGCCGTCAGTGCGATTGGAGGCGGTCGGGCGGCGCATCCTGCCGCGGGCCGAGCGCGGTCGACCGCAGGCAGCGGCGGGGCGCGGCGTCCAACAAGAGAGGCCCGCCGGTCCGGCGAGCCTCTCTCCTGATTCGGGACGGGTCGCCGGGTCAGCGCCGGCGGCCTCCGACGTGGCCCCAGCCGCCGCCGAAGCGGAAGCCGATCCCGAGGCTGAAGTACGGGCCGCCGTACCAGCCCGGATAGCCGTAGTAGACCGGGTATGCCGGATAGCCGTAGACCGGATACGGATAGCCGTAGGCGTAGTAGCCCGGATAATAGCCGTACGCGGGGTAGCGCCAACGGCGAACCGGATGGCGCCGGACGGGCCGCACCGCCACGGGGCGCGCATACGGGAACGGGTCGCGAGCGTACGCGTGCGCGTACGACGGCATCCGCTGCGCCGATGCGGCGAGCGGGGCGGTCAGCAGCGCGGCGGCGGCCAGGGCCGCGGCGACCGCGGGGATGCGGGAGCGAAGACTCATCGTCGACCGGTACCTCCTGATGGCGTTATCCCCACCATCTTACGGGGTGTGCGGGCGTGCGCGCCTTGTACGCCGATGAGAAGCCGATGAGCGCAGGGAACGGTCCGCGCCGGTGAGGAAAGCGCGTTTGTCGGACATTGCTGCCGCGTTCGCTCACGTCGTTTGGAGGGAGCTTTGCACAGTCGAGGAGTTTTCGTGCGGTTCGCGACCGCATCGTCGCTCGCGTTCGCCGTCGCGGCGCTCGGGACGGTCGCTCCGGCCCCGGCCGCCGACAAGGCACCGGTCAAGGTCGCACTCATCTATTCGAAGACCGGTCTGCTGGGCTCGTACGGGGCGCAGTACATCGAAGGCTTCAACGTCGGGCTCGCCTACGCCACGCACGGAACCGGGATGGCGGCGGGCCACAAGATCGAGATCACCGAGCGCGACGACGCCGGCGATCCCGCCAAGGCGGTGGCCGCCGCGAAAGACCTGATCGGCCAAGGCTACAAGATCCTCGCCGGCTCGACCGCATCGGGGGTCGCGCTCCAGATGGCGCCGGTCGCCAAGGAGAACAACGTCCTATTCATCTCCGGTCCGGCCGCGGCCGACGGCGTGACCGGGAACAACCGCAACACGTTCCGTTCGGGACGTCAGACGTATCAGGACGTCCTGACGGCGGGCACGATCATCGGGAACAACGTGCGCGGCAAGCACGTCATCGTGTACGCGCAAGACACCGCGTTCGGACAGGCCAACGTCGCGGCCGTTCGTGCCGTCCTCGGCGGCGAGGGCGCGACGGTGGACTCGGTCCTCGCGCCGTTCACCGCGAACGACTTCACGCCGTTCTCGCAGAAGATCAAGGACGCGCATCCCGACCTGCTGTTCCTCGCGTTCGCCGGCACCACCGCGGGTGCGATGTACAAGTCGCTCGAGGACGCGGGCGTGCTCGATTCGACGAAGGTCGTCACCGGGCTCGACCAGCGCGCGTCGTATCCGCTGCTCGGCACGGCCGGAACGAAGATCACGTTCCTCTCGCACTACTTCTACGAGGCGCCGCACAACAAGGTGAACGACTACCTCATCGGCGCGCTGAAGAAGCAGGGGAAGGTTCCGGACCTCTTCGATCCCGACGGCTTCGTCGCGGCGCAGATGATCGTGCACGCGGTCGAGAAAGCCGACGGCGACGACGTCGGCAAGATGATCTCCGCGCTCGAGAACTGGACGTTCGACGCGCCGAAGGGGCAGCAGCAGATCCGCGCGGCGGACCACGCGATGCTGCAGCCGATGTTCGTCGCGAAGCTCGTCGGTTCGGGGCAGTCGGCCGAGCCGAAGCTGCTGCGCACCGTGCCGCGTCAGGCCGTCGCGCCGCCGGTACGCCCGTTCAAGTAGCGCCGTGACCGCGCCCGAGCCCCGCTACGCGCTCCGCACGGCGGGGCTCGGACTGCGCATCGGCGGCGTGACGATCGTCGAGGACGTCTCGCTCGACGTCCTCGCCGAAGAGTTCCTCGTCATCATCGGCCCGAACGGCGCCGGGAAGACGACGCTGTTCAACCTCCTCTCCGGCGTCGCGAAGCCGACGTCGGGCACCATCGCGCTCGGCGAGCACGACGTCACCCGCGCCGCACCCTACGTGCGGGCGCGGCTCGGGCTCGGACGAACCTTTCAGACGTCGAGCATCTTTCCGGCGCTCTCCGTGCTGGAGAACGTACGGCTCGCCGCGCGCGCGTTCCACGGCGGCTCGGGTGCGATCTGGAAATCCGCCGATCGCGATCCGGACGCCTTCGCCCGCGCGCATCGCGCGCTCGCGTCGGTGGGCCTCGAGCCGCGCGCGCACGCGATCGCCGCCTCGCTCTCGCACGGCGAAAAACGGAAGCTCGACCTCGCGATCCTGCTCTGCGGCGAGCCGCGCGTCGCGCTCCTCGACGAGCCGACGGCCGGGATGGCGGTCGAAGACGTCCCCGAGATGATGGACCTGATCCGCCGCATCCAGCGCGAGCAGCGCGTCACGGTGCTGATGGTCGAGCACCGCATGGACCTCGTGCTGCAGCTCGCGGACCGGATGGCGGTGATGCACCACGGGCGCCTTCTCGCGATCGACGTGCCGGAGCGCGTGATCGCCGACGAGACGGTGCAGTCCGCGTATCTCGGAGACCCGCTGTGAGCGCCGAGCCGGTCCCGCTCGCGGCGCCGCTGCTCGCGCTGGAGAACGTCGACGTGCGCCTGGGCGGCTCGCACATTCTGCAGAGCGTCGGCTTCAGCGTGCGGGAGGGCGGGATCACCGGACTGCTGGGCCGCAACGGCGTGGGCAAGACCACGACGCTGCGTGCGATCCTGGGGCTCGTCCCGCGGACCGGGTCGATCCGGCTCGGCGGCGAGGAGACGGTGCGGCTTCCCGTGCACGCGATCGTGCGCCGCGGCGTCGCGTACGTCCCCGAAGATCGCGACGTGTTCGCCGGGCTGACCGTCGAGGAGAACCTGCGGCTCGCCGAGCGCGGCGTCGAGCCGCGCTACGACCTGGTGTACGAGCTCTTTCCCGAGCTGCAGACGCGTGCGCGGCAGAAGGCCGGAACGCTGTCGGGCGGCCAGCAGCAGATGGTCGCGCTCGCGCGCGCGCTGCTGAACGCCGGCAATCGCGTGCTGCTCGTCGACGAGCCGACGAAAGGCCTCGCGCCGCTGGTGGTGCGGCAAGTCGTGGACGCGCTGCGCCGTGCCGCCGACGTCGCGACCATCGTGCTCGTCGAGCAGAATCTCAGCGTGGCGCACCGGCTGGTCCGCGACGCAATCGTGCTCGACCAAGGACGCGTCGCGTTCACCGGCGACGTCGACCAGCTGATGAACGATCCGGCGCTCGCGCGCCGGTACCTCGGCCTCGCGGCCGCCGGAGGACACTGATCCGTGAGCACCGTCGCCCTGCTGCTCGTCACCGGGCTCGGACTCGGCGCGCTCTACTTCCTCGTCGCCGCGGGATTGTCGCTGATCTGGGGGCTGATGCGCGTCCTGAACTTCGCGCACGGCGCGTTCTTCACGGTCGCCGCGTACGCGGGCTGGGTCGCGTCGCGCTCGATCGGAACCGGGACGTGGGGCCAGTGGCTGCTCTCCGTCGTCGTCGGCATCGTAACGGGAGGCGTCTTCGCCGCGCTCGCCGAGGTCGTGCTGATTCGCCCGCTCTACGCGCGGCACGTGGGCCAGGTGCTCGTGACGGTCGGGCTCGCGCTCGCGACGCTGGCGCTCGTCGAAGGCGGCTTCGGCACCGACCCGGTGCAGCTCGTGCTCCCGGCGTGGATGGGCGACACGACGACGATCCTCGGTGCCAACGTGCCGAACACGCGGCTGCTGGCGATCGTCGCGGCCGCGCTGGTGCTCGCGGTGCTGCTGTTCTTCCTGCGTCGCACGCGCTTCGGGCTGATCGTGCGCGCCGGCGTCGAGAACCGCGCGATGGTGCAGGCGCTGGGGATCGACGTGCAGCGGGCGTTCACCCTGGTGTTCGCGATCGGCGGGATGGCCGCGGGGCTCGCCGGCGTGCTCGCCGGCGCGTACTTCGGGACGATCGATCCCGCGCGCGGCACGACGATGCTGATCTTCGCCTTCATCGTCGTCGTCATCGGCGGGCTCGGCTCCGTGACGGGCTCCGCCGTCGCCGCGGTCGTCGTCGGCGTCCTGCAGCAGTTCTTGAACTTCTACGCGGCCGCGGGGGTCGGCGATTTCTCCGTGGTGCTGCTCCTCGCGGTGGTGCTGCTGGTGCGGCCGGGCGGGCTCTCCGGGGCGACGGCGTGACGGCTCGGATCCGCCCGCTCGTCGCCGTCGCGGCGGCCGTCGTGCTCGCGCTCTTCCCGCTGGCGGGCCTCACGATCCCCGGGCTCTTCGACGGCCCGCTCTCGGCGCCGGGGACGCTGAATCTGCTCGGACTGTGCTTCGTCTTCGGGGCGCTCGCGCTGACGTACGATCTCGTCTTCGGATACGTGGGGCTGCTCTCGTTCGGGCACGCGCTGTACTTCGCGACCGGCGTGTACGTCACGGCGATCGCGCTCGCGCGCTGGCATCTCGGCCTGGGGCAGGCGCTGCTCGTCACGGCGGTCGTCGCGCTGGTGCTTCCGCTCGTTCTCGGCGCGATCTGCTTGCGCATGCGCGACATCCCGTTCGCGATGGTCACCCTCGCCTTCGCGCAAGCCGGATCGATCCTCGTCCTCCAGAACCCCTTCGGTCTGACCGGCGGTGAAGAAGGTCTCGCCCTCGGCGCCGACGCGCTTCCCCCGGGGCTCGTCGGCGTGATCAACACGCCGCACCTGTATTGGATCGCGCTGGCGTTTCTCGTCGTGACGTACGCGATCGCGTGGTGGGCCGTGAACTCGCGTCCCGGGCGCGTATGGCAGGCGATTCGCGAGAACGAGCGGCGCGTCGGGGTGCTGGGGCTGAATCCGTACCTCTACAAGCTCGGAGCGTTCGTGTTGTCGGCATTCCTCGCGTCGGCCGCCGGGGTCGTGTACCTCCTGCTGCAGGGCGGTGCGAACCCGCAGGTCACGACGGCCGACTTCACGCTCTCGCTGCTCGTCATGGTGGTGCTCGGCGGCGTCGCGACGCTCTGGGGCGCGGTGCTGGGCGGCGTCGTCTACGAATACCTCGACTTTCGCCTGGTGGGGCTCGCGAACGCGCCCGCGCTGCAGGCCCTTCCCCCGGTGCTGCGCGTGCCGCTCTCGCAGCCGCTGTTCATCCTCGGGGCCCTCTTCGTCGTGCTGGTCCTGTTCGTGCCGGGCGGTCTCGCGGGCGCGGTTCGACGGACGCGAGGCGGCGCGCGGTAACGAAATCTTTGACAATATCGTTTGTCGCATGGTACCTTTCTTCGCAATGGGGCCCAAGGGCCGTGCTCGAGCTTTTCGGAAAGCGGTACGGTCCCGGGCTCAGTCGACGCGGCACGACGACGTGCCGCAGCTCACGGTAAGGAGAACCATGACGCGACGATTCTCACTCCGGGCGTTCGTGGCGTCGGCGGCAGCCGCGCTGGCGATCGGAACGCTCGCGTGCGCGCCGGCATACGCCGACGACATCTTCAAGCACACCACGTTCGAAGTCGATCCCACGTTCTTCGCGAACGGGACGAGCGACGCCGAAGCCGCGGCGCCGGCCGGGTTCATCCCCGTCGGATACACCAACGACCACCCGATCGCGAACGACCTGCGCCTCAACTACGGCGTGACGGTCGGCCTCGACAAGCAGTGGGCGCTGTACTACAACCACAGCAACTTCGACTTCGCGCTCGGGCGCATCCTGAACGCGCCGGTCAGCCTCGTGACGGGCGACATCCAGGACCGCACCGACACCGCCGGCGCGAGCTTCGCGGCGACGAAGTTCCTGAGCACGCGCCTCTACTATTTCGATCACGAGCGCGAGGACGTCACGGGGCTGTGCCTCAACCAGACGATCTGCGCGGGCGGCGTGCACAACCCCGCCGCGATCGACGAGCACGGCTACGCGGTCGGCGCGACGTACGCGTTCGGCCCGCGCAGCCTCATCGGCCCGATCTTCAGCGTCGGCGTCGACGCGAAGTACGTGCCGCGCGGCTTCCCGCCGCCGGCGGGCTACTCGCTCAACGGTTTGGGCGCGTACACCGGGAGCCAGTTCGAGTACCCGTACTCGGTCAACATGAAGCTTCCGACGCACCACGATCCCACGCTGATCTGGATCGCCGGCTACGAGCGCGCCACCGCGCTGTTCCGCGCCGAGTCCTCGATCGAGCAGTACAACGTCACGTCGTTCGGCGTGGTGAAGGTGCTCTCGCCGCGGATCACGGTGAGCGCGGTCGATCTGAACTTCAAGGGCTGCCGCTGCGCCGACACGGTCACGCCGCCGGACAACGTCCGCTTCGACGAGATCGTGATGTCGCTGAGCTACAAGTTCACGCCGCACGACCTCTACCCGTTCTAAGACGGGACGACCGGACGGGCGTCGCGCGAGCGGCGCCCGTCCTTTCTTTCAGGCCCATCGTTCTTCCGTGATCGCGCTCGACGTCCCCGACCTCCGCTCCGCCGCGACGCCCGCGTTCGAACCGGCGGTTTCGGTGCTGCCGCCCGGCGTGTCGAGCCCGTTCGGGCCGCAAGCACCGTTCGGCTCGCCCGCCTTCGCCGACGGCGAACGGGCCGAGATCACGCCGCGGGCGGCGCTGCCGCCGCCGGAGCCGATCCCCGGCCGCTTCGTGAGCGGCTCGCTGTGGACGTCGGAGCGATTTCAGCTCCGCATCCCCGAACGGTGGAACGGCCGTCTCGTCGTCGCCGGGTGCCCCGGACAGCGCACCGAGTTCGCCTCCGATCGCATCTTCGCCGATCCGCTGCTCGAGCGGGGCTACGCGTACGTGTGCGGCAACAAAGGGAACGGCGACGGGATCGCGGTGCTCGAACGCGGCGCGACGTTCGCGCCCGAGGGGATCCCGCTGCCGCGCTTCTTTCTGCCCGACGGGCGGAGCGTCGTGTTCTGGCAGCACGGCCGCGACCACCGGCTCGAACGCTGGGGCGACGAGATGCTGCAGATCACCGCGACGGCGCAGCAGATGATCGCCGATGCGCGCGGACGCGCGCCGGAAGCCGTCTACGCGATCGGGCTCTCGAACGGCGGCTACGAAGTCCGTCGCGCGATCGAGCTGAGCGACGTGTTCGCCGGCGCGGTGACGTGGAATCCGGCGCTGTGGACGGTCGAGCACAACCCGCTGCGCGCGCTGATCGGCGCCGTCGCCGCGATGCAGGCCGGACGGCCGCACGATCTCGCCGGTCTCGGCTTCCCGCCCGACGTCGTCGCGCACGACGGATCGTCGTCGCTGTACCGCCGGAACTTCCTGACGTACTGGCACGTCACCGCGTGGCTGCACGCGATGAACCTCGACCCCGAGGCCTCGATCGCGTACGGCGACGTCGACGATCCGCATCAGGCGGAAGCGTGGGCGGCGCGGATCGCCGAGTGGCGTTTCGACCGTTCGCCGGCGATCGCCGAGCGCGTCGCGCGATACGCGAACACCGGGCGCATCAACTGCAAGCTGATCGAGGTGTCCGCGGAGTACGATCACCTGCTCCCGCCGGCGATCCATCACGAGCCGTACGGCCGTCTCGTCGCGGCCGCCGGAAAGACCGAGCGCTACCGCGGCCGCGTCGTCCCGCGCGCGCAGCACGTCGACGCGTGGAGCGACGACCCGAAATACCCCGACATGCGCTCCTCGTACGGCGAGCTGATCGAAGCCTGGGACGAAATGCTCGCCTGGGTCGGCGACCCGGGTTAAGAGAGCTCGACTTCGAAGCGGTCCAGCTCGAGGACGCGGATCCAGATCGTCGCGACGGTGTCGGCCATCTTCTCGATCGTCGGCGGGTTCTGGGCCAGGACCCATTCGGTGACGAGGTCGCGCGCGGCGCTGCCGATCGCGGCGGCGATGAGCCGGCTGTCGAGTCCGTGCAGCACGCCGCGCCGCTCCAGGTAGTTCATCGCGCGCGTCAGCTTCTCGGCCAGCGCCTCGCGCTTCTCGAGCCGCAGCAGCTCCATCGCATGGCTCACGCCTGACGACTCGAGCGCGTAGATGCGCGCGATGCGGCGATCGCTGGTGAGGTAGCCGAAGAAGCCCGCGTTGCTGCCCGCGATGCGCTCGCGGACGGTGAGGTCCATCCGGCGCAGCGCCTCGATCGCGCGCTCGTTCGCGGCGTCGGCGATCGCCTCGTAGACGGCGCGCAGCAGCGCCTCGCGCGACGCGAATTCTTCGTAAAAGTGGCGCGCGGTCACCCCGGCGGTGCTGCAGATCATGGGGATCGTGGTCTTCGCGAAGCCGCGCGTCCCGAACAGGTCGAGTCCCACGGCGAGCAGGCGTCCGCGGCGCTCCGCGCGGCGCTCCGTCGAGGAACGCCCGCGGTACAGCCGCTCCCGCGGTGGGAGCGGGACCGCGTGCATCGCCCCGTTCGTGGTCGCCATTCGCTTCGGACCTATGCGGCGCGGCGCGGGGACTCCTCGCGGCAGGCGAGCGCTCGCGCCTTACGTCGGCTGCCGTTTTCGCCGATGAACCATCTAACGTGGAGACCGTGGGCTAGTGGCAACGGCCGCCTCGGCGCGTCCTGGGTTGCTCGACCGCCTCGCTTCGACCGCCCATGCCTGGGTGGCCGCGGCTTCGGTCATCCTGGTCGTCCTGATGATCGTCCCGGTCCCGCCGTGGGTCCTCGACTTGCTGCTCTCGACGAACATCACGCTCGCGCTCGTGATCCTGCTCGTCACGCTCTACACGGAGAACGCGCTGGCCTTCAGCGTCTTCCCCACGCTGCTGCTGATCGTGACGCTGTTCCGGCTCTCGCTGAACATCACGGGGACGCGCTCGATCCTGCTGCACGGTTACGCCGGCCAGGTGATCGAGGCGTTCGGCAACGTCGTCGTCGGCGGCAACTACGCCGTCGGGCTCGTCATCTTCGCGATCCTCATCGTGATCCAGTTCGTCGTCATCACGAACGGCGCGGGCCGCGTCGCGGAGGTCGCGGCGCGCTTCACGCTCGACGCGATGCCCGGCAAGCAGCTGGCGGTCGACGCCGATCTCAACGCGGGGCTGATCACCGAGGCCGAGGCGCGCCAGCGCCGCAAGGACATCCAGCGCGCGGCCGACTTCTACGGCGCGATGGACGGTGCGTCGAAGTTCGTGCGCGGCGACGCGATCGCGGCCGTGATCATCGTCTTCGTCAACATCATCGGCGGCTTCGTCATCGGGATCTTCCAGCAGGGCATGTCGCTCGTCGAAGCGCTGCAGCGCTTCACCCTGCTGACGATCGGTGAAGGGATCGTCACCCAGATCCCCGCGCTGCTGATCTCCACCGCGACCGGCATCATCGTCACGCGCGCCGCTTCCGAAGGCTCGTTCGGCCACGACCTCTCGCGCCAGCTCGTCCAGGAGCCGCGCGCGCTGCTGATCGCCGGCGTGCTGCTCGTGCTCTTCGGGATGTTCGGCCTGCCGGCGTGGGCGATGTTCCTGATGGCCGCGATCGTCCTGGCGCTGTTCGTCCGCGGCCGCTCGAAGGCGCGCGCCGGCACGGCGAAGAGCGCGGCGCCGGGCGCGAAGAGCGTCGCGGGCGGCGCGCAAGCCGGCGCGGCGGGCGGGCAGACCGCGGTGAAGCCGGCCGAGTCGGTCGTGCCGCTGCTCTCGTACGATGCGATGGAGCTGGAGATCGGCTTCGGCCTGATCCCGCTCGTCGACGTCTCGCAGGGCGGCGACCTGCTCGAGCGCATCACGATGATCCGCCGTCACGCCGCGCGCGAGCTGGGCATCGTGGTTCCGCCGATCCGCGTCCGCGACAATCTCCAGCTCAAGCCGTCGACGTACGTCGCGAAGATCTACGGTCTCGAAGTGGCGCGTGCCGAGGTCATGGTGTCGCGGCTGCTCGCGATGAACCCGGGCAGCGCGACCGCGACGGTCGACGGGATCCCGACGACGGAGCCGGCGTTCGGGCTGCCCGCCGTGTGGATCGCCGAGAGCGGCCGCGGCGACGCGGAGATGGCCGGCTACACGGTCATCGATCCGACCTCGGTCATCGCGACGCACCTCACCGAGATCATCAAGACGCACGCGCCCGATCTGCTCGGGCGTCAGGAGACGAGCGCGCTGCTCGACAACGTCAAGCAGCACTACCCGGTCGTGGTCGAGGAGCTGGTTCCGAACCTGCTCACCGTGGGCGAGATCCAGCGCGTGCTGCAGAACCTGCTGCGCGAACGGATCCCGATCCGCAACCTGCTGCTGATCCTCGAGAACCTCGCCGACGGCGCGCGCGCGTCGAAGGACGTCGATTACCTCACCGAGCGCGTGCGCGCGGCGATGGCGCGTCACATCTGCGCCGAGTACGCCGAGAGCGGGCTGCTCTCCGTGATCACCGTCGATCCACGGCTGGAAACGCTGCTGGGCGAAGCGGTGCGGCGCGGCGAGGACGCCTACGCGCTGCTCGATCCCGCGACCGTCGCGAAGATCTACGCGTCGCTCACCAAGCAGATCCAGACCGCGCAGGCGGCGGGGCTGCAGCCGATCGTGCTGACGGCGCCGGCGACGCGTCTCGCGCTGAAGCGGCTCACCGAGCGCGCCGCGCCGTCGCTCGTCGTCCTCTCGTACAGCGAGATCGCTTCCGGCCTGCGCGTCGAGTCGATCGGCCAGATCTCCACCACCGCGGACGACGCGGCGGCGGTCGGAGCGGTGGCGTGAGATGCTGAGGCTGTTCGGCCCGCGGCCCGTCCCGCTGCATCTGAAATCGAAGCTTCCGCAGCTCAACGCCTTCGTCGACCTGACGGTCGCGGGCGGCGGGCCGCGCGGCTCGGTGTGCGTGGAAGCGATGGACGCGCGCGCGATCACGGTCAGCGCGCTCCCCGGACTGCGCGCCGGCGCGACCGGGATCTTCAACTATCACAACGCCGCCGGCACGTTCCGCTTCAGCTCGAAGTGCGTCGGCCTGCACCGCACCGCGCGCTTCGCGATCCCGGCGAAGATCGAATCGGTCGGCGGCGCGACGCAGCGCAGCGCCGTCCGGATCGACGCGACCGTGCAGGCGCAGTGGCGCTTCGCTCCCAACGGCAAGGCGATGGGCGAGTACGTGCGCAGCTCGCTCACCGACATCAGCCGGACGGGCGCCTCGCTGATCTCCGAGCGCGACCTGAAGACCGGGACGTCGCTGGAAGTTCGCTTCGCGATCAGCAGCGGCGCCGCGCCGCTGGTCGTCCTCGGCGAGGTCATGCGAAGCGCGAAGCTCGAGACGGCCGCGAAATATTCGCTCGGCCTGCGCTTTCACGGCGTGACGCCGGAGCAGGACCGCGCGATCGTGGAGTTCATCAACAAGCGGCTGGCCGAACGGCGCAGTCGCGGTCTGGCGTAAGGAGCACGGTTGGAAACGATGTCCGGTAAGCGAGTTCTCATCGTCGACGATGCCGTCGTCATGCGGATGATGATCAAAGGGATCTTGAGCAAGAACGGCTACGAGGTCGTCGGCGAGGCGCAGAACGGCGCGGAGGCGGTCGAGAAGTACGCCGCGCTCGAGCCCGACCTGGTCACCATGGACATGGTGATGCCCGAGATGGACGGGATCAGCGCGGTCAAGCAGATCGTCGCGAACCACCCCGATGCGCGCATCATCATGTGCACGTCGATGGGTCAGCAGGCGCTGGTGGTCGAGGCCATCCAAGCCGGCGCGAAGTCGTTCATCACAAAGCCCTTCCAGCCGCCCAAGATCCTCGAGACGATCCAAAAGGTGCTGCAATGACACAGACGCTCACGCTCACCGACCTGCAGCGCGACGCGCTGAAGGAGGTCGGGAACATCGGCGCCGGGCACGCGGCCACGGCGCTGTCCCAGCTCCTCAACGCGACGGTGAAGCTGTCCGAGCCGACGATCGACGTGCTGAAGTACCGCGATCTCGCCACGCGGGTGGGCTACGCGGACCGGTCGGTCGCGGCACTGCACATGTACGTGCGCGGCGAAGCGCCCGGGCAGATGATCGTCCTCTTCGACCGCGACCAGGCGCTCGAGTTCGTCAACGTCTTCATCAAGCGGATCATCGGCGACATCCAGATCTTCGACTCCATCGTCGACTCGACGCTCAAGGAGCTGGGGAACATCATCGCCGGCTCCTATCTGACCGCGCTCATCTCGCTGACGGGAATCAACCTGCTCCCGTCCGTGCCGACGCTCTCGTACGGCACCGTGCACGCGGCGTTCCGCACGCTCATGTCGATCCTGCCCGATCAGGACGTCTTCCTCATCGAGTCGCAGTTCCTCGACAAGGAGCGCTCCGTGTCCGGCCAGTTCATCCTGATCCCCGAGACGGGATCGCTCGAGCCGCTGCTCTCCGTCTTCGGCGTGAACGACTAGGACCGCATGTCCGGCGACGATTTCTTCGATCGGGACGAGTTCGTCCAGTACTTCCGCGACGAGTCGGAAGAGCTGCTCCAAGGCATCGACGGCGACTTGCTGCGCCTCGAGCAGTTCGTCGACGCGGGTACGGCCGATCCGGAGATCGTCAACTCGCTGTTCCGCGCCCTGCACACGATCAAGGGCAGCGCGGGGATGCTCCAGTTCGCCGACGTGCAGCGCGTCGCGCACACGCTCGAGAACGTGTTCGATCTGCTGCGGCGGGACCGCATGCCGCTCACCGAGCACGGCGTCGAGCTGCTGTTCGAGGGCCGGGACGTTCTCACGGGGCTCGTGCGCGCGGCGGTCGACGGGACGCCGCCGCCGGCGGGTGCGGACGAGTACGTCGAGCGCATCGAAGCGTTCGCCGGGGTCTACGACGAGACCGCGCAGGCGATCGAAGGGCCGCGCGCCGAGCCCGAGAGCGACGACGAGCTGACGCCGGTCGACGAGGAGAAGCTCGCGGCGTTCGAAGCCGAGGTGGCGAGGATGCTCTCGGAGGCGCAGACGCGTCCGGCGGCACACGCCGCCGGCGAAACGTCCGCGCCCGCCGGCGAGACGGCGGCCGCGGCGAACGGGGCGGCCGCGGCGAGCGCGACGGCGCCCGCGAACGGTGCGGGCGTCGTGCCGGACGCCGCGCGGTCGCGCAATCAGACGATCCGCGTCGACATCGAGCGGCTCGACCTGCTGCTGAACCTGGTCGGCGAGCTCGTGATCAATCGCACGCGGATCTCCGACATCGCGACGACGCTCTCGCGCGAGCTGGGCGCCGACGCCCGCGCGAGCGGCGTCGCGGCGACGCTCGCGAAGGAGCTGTCCGAGTCGTCCGCGCTGCTGGCACGGACGACCAACGAGATCCAGGAAAGCATCATGAAGGTTCGCATGGTGCCGATCGGACAGGTCTTCGACCGCTTCCCGCGCGTCGTGCGCGATCTCGCGAAGGCGCGCGGCAAAGAGATCCGTCTGGAGATCGCGGGCGCCGACACCGATCTCGACAAGACGATCGTCGACGAGGTCGGCGAGCCGCTGATGCACCTCATCCGCAACTGCGTCGATCACGGCATCGAGCCGGCCGACGTGCGCGCCGCGCGCGGCAAGCCGCGCCACGGCACGATCAAGCTGAACGCCTACCACGAAGGCAATCAGATCATCGTCGAGATCTCCGACGACGGCGGCGGGATCGACGTCGCGCGCGTGCGCGAGAAGGCGATCCGCAAGGGCATCATCAGCGAGCACGACCGCCTCAGCGACCGCGAGATCGTCGAGCTGATCTTTACGCCCGGCTTCTCGACGGCCGAGCACGTCACCGACGTGTCCGGGCGCGGCGTCGGGATGGACGTGGTGAAGAAGAACATCCTGCGGCTCAAGGGTGTCTTCGACGTCGATTCCGTCCCCGGTGAAGGGACGACGTTCACGATGAAGCTCCCGCTGACGCTCGCGATCATCCAGGCGCTTCTCGTCCGCGTGGCCCAGGAGCTGTACGCGATCCCGCTCGACGCGGTGATCGAGTCGCAGCGCATCGCCGCCGCCGAGGTGCGAACCGTGCACGGCGCCGAGGTGATCACGCTGCGCGGACAAGTCGTCCCGCTCGTGCGCGTCGCCGAGTTCTTCCGGCTCGACGCACCGCGGGATCCCGACAAGGTGATGATCGTCATCGTCGGCCTGCAGGGACGCCAGGTCGGGCTCGTCGTCGACTCGTTCCAGGGCGAGCAGGAGATCGTGATCAAGCCGCTCTCCGACGTGATCGGCCGGATCCCCGGGATCTCGGGCGCGACGATCCTCGGCAACGGCTCGATCTCGCTCATCATCGACGTCCACTCGCTGGTCGCGGCCGCGCACGGCGTCGGCCGCGTCACCCGCGCCGAATTCGCCGGCGTGGGTTCGGCCGGAGGCTGAACCCGTCACGGCGGCCGCTTCCCCTGCGGTCCGCCTCGCTCTAGAAGGGAACTCAGGACAATGGTAGAGACAATGCAGGTCGTCTCGTTCAAGCTCGGCTCGGAAGAATACGGCGTCGACATCGCGCAAGTCCAGGAGATCAACCGGATGGTCGCGGTCACCCACGTCCCGCGCGCGCCGCAGTTCATGGAAGGCGTCATCAACCTGCGCGGCCAGCTCATCCCGATCATCGATCTGCGCACGCGCTTCGGGATGCCGCGCGCCGAGCATACGAAGAACACGCGCATCGTCGTGACCGAGGTCGGTACGAAGCGGGTCGGAATGGTCGTCGACTCCGTCTCCGAGGTGCTGCGGCTGCCGAACGACGCGATCGAGGACGCGCCGGAGATGATCACCGGCGTCGACACGGAGTACATCCGCGGCGTGGGCAAGGTGGAGGATCGCCTCATCATCCTGCTCGACCTCGCGCGGATCATCTCGGGCGCGGAGAAGCGCGAGCTCGACGCCGTCGAGCACGTCGCGGCGTGAGGCACGCGGCCGCGGCGAGGAACGCCGAAGCGGCCGCCTGAACGGGTGAACGAGATGGAGTCGTCGATCGTCGTCGACGAGGTGAAGCCGCGCTCGCACGCGCGCCGCATCCCGGAGCTGGACGGCTTCCGCGCGATCGCGATCCTCGGCGTGATGCTGGGGCATCTGCTCGTATTCACCCCCTTGCTCCGCCACCAGCCGAACGGTCTGCCGCGGATGCTCGCCACGGTCATCAACCACGGCTGGCTCGGGGTGGACCTGTTCTTCCTGTTGTCCGGGTTCCTCATCACCAGCATTCTGGTGGGCACGAAGCACCTCGGCGCGCGGCGCTACTTCGGCGGCTTCTATCTGCGGCGGGCGCTGCGCATCTGGCCTCTGTATTTTCTCATGGTGGCGATCATGCTGGTCGCCTACGCACGCTACACCGGCGTCACGTACTTCATCTACTCCGTCTTCTTCGTCGCGAACCTGGCGGCGCCGCTTCACGTCCCGGTCCCGAACGGCGGCGGCCCGCTGTGGTCGCTGGCGGTCGAAGAGCAGTTCTATCTGATCTGGCCGGTGCTCGTGCTGTTCCTCGAGCGCCGCGTGCTGGTCGCGATCCTGATCGCGATCGCGGTCGTCGAGCCAATCGTCCGCCTCTTCCCCGTCGGCACGCTGGAGACGACCTGGGAGCGCTGCGACGGCCTCGCGCTCGGCGCGCTTCTCGCGCTGTGGTTCACCTCGGCGCTGCACAACCCGCGCAACGACAAGCGGCTCGCGCTCGCGTTCGTCGGCGTCGCAGTGGTGGTCACCGCGGCCGACGCCGTGCTCGCGCACGTGCTCCCCGGGCACGAGGCCGGCGTCTCGCTGCGCATCCCGCAGGTGCTGTGCATCTGTGCCGCCGTGATGACGCTCGCGCTCTCGCGCAGCGGCGCACCGGCCTTCGCGGCGCTGCGGCTGCCGTTCCTGATCGTGACGGCGGACTTCAGCTACTGCCTCTACCTGATCCACGTCCCGCTGACCGACGCATACGACACGTACGCGTCGCGCGTGGCGCCCGCAATCGCGCATCTCGGCGCGCTGCAAGCGAACGTGCTGCGCTGCGCCGTCGTCTTCGTGGTCGCTTACGCCCTCGCCGCGTTCTCGCGGCGCTACGTCGAGCTGCCGTTTCTCAATCTGGGCCGCAGGGACCGAATGCCGCGCCGCGCCCGCCCGGAGCCGGCCTCCGCCTCGTAGACGATCGTCGTGGGCTCGCCCGCCGGCGTTCGTTGCGAGAGCGCGACTGCCCGGAACTGCGCCGCCACCGCGAGCGCGAGCCAAAAGAACTTCTGCCCCACCATGTCGAGGAACGCCGACGCGATCAGCAAGGCGATCAGCGCCGCGGTGATCGCCACGCGGAGGTCGTAGAGCGAGTTGTCGCGCCGGACGCCGGCCAGCGGCCGGAACGCCGCGAGCCACGCGCCGTAGAACAGCAGCACGCCGATGATCCCGAGCTCGACGGCGACGAACAGCACGGTATTGTGCGGCGGACGGCTCCAGCCCGCGTTGTAGAACTCGAAGACGGATAGATAGTTCGCGTTGTACGCGTCGATCTCGCTGCCGGCGCCCCAGCCGAAGAACGGGTGCTGCAGGAACGCTTGGAAATCGACGCTCCAGATCGACGTGCGCCCGGCGCCGCCCGTGGAGAGCGCGTCCGACATGCGCGCGCCGATCGCGGGGACGAGCATCGGCACGGCGGCGACGAACGGAATCATCGCGAGCAGCGTGAGGACACGGCGGCGCGAGAACCATGCCGTCACGACGACGATCGCGAGGCACGCCAGGAACGCCTCGCGCGAGAGCGCGACCACGATGCCGCCCGCGATGATCCCCAGCGCACCTACGGAGACGGCGACTTTCCACGGCTTGCGCGCGTGGAGCAGCGAGATGAAGGCGAACGCGAACGGTGCGAGCAGCGAGTCGGCCAAGGCGTTCGGGTCGAGGTCCCGGCCGTCGACGTTGAGCATCAGCCGGCCTTCGTCGCCGGCGAGCGCGGGGTTGTTGTGCAGCAGCACCATCCCGTACGCCGACGCGACGACGCCGTAGAGCACGATGAACGCGCACACCAGGCGCAGCTCGCGCTCCTCGACCGGGGCGAGCGTCGCCATCGCGAGCAGCAGGATCACCGAGACGAGCTGCTGTGCGGTCATCATCGCGTTCGCGGTCGCCGGCGTCCAGAGGATGCTGAGCAGCGCGTAGGCGAGAAAGCCGCCCCACAGGTACAGGGCGAGCGACGGCGACGAGCCGCGCCGGCGCGTCACGATGAGCAGCGCGAGGGCGGCCACCGAGGCGAGCGACAGATAGCGCGTCAGCGTCCCCGCGCCGATCGAGAGCAGATTGTCGAACGGGACGAGCAGGATGTAGAGCCCGTACGGAAAGACGTACGGCCACCGGAACGCGGCGACCACCAGCGCCGGGGCGAGCGCGAGCAGCGCGACGCCGGCGGCGAGGACGAACTGCCCGGTTCCGACCGCCAGCGCGAGCGCGAGCGCGATCCCGCCGATCGCGATGCCGCCGAGCGCGTACTGCGTGCCGCGGTCGCCGAGATCGACGCGCGGCAGCGCCCGCGCGCGCATCAGTCCCTCCGTGAACACAGTGCTCCTCCGCCGATGTCGCCCATGCGCTTCCTACCCGGCGCCGGCAGCCCCGTCACGCGTTCGCGCCGCCCCGCCGCTGAGGACGTGAGCCGGGTCGCGCCGAACAGTCGCGGCGTGACGGATCAGACGAACGCCGCCAATGCCGCGGACGGCCTTCCGAACCAGGGCGGGTTCCCCCTTCGGCGGACCCTCGTGTGGCTTTCGATCGCCGGCGCCTCCGCCGCGCTCACCGTGCTCGTCCTGCGGGCGACGATGACGCGCGCCCACCCGGCCGGCGACGAGACGACGGAGCGCATCCAGGCGCTGATCGACGAGGCGAACCGTCTGATCAAAGCGCTCGACGAGAAGAAAAGCACGTAGTGTCGACCGCTCCCGGCCGCTGGGTGAAGCCCGGTCCGGTCCCCGGGACGATCGCCACGGTTCGCTTCACCGATCTGCTCGCCAACGGTCAGGCGGTCGGGCGGATCGACGGCCTCGTCGTCTTCGTCACCGGCCCGCTCCCCGGGGAGCGGGCGCGCGTGCGCGTGACGCTGGTCAAGCCGAAATATGCGGTCGGCGAGGTGGTCGCCTACGAGTTCCAGTCGGAGATGCGCGCGCAGCCGTTCTGCAAGGTCTTCGGAACCTGCGGCGGCTGTCAGGTGCAGCACCTGAGCTATCCCGCGCAGCTCGCCTGGAAAGAGCAGATCGTGCGCAGCGCGCTGCGCCGCATCGGCGGATTCCACGACGTCGACGTGCGGCGCGCGGTCGGGATGGCGAACCCGCGCAACTACCGCAACAAGATGGCGCTGGTCGTGGACCGCAGCGCCGGCGAGACCGCGTTCGGTTTCTACCGGGCGCGCTCGCACGCGCTCGTGCGCATCGACTCGTGTCCCGTCGTGCTGCCGCAGCTGGATGCGGCGATCGGGGGGCTCATCGCCTCCGCGGCGGCGCCCGAGTCGCGCGAGGCGTTCGCCGACGCGAAGCACGCGATCGTGCGCGCCGGCGCGGCGTCCCAGCAAGCCGTCCTCTCGATCACGACGCTGCGCCAGGCGCCCGCGATCAAGGACGCCGCGCCCGCGATCGCGCGCCGCGTCCGCGGCGTCGTCGGCGTCTCGAACTCGTTCGAGCCGCGCACGGCGAACGCGGTGCTCGGCCGCAAGATGCTCTACGTCTGGGGCCAGCGCGAGATGGAAGACTCCATCGAGGGCGTGCGGTACCGCGTCTCGCCCGCGTCGTTCTTCCAGGTGAACAGCGAGATGGTGGGACGGATCTTTCGGTTCCTCGCGCCCGGGATCGCGCCGGGCCGCGCCATCGTCGACCTGTACTGCGGCGCCGGCACGTTCGCGATCTTCTTCGCGTCGCGCGGCGCGAGCGTCGTCGGCGTGGAGGAGAATCCGGCCGCGGTGCGCGAGGCGCGCGAGAACGCGCAGCTCAACGCCGTCGAGGACCGGGTGCGGTTCGTGGAAGGGCGCGTCGAAGGCGCGATCGCCAACCGCGAGGGGAAGCAGGCCTTGCAGGACGCGGAGATCGTGTTCCTCGACCCGCCGCGCAAAGGCTCCGACGAAGCGACGCTCGACGCGCTCGCGAACGCGGGCGTCCCGCACCTGTGGTATCTGTCGTGCAATCCGGCGACGCTCGCGCGCGATCTGCACTACCTCGCGCGCCGGGGTTACGACCTCGGCGTGGTGCAGCCGTTCGACATGTTTCCGCAGACGGGACACGTCGAGACGCTCGTCACGCTGCACCGTCGCGGCCACGAGCCCGAGCTGACGCTCCCCGACCGCGAGGCCACACCGTGGGACGACCGCATCCCCGAGTGGCCCACCGACGATCCGTACGCGCGGCACGAATACCCGGAGTTCGTCGAGCAGTAGCCCTCGCTCGGCGGCACACCGATCCGAGGAATCGGCGTCCGCGCAGCGTAGGCTTGACCATGGAACCGGCCGGCGCTCGCGGGCGCATTTTTGGACGGCTCTTGCCAGTGCTCTGCGCGCTGACCACGCTCATGGCGGGCGTCGTGATCCTCTCCGCCTACTGGGGCCCGGGCGGCCGCCCGTCGCTCGGATACTGGGACTCGATCGTGACGACGACCGCCGAGCCGTTCGTCGTGCAGTTCGTGCAGTCGACCGCCGGCGGTGCGACGGCGCGGGCCGGGATTCGCGACGGCGACCGCGTCGATCTGCGGACGCTCGACGCACGCGGGCGCGTCTCCGTGTTGTTTCAGCCGTACGCGGGGCTGCCGCTGTCGTTCGCGGTCGAGCGCGGCACGAAGCGGGTGGCCATCCGCTTCACCCCGTCGACGCAGTTCGACGGCAACGCCGCGTTCAAGATGACGAACGTCGCGCTTCTGGTCCTCGCGTATCTGTGGGCGCTCGGGTGCGCGTGGCTCATCGCGCTGCGTCGCGGAGCGAGCCGCGAAGGCTGGTATCTGTGTCTGGCTCTGCTCGCGCTCGACGCGCAGAGCGTCGCGCCGGCGACGTTCCCGCTTCCCGACGGGACGGCGGGTGCGTTCACGTACTTGGCGTGGGGCTGCACGACATGCGCCGCAGCCGTGCTGCCGGTCGTGCTCGGGCGACGGTTCGGCGCGCGATCGCGCAGGCGTGTCGTCGCGGAGGCCGCGACCGCCGCCCTGGCCGCCGCGATGTTCGCGGGCTTCGCGGCCGGGGCTCTCGGGCTGCTGAACGCGTCGATCGATCCGCTCCCGTTCGTCTTCGGCGCGTTCGGGCGAATCGTCAAAGTCGCTCTCGACGCGGCCGCGGTCGTCGCGGTCGCTCTCGCGGTCGCCGGTACCGCGCGCGCGGACCGCGCGCGCGCGGCGTGGCTGCTGCTGCCGCTCCCGGCCGCGTTCCTCCTCGCCACGGTGGCGCACCGGCTGGAGGTGTTCGCGTCGTCGTGGGAATCGTACATGGTGCTCGAGCTCGCAGCGAACGCGATGCTGCTGGCCGGCGCTGCCGCGGTCACCTACGCGCTGCTCAAACGCCGCGTCCTCGACGTTCAGTTCGTGATCGGCCGGACGCTCGTCGTCGCAGGGGTCTCGGCGGTCGTCGTCGCGTCGTTCGTGCTGCTGGAGTGGCTGTTGGGGACGGTTCTCGCGAACGTGAGCCACGCGACGGGCTTGGTCGCGAACGCCGCGCTCGCGCTCGGCCTCGGACTCTCGATGTCGTACATCCACAAGCGGGTCGACCTCTTCGTCGACTTCGCGTTCTTCCATCGACGGCGCGAGAACGAGCGTGCGCTGCGGGACTTCGCGAGAGAAGCGGCGTTCGTGACGCGTCGCGACGACCTCCTCGACCACGCGATCGACAAGATTCGCGCGCACACCGACGCGCGCTCCGCGGCCGTCCTGCTCGACGGCGACGGGGTGTACCGCGTGGTGCGATCGTTCGGCGATCTTCCGGTCGAGGCCGGCGAGAACGATCCGGCGATTCTGGCGCTGAAAGCGCGCCACGCGCCGCTCGATCCGCATCGCTATCCCACGGCTCTGCATGCGGACGTGGCGTTGCCGATGCTCGCCAGAGGGCGGCTTCTGGGCGTGCTGCTGTGCGGAGCGCGCGCCGGCGGCGAAGCGTACGCGCCGGACGAGGTCGCGGCGCTGAGCGACCTCGCACACGGCGTCGGCGGCGCGCTGGACGCGCTGGACCGGACGGACGGCGCGCAGGCGCGCGACGACGCGATCCTCGCCGAGCTGCGGGCGCTGCGCGGCGATGTCGCCGCGCTGCGCCCGCAGCCCTAGACGGCCTCGCTCAGCGGCCGTCCGAGAGACGCAGCTCGATCGTGCGCGGGCGCGCGTAATGCGTCCCTTGCAGCGAGTTGTCGAGCACGATCGCGTAACGGTCGTTGAACATGTTCCGCACGGCGAGCGCGAGGGTCATGTGCGGCGCCACCGCCCAGCCCTTGACGGCGTCGAACGTCAGGTGCGGGGGCACCTTGCAGTTGATGGCGTCGCCGAGGGGGTACGGCGGACACAGCGTCGTGTCGCCGCGCGAGAGGCCGCTGCCGTACTCGCCGTCGATCGAGAACCAACCGCCGCGCAGGTCGTTCCACAGCAGTCCCGAGGTCACGTCCCAGTGCTGGTCGTGGTCGGCCTGGACGAAGTCCCCGCCGGGCGGCCCGAACGCCGCGCAGTTCTGCAAGAGCTGCGTCTCGCAGTTCAGACTGTTCACCGCGATCGCGTGGGAGACGCTGGCGTAGAACCGGCTGTTGCGTGCCATCGGCTGATTGTAGTAAAAGTTCTGCGAGTCGACGCGCCCTTGCGGGAAGTTGATGTCCTGATGCAGGTTCGTCGCGCCCACCTGCGTGTCGTCGAGCCAGTCGGTCGAGACCTTGTGCGAGATGCGCACGCCGAGGTCGCCGCGACCGAGCGGCATGTGCCCGCCGATCTCGTAGAGCGAGTCGCGTTGGGGCTTCAGATCGTTCGTCGTCCCCGGGGTGACGCTCGTGCCGAACAGCTCCGCGGAGGCGACCGGTGAAACGCTCTCGAGCGAGAACGGGACGAACAGCCGGCCGAAGTACGCGTAGACGTCGGCCTTCGCGCCGAGCTTCCGCGTCAGCTTGACGCGCGGGCTCGTCTGCGCGAAGCCGTTGTGGAAGTCGGTCGAGAACACTTGGAACATGTCCTCGCGCACGCCGTAGTCGAGGCGCCAGAGGTCGCTCATCTGCCAGCCGTCCTGTGCGAAGAACTCCTCGGTGTGGGCGACGTTCGGCGCCGTGTCGGTGACCGTGAAGGGCTCGAGCGTCGAGCCGTCGGGCGATGTCGCCGGGACGGTCATGACGTAGTCTTTCTGCAGAGTTTCCGCGCCGTAGATGCCGCCGGCGCGGAACTCGTGCTTTCCGACGCGGAGGTCGTAGTCGGCGTTGAACCGCGCGTTGATGTCGGTGCGGTCGGCGAAGACCGAGAAGAAGCTGCAGTTCGAGAAGTCGGTGCACGGCGCCGCGTCGGGGCCCTGCACCTGCCCGATCAGGTCGTTGCGCGGATCGTTGGTGTCGAGGATGCGCGAGCGCTTGTACGACGGCCCCAGCGTGAGCACGGCATTGTTGCCGAAGGCGTGGCGATAGATCAGCGAGGCGTAGGTGTCGTCCTGGATCTCGTTGTCGTCGGTGAACGCCGGCGTTCCGCTCGAGGTGTCGGGCGGGATCTGGAACGTCTGCAGGCTGTGCGTGAGGTCGAGCGTGAGCGTGTCCTGACCCTGGAGCGGGAGGCTCAGCCGCAAGAACTGCGAGGCGATGCTTCCGAAGTCGTGCACCGGATCGGGGACCGGCGGATCGAGCGCGCGGCCGTCTTGTTCCATCCGTGCGCCGACGTACAACGAACCGTCGGTGCCCACCGGCGTATGCGCGCTCACGACGCCGTCGAACAGGTCGTACGATCCGCCGCGCAGGTCGACAGCGGCGCCCGGCGGTCCCGTCTTCGACTTCGTCGAGATGTCGACGACCGCGGCGAACTTGTCGCCGTATTGCGCCGGATACGCGCCTTCGAGAATCTCGGCGAACCCGATGTCCGACGGGTCGATCTCGTTACCGAGGACGCGGTTGAGACCCTCGGGGATCTGCACGCCGTCGATCACGTAGTTGACGCCGTTGTGGTCGCCGTTGATGTGAATCTGGCCGTTGCTCCCGCGTGCCGCGGTCGGGATCTGCGTGAGGATGTCGGGGAGGCTATTGACCGACGGCGCGTGCGACAGCTCCGTGCTGTTCAGCACCACGTCGGTCCCGGAGGCGCGCAGGGTCGGCGCCGACGTGACGGCCACGCCGCCGATCTTCTTGATCGCGGCGATGTCGAGCGTGACCGACGTTCCGGCCGTCCCGAGATCGACGCTGATCGACGCGGTTCCCGCCGGACCGCTGGCGGTGACGGTGTACGAGCCGACGTCGAGCGCGTTGAACGTGAAGCGGCCTTGCGCGTTGGTCGTCGTGTGTTGCGTGAGGCTGCTGCCGGTGAGGGTAACGGCGGCCTTGGCGACCGGCGCGCCGTTCGCGGTCACCGTTCCGCTGAGGCTGGTCGAAGCTTGGGCGAGCACCGCGCGTGCGGTGCAGCAGAAGAGGGCGAGGAGGACGGCCAACGCGGTGACGCGCCGGACGGCATCACATCGATGCGACATGCGAGAAAGATCCTTCGTGCGAATGCGGATGAAAGCGAAAGCGGCGCCGATCCGATCGGCGCGCGGTTCGGCGGAGCGGATCGTCGTCCACGATCCCGTCCCGCCCGGCGGTGCGCTCAGCTAGAGCGCGAAGACCGCCGGCGGCCCGCGTCCGGCGCGGAGCCGGACGGTGCACGAAGCGTAGCGCGCGAGCGCGGGCGAGCCGAGCTCGAAACGATGAGAGGACGGTGCGTCGGGCTCGAGCGCGATCAGCGCCGCGGCGAACGCGAGCAGCGAGTCCTTCGCGACGAAGAACACGAGCGCGCCGGCGAGCAGCGCGAGCAGTCCCGCGAGCGCGGCGACCGCGAGGTGCGCCGGATCGACGCTGACGCCCTCGGCCGCGAGCGTCGTCGCCGCGACGAGCGCCTGCAGCAGGCCGCCGGCGATCGCGAGCCGCGCCCCGGACGGGAGCGCCCGCCGCAGCAGCGCGGCGCGCAGCCGGCGCTCGGCGCGCGTGCCGCGGCGCAGCGTGCCGAGCGCGACGGTGAACGCCGTGCCGGCGACCAGCGCGAGCAGCGCGTGCTCGGCGCCGATGCTTGCCGCGCGGTGCATGACACCGCCCACGGCTTCGAAGAGGACGTGCGCGAGCAGCCCGAGCGGAAGCGTCAGGCCGGCGTAGACGAGCCAAGCCCGCGTCCGCTGCAGCACCGACTCACTCTCTAGCAATCGGCTGAGATGTTCCTGCGAAGCCGTCGAGAGCGCCCGCCCGCTCGGTCGCCGACTGCGGGCGGCTCGTCCACCGGCGGGACGCGAGCGGCCGTCGTTATGCGAGGCGACGCGTTGCGTCGACGGAGGATGCCGACGCGGCGCGCCACGGCACGACGGCATCGCCGACGAGGCCTTGGAGCGTCAGCGCGTTGCGGGGCGCGTACGCGTGCTGGTCGTTGTTGAAGTACACGTACGTCGCCTCGACCTGCGACCCCAGGTCGCGAATCGCGGCGGACCAGCGCTCGAGCCGCACGCGCCGGTACGACCCGACGTACGCGCGCACGGGGCCGTGCAGGCGGACGTAGAGCACCGGGCCCGTCACCACGTGAGGCGCGACGCTCGCCGCGAGATCGTGGAGGCAGAGCGAGATCCCGCGCTCGCGCAGCAGCGCGTAGACCGCCTCGTCGTACCATGATTGGTGCCGGAACTCGACGACGTAGCGGTGGTGCGGCGGCAGGGTGTTCAGGAAGTTCCGCAGTGCGTCGTCGTCGCGCGCCCAGGTCGGCGGAAACTGGGCCAGCACGTTCGCGATCTTCGGCGCGAGCGGCGCGATCCGCGCCATGTACGTGTCGACGAACTGCTTCGGCTCGCCCGGACGCTTGCGGTGCGTGATCAGCCGGCTCAGCTTCACCGTGTAGACGAAGCCGGGCGGGACGTTGGCCCAGCGCACGAGATCGTGCTCCTTGGGCAGCCGGTACGTCGTGACGTTCAGCTCGACGGTCGGGAAATGCTCCGTGTAGTACGCGAGCCATTCGCGCTGCGGCAGCTTCTGCGGGTAGAACCGCCCGCGCCAGTCCTTGTACGTCCAGCCGCTCGTGCCGATGAAGACCGGTCCCACGAAGCCCCCTTTCCCGGACGGTATCGTCGTACTGCTAGCGGTGCACCGTTCACGGGCCTAGGATGACGGCATGTCGCAGCGACTCATCGCGATCGTGGCGCTCGTCGGCGGCGCCGTCATCGCCGGCTGCGGCGGCTCCGGGATCGGTGCGCCGCACTCCGAAACCTCGCCGTGCGGGCCGCCGCCTCCGGAGCCCGCCCCGTTCGGGTATCTCGCCTATCCGCAGCCCGGCGCGACCGCGGTGCCGCGGTCGCCGCTCATCGTCATCGGCGAGGAGGGGATCTCCGTGCTCGATCTCGCGCCGAGCGCCGGAGGCCCGGCCGTCGTGCTGACCCCGCATCCGGTCCCCTCGCCGCTGCCGTCGGCGTTCCCCTCGCCGCTCGCCACGCCGCCCGACGGCGACTCGCTGCCGTTGTACGGCGCCGGGACGCCGCAGCTCGCCGCTTCGACGACGTACGTCGTCTCGTACGCGTATCAGGCGTACGCTGCGACGCCGCCGTGCGTCGAGACGCAGACACGCGTTCTCGGGTCGTTCACGACGTCCGGCTGACGAGGCCTGGGGCGTCGCGCGCGCAGTAACGCCTGCGGCGCGCGGAGTACCGTGCTACGGGAGAAACGCCACGCCGTTGGCGGCCGGCGGCTCCGCAAGCTCGGTGAAGCTGGTCTGGGTCGGCGCGGCTGCGTACGCGGCGCACGTCACGTCGCTATAGCCGGTGGGCACCGTCAGGTTCGTGGTGTCGTAGATGTAGAGCCCGTTTTGTGAGGCGTTGGAGCCGCTGTCGGAGAGTGCGAGCAGCAGCTTCGTGCTGGAGAGCCACGTGATCGCCTCGAGGTTTGCGTTCGGGCCGTAGATGTAGCCGACGCCGTTGCAGGCGTCCGCCGACGTGTCGGCGTTGTTGAACGGGATCGGTCCGCCGATCGCGGTCGGCGCGGTGTTACCGGCGTTGTTCAAGTATGCCTGCACGAGCGGAGCGCCGCTGACCGTCGCGTTGTACTCGACGGCGTAGTGGCCGTCGGTCCACGAGCCGATGTAGAACTGCTTGCCCGGCAGCGAGACAGACTTCGCGAAGCTGAACGTCGGGCTGTTGCCCGAGCCGCCGATGTTCCAGATGCTCATCTGCTTGTGCCAGATCGAGCTGTTGGCGATCAGCAGCTGCTGGTGCGCCGGATCCCACGCGATGGCTTGCGGGGAGTCGATGTAGTAGTTCGGCGATCCGCTCGTGATCGTCGTCTTGTTGCCGTTCGGACTGAAGATGACGATCTCCGACGTCGTGCCCGTGCCCCCGTGCGACGTGTCGAGCTCGTTCCCGTCGGTGATCGCGACGGCGAAGGTTCCCGCGCTGAGGGAGGTCCCCGACGAGACGTCGACGACACCGGTCGCGCCGGCGCCGCTGACCTTCGCGAGGTTATTGCTCGACTCGACGTAGTCGCCGTTCAGGACGAACTCCGAGAGGGCGTCGGTTCCGCTGGGAGCCTCGTCGGCGACGGCGACGGCCCTGGTCGTCGGATCGTACGCGATGCCGTCCGGCACGGTCACGTCGCCGGTGACCGTCGTCGAGGAGGCGGTCCCCGTCGCGATCGCGCCCGCCGGGATGCACGCCATGTTGCCCGCGTTCGGGCCGCCGGTGTTGGAGTTGCCCACGAGCAGATCGCCGTCGCCGTCCCAGGTCAGCGCGAGCGGATCGTTGATGTCGGGATTGCCCTCGTTGGTCGAATTCGTCACCGCCAGGGTCGCCGGGGAGTACGCGCTCAGCGACGACTGGCTCCCGTTGACGTTGAAGAGATTGATCTGTCCCGGATTCGCCTCTTCGATCACGGCGAGGAAGTTGTGGGACGGCGGCGCGACGCCGGTCGAGAACTTGAAGTTCATCGCCGTCGAGTACGACAAGCCGTCGCTGCCGCTCGGCGGCACGCCCTTCACGTTGACGGTCACGTTCGTCACGGTGCTGTTGCTCGGCGTGAGCGTGAAGGTCTGCGCGGACTGGTTGATCGTGAAGCTGACGGTACCGCCGTTGCCGTTGATCGTCCCCGAATTGGTTTGGTAGATCGAAGTGTTGTCCTCGATCTGCAGCGAGGGAAGGCCCGGGCCGGCGATGGTTTTTCCGGCCGGATCCGTGTACGACACCGTGAACGCGACGGGGGACGTTCCGACCGACCCGAAGGTCGAGCCGCTCGCCACCGTGCCGACCGCGCAGGTTCCGGAGCCGGTCACGGTGATCGCGTTTGCGTTCGCGTCCAGCGTGATGTTGAACGAGTTCGCCTTGCCGGCGACGACGGGCTCGGTCGAGACTTGCTGCGAGAGGATGTTGCCGGTGCCGGTGCTGTTGTCGTACGACGTGATGGTGAACTGATCGCTGCCGGGCGGCACCTGCACCGCGATCTGGCACGTCCACGGGCCGGAGCCGCTGCACGGCGAGCCCGGTGAGTTCCCCGACCCGTTCGTCACCGCCGTGACCGAGTTGACGCTCACGGCGGGAGCGCTGCCGTTGACCTTGGTCAGGTCGATGCGGACCGACTTGGTCGCTGCGGAGACATACTGCGGCGTGCGCCTCTTCGCGCCGCTCGTCGCTGTATTGCTCGTCGGCTTCGGGATCGTGATGGTGAACGTCGCGTTCGCCAGCGGTCCGGTGGACGAGGACGGCTGCGCGCCGTCCGCCGCGCGCGGGATCGTCGTGTGAGATCCGGCGCCGCACGCCGCTACCGACGCCGCGAGCAGCGCCGACGCGACCGTACGAACAATTCTAAGACTGAGCCGCTTCATACAAGAACCGATCCTGCCGCCGAACCCGACCGGCGTACGAGAACAACGAAGTGAAGAAAGTCGAATGCGCGTCGTTACTTGTGGCGGTGCTTCGCGCTCGCGCCGATCGACGAAGTCGCGTAGGTGACGGTCAGCGCGATACCGGTGCTGCGTAACGAGGACGCGAAAAGAGGCCGGGATCGTGAAAATGGACGAACGCCGCGTCTGAAAACGCGGTTCGCGAGCGAGGAGCGATCGACGGACGCCGCCCAGCCGAAACACACCCGGGAACGATCGCGAGGGCGATTATCGCGCTGGCATTTGGCTTGGACGGTCCAAGCCCCTACCTCGGGCGAGCTCCCGAGGTATTTTGTAAGCAAACTTTGGCGACGCCGTCATCGCCGGGTGCGGCGGGGCGGCCGCACCGGGGTGGGTCCGCCGCACTCCCGGAACCTCGCCGTGCGGGCCGTCGGCCCCCGAGCGGTCGCGGCCGGCTATCTGGCCTGTGCGCAGGCGTCGGGTCCGCCGCCGCGCCTCCGGGGTCGTTCACGGCGTCCGGCTCACGAGGGCTCCGGTGTCGGCGCACGCGCAGTAACGCGCGCGGCGTGCGGAGTAGACGCTCGATCGTGATCCTCACCACGGATCGGCTGACGCTGCGCGAGCCCGAGGACGCCGACGCGGAGATCGTACGCGACTACTATCGTCGGAACGCGGAGCGCTTCATGCCGTGGGATCCGCCGCGCGGCGACGACGTGGCGTGGCATCGTGCATGGATCGATCAGGTGCGCGGAAGGCGTTACGACGGCAAACCGACCGTGTTTCTCGCCTTCGACGGCGCGAGCGGTGGACTCGTCGCCGTCGTCGATCTGCACGGATTCACGCGCGACGGCGACGCGATGATCGCGTATTCCGTCGACGGCGCGTACGAAGGGAAAGGCTACGCGAGCGAAGCGGTCGCCGCGACGATCGCGTACGCCGCGGACGCGATCGGCGTGGCGCGACTCAGCGCGTATTACGACCCGGCGAACGCGCGGAGCGAGCGGCTGCTGGAACGCGCGGGCTTCACGGTCGTCATGCGCACCCCGGTCGTCCCGGGATTCGAGCGGCTGATGCGCGTGCAGAACGTCGCCGTGCGAACGTTGCGGAGCTGAGCCCGCGGCGCGCGCTGCGCGCCACGGGCAGACGCTCGCAGAGGCTAGTTTCGGCTGGGATAGATGCCGGTGAGGGCGATGATGTAGGTCATCACGAGATACGGCTGTTGGTTCGGGTGCGGCTGATTGCCGCCGTAGCTGGCGACCATCGCGGCGCTCATCGTCGTCGATTGCTGCGGCGACGCGCCCCCGGAATAGATCTGCGCGGGCGCGGCGTTCGCGGGGAACGCGTTCTCCGGCTTGGAGATGGTACCGGCGTTCGACGACGCTTTGACGTAGTGCGTATGCGTCGGCGTCTCACCGAGCGTCAACGTATGGTTCTCCTCGCCAGTGTATTGGCCCAAAATGTATCCGGCGCCCTGATGCATCGCGACCGCGCCGCGCAGATCGGGCAGCGCGAAGGTGGTCCGCCCGTCGCCGCCGTACGTCGTGCCGAGCAGCGAGAACAGCGCCTGGTTCTGGTTGATGGGGAGCAGCTGGCCGTTGCACATCGCCCATCCCTTCGGCGCGAAGTTGAAGGCGACGAGCTTGATCTCGCTCAAGAACGGTGTCGACATCGCTTCCTTTCGTGCGTTCGCGGATGCCGGGCTAGCTGCGCGGCGGGTAGACGCCCTGCAGTGCGATGCAGAAGTTCAGCGTCAGCGTTGGCATCATGTTGTTGTGCGCGAAGTTGCTGCCCGACGGAATGAGCATGAACGGGCTCATCTGCTGCTGCGCGTTGCTGTTTCCGTAGAGGTTGATGCCGTTCGGCGCACTCGGGACGTTGTTGCCCGGAGTCGTCTGGGTGGCGTTCAGGGGGGTGTCGTCCGCTGAGACTTGGTGCGTGTGTGCGGGCATCTCGGGCTCGATGAGGGTGACGGTCGCGCTCCCGACCGTCTCGCCGACAGCGTAGTTCGAGGTCCCGGGGCTTTGCCCGGCGGCGATCGCGACGCAGCCCTGGAAGTTCGGCAACGCGAACGTCGCCTTGCCGTCGCCCCCATAGTAGGTGCCGATCAGCGAGAACAGCGCGGTGTTCTGCGAGATGGGCAGGAGCTGGCCGTCGCACGTCGCCCACCCGCGCGGCGCGAAGTTGAACGGAAAGGCGCGGATCTCCGCGACATATGGTTGTGACATGGCGTTACGACTGCGTCGGGTAGATGCCGTACAGGCAGATGATGAAGGTGATCGCCAACGAGGGTTGGCGGTTTTCGTGCGGTTGGCTTCCTCCCGCGCTCGACGTCACGACCATCGGTTTCAACGCTCCCGTGTGGATCGAGTAGACCTTGTCGCCCGACGTGCTGCCGTACAGCGCGTTCGTCGGGTCCGTCTTGGTGGTCGCCGACGTGCTGCTCTCGGCGATGGGCACGTGCGTGTGCGACGGCGTCTGCGGACCGGTCAGCGTAACGGACTCGACGCCGCCGGACTGGCCGATCACGTACGTCGTCCCCGTGTGCTTGCTCGTCCCCTGGTGGACTGGCACGCGGCCGCCGAGGTTCGGAAGGTTGAACGTGCTTTGACCGTCGCCGCCGTAGGTCGTCCCGATCAAGGTGAACAAGGCGTCGTTCTCGCTGATCCCGACCGAGGCGCCGTTGCAGAAAGCCCAGCCGGCGGGCGCGAAGTTGCCTGCGAAGGTGCGAACCTCACCGATATATGCGGCCATGAGTTCCTTTCACCGCGGTCGCTCGCGGATGACGGCACGCTGTGAAAACGTGGGATGCACGGCGCGGCAGGCGCGTGCAAACGGCGACGTCGTGACCAAACCGCATCCACCTCGCCTCCCCACGGCGTGCACACCGAAACGGCCAGCCCGGCGACGAGAAGAAGCTTCCGGTCCGGGCTGCGGGGCGACTATTCGCCGGTCCGAACCGGCCCCCTGTTCGAAGCCCTCGGGTTCGGCGCGGGGAGGCTGAGATGTCGCAACAGGGCTTCGACGCGCTGCGCGCGCGCGTGTGGGACGACGCGGCGCTCGCGGCCGAGCTGGCCGGAATTCCGGACGAGCGCTTCGCGGATGCGCTCGTTTCGCGCGCTCGTGAGTTGGGCTTCGAGGTTGAGCCGGTCGACGTCGCCGCAGCGCTGAAGGCGGGCCGGGGCGACTGGCTGATGCGATGGATCCGTTGACCGGCGGACTCGGCCCGTGGACCCCGATCAGGATCTCGGGACCGCCGCAGAACCCGGTCGTCGAATGGGCCGTGATCGGCGCGCCGTTCGCGGAGCCGTTCTTCGAGCAGAGCGCGCACGCCGCGATGGAGCGTCCGTTCAATCTCGCGTTCGCGCGCCGGACGCCGTTCGCGGCGCTCGAACGGCTCGCCGACGAAGAGTCGGGGCTCGAACCGGACGGGCTGATCTTCCACATGTCGCGCTGCGGCTCGACGCTCGTCGCGCAGATGCTGGCGCGACTCGATGCGACGATTGTGCTCTCGGAAGCGCAGCCGTTCGAGGCGGTGCTGCGACCGTACCGCCTCACGGGCGGCGATCCGGACGGCGCCCTCACGGTGCGCCGGCTGCGCGCGCTCGCGGCGGTGCTCGGCCGCCCCCACCGCAACGAACGCCGTCTGTTCCTGAAGCTGCACGCGCGGCACGTCCTCGAGCTGGAGATGTTCGAGCGCGCGTTCCCGGCGACACCGTGGATCTTCGCGTTTCGCGAGCCGCGCGCAGTCCTGCGTTCGCAGGCTCGTCAGCCGGGGACCGAGGTGCTGCCCGGCACGATCGACCCGCCGCCGCGCGGCGTCGTACCGGCGCGGGACGCGTTCGATGCGGACGACTACGCAGCGCAGGTCCTCGCGGCGTTGTGCGAGGCCGCGTTGGCGCGCGCGTCGTCACCGCGCGCGCGCTTCGTCGCCTACGAGTCGCTCCCGGACGGCGTGGAGCGAACGATCTTGCCCTGGTTCGGCGTCACACCCAACGGCGCCGAACGGGAGCGGCTGCGTGCGATCGCGCGCGCCGACACGAAGCGCGAAGGAGCCTTCGACGCGGCGCGCGACCGCGATCCGGTCAGCGAGGCGCTCGACCGCCTCGCCGCGCGCCGGCTCGACGACGTCTACGCGCGCCTCTGCGCCCGCGCCGCGCCGTAGCCGGCGACGCGCTCAGCTCGCCGCGGGCTGAGGCTGAAGAAGCGCGATGATGTTGCCTTCGGAATCGATCGCGTAGCCGAAGCGCCCGATGCCGGGAATGTCCATGACGCGGCCCTGCTGGCCGCCTTTCATCGCGATGTCCAGCATCGCCTGATCGATGTGCGGAACCTCGATCGTGGGCGTCGGCGCTTTGATGACGTCTTGACGGCGAGTGATCGCCGCGGGGATCCCCGCGCCCGCGTCCTCACCGGGCGAATGAACGAGGTACGGAACGTCCGAAGGCACCGAGGCGACGAACTCCCATCCGAAGACGTCGCGATAAAATTTCGCCGCCCGATCGACGTCGTCGGCCGGCAGATGGAAGTTGACGATCTTTCCCACGGTTCTCCGTTACTGGTTTTCCGGCAGCAGTGCGTAGCGCAGGCGCTGCTCGGGCGTGAACGTGATCTCGATGGCGTAGCGGCTCGCTTCCGGCTGCGGGTTCGGGTGCTCCATGCCGGCCCAGCCCGCGACGGACGCGCGCCGTTGCGCGTCGTGCGCCTCCAGGAGAGCCGAGGCTTCCTGCGCCGAAAGCGCGTTTGCGAGCTCGGTCTGCGCGGCGTACGTCGTCGTCCGGCCGGAAGCGATCGCCTCGACGAGCGCTTCGACGCGCGTACGGTTGGAGGGTGAAAGCGCCTGCAGCGCCGCCACGCGTGCCGTGGCGCGCGAGGCTGCGATTCGGGACGACTCATCGGCGCTCATCTGACCGGAGACGTTCGTCCGCGGACGGAGCGCCGATGCGAACAGGGCGCGGCTCGCGCGGATCTGCGCGGCGCGCGCGGTTTCGGCGGCTTGCGCTTTCGCGGAGAGCGTGCGCGTCGGTCCACGGCGCGCGCCGGGTCCGAGCGACGCGGCGAGCGTCGGATGCCGCGGCGACGCGGCGAGCGCCTGCGGGCTCGAGGGCGCGAAGCCGCTGCACGCGACGAGCAAGCCGTACCCGGGAGCCGGAAGCGCGAACGTCTGCTTCTTTCCTTCGGCGACGGCGTGGTCCAAGATCGCGCCGAGCTTGGGATACTGCGCCACGGTGAGCGTCTGACCGCTCGCGAGGAGCCAGCCGCGCGGCGCGACGGCGCCGTCGAAACGCCGCGCTTCGCCGACGATCGGCGAGTTCAGGACGTTCGCGGGTATCGCGTCGGCGGAGGCCGGGACCATGCGCGCGCGCCCGCGCGCGGCTTGGGATTGGACAGGACGCCCGACACCCGGGATCGTCCCCATCCCGCGTCCTCCGCATCCGCTGAGCACTGCGGCCGCGGCGGCGCCCAGGAAGGGACCGCGCTTCATCGTGTTCGGACCTCCGGTCAGTTTTGAGATGGGAAGATACCCTGCAGCGCGATGCAGAACGAAAGGACGAGGTAGGGCTGGCGATTTTCGTGCGCTTGCGAGCCGCCGACGCTCGAAACCATCGCGGAGCTCATCGCCACGGCCTGCATGCCCGCGCCTCCCGAACTGTAGATTTGCGCCGGAGCCGCGTTGGCGGGGTACGCCGATTGAGGCTTGGGTTGCGTTCCCGCGCTCGACGTCGACGTCACGAAGTGGGTGTGCGCGGGCATCTCGGACGCGATCAACGTATGCGCCTCTGCGCCGCCGGTCTCGCCCTGCGTGAACCCCGAGCCCATGTGGATGGGAACGCGGCCCTGCAAATTGGGAAGCGCGAACGTTGTCTGGCCGTTGCCGCCGTACGTCGTCCCCATGAGGGAGAACAGCGCCTGATTCTGGTTGATCGGCAGCAACTGGCCGTTGCAGAGGGCCCAGCCTTTCGGTGCGAAGCTGAAGCTGCAGATCCTGATCTCGGCCAAAAACGGGTTGGACATGAACGTGCCTCCGTGCCGCTAGCTGCGTGCAGGGTAGACGCCCTGCAACGCGATGCAGAAGTTCAGCGTCAGATACGGCATCATGTTGTTGTGCGGCTGGCTGCCGCCGGCGATGCTCAGCATGCTCGGGTTCATCGACGTCGTCGCGGCGGTCGCATAGAACGACTGTCCCGTCGGCGCGCCCGGAACGTTTCCGCTCGGACTGACCTGCTTCGCGTTCAGCGGAGTTGCATCGCCCGAGATCGTGTGGGTGTGGACGGGCATCTCGCTCGTCAACAAGGTGACGTACTGGCTTCCACCCTGTTCGCCGAGGTCGTACAGCGTAAGCCCGGCACCTTGGCCCTGCTGCAGGGGCGCGGAGCCCTGTAAGTTCGGGAGCGCGAACGTCGCCTTGCCGTCGCCGCCGTAGTACGTTCCGAGCAGCGAAAACAACGCGGTATTCTGCGAGATCGGCAGGAGCTGGCCGTCGCAGAACGCCCAGCCCCGCGGCGCGAAGTTGAAGGCGAAGATGCGGATTTCCGCTACGAATGGATTCGACATGATCAGGTCGTGCTCGGATAGATGCCGAACATCGAGATGATGAAGTTCAGCGCCAGAAACGGCTGGTGGTTTTCGTGCGGCTGGCTGCCGCCTTGGGACGGCGGGCTCTCGAGCGTCTTGAGCGCCGCGGTGTGCACCGAGTAGAACTCGGTCGTCCCGGTGTTGCCGTAGAAATTGCTGGTCGGGTCGGTCGCCGTCGTCGTCACGGGGTTGTTGTCGGCGACGGCCGGGTGCGTGTGGGAGGGGATCTGATTCGTCGTCAGCGTCACCGTCTCAACGCCGCCGTTGCTGCCGACCGTATAGGTGCCGCCGCCGCTGAGCGTGCCCTGATGGACCGGGACGCGCCCTTGCAGATCGGGGAGCCCGAACGTATTCTGTCCGTCGCCTCCGTACGTGGTGCCGATCAGGTTGAAGAGCGTCTCATACTCCGAGATCGCCAGGATCTGCCCTTGGCACAGCATCCATCCGACGGGTGCGAAGTTGCCGGCGAACATGCGGATCTCGCCGACGAAGGGTTGGCCCATACGTTCATGTACTCCATCAGGGTTTGAAGGCCGACGCCAGGGGGTGGTTCGTAGTCTTGTGAAACGCCACGAACGTCGGCCCCGCACCGAACGCATTCCCGAACTGGTCGTAACATGGACTGCACGGCTGACCCGTGCCGGTGGGATATCCCGCTGATCCCGGGACGTTCAGATTCGACACGTCGTAGATGTAGAACCCTTGATACGTGCCGTCGTAGGTTTGCACGCCGATCAGCAACTTGTGACTCGTGAGGAACTTCAACGAGTTGACGAACACCTCGTAGCCGTTCGCTCCGGCGCCGGGATCGAACGCGTACGTGCTGCCGCCGGAGGTCGTCGTCCCGTCGAACGGGATCGGCGCGCCTTGCAGCGTCGGGGCGCTCGCCCCGTCGTTGTAGACCTGGACGAACATCGCCCCGTTCTGGTCTTCACCCGAGACCGCGATGTAGCCCGTGCTCGAGACGGCGACGTGGTTCGGCGAGAACCAGCTGCTCGCCGGGGTGGTCCCCGCGCTGACCATGACGTACGACCACACCGGCGAGGTCTGCGAGCCGGACGTGGTGCGCCAGGCATCGAGGTACGCCGTCGTCCCGGTCGCGGTGTTGTTGTTGTTGTTCGCGATGCCGCTCGCGGTGATGAGGTACCCCGTGCTCGAGTCGTACGCGATGTCGGCGAGGCCGAGCGTGTTGTCCGAGTCGTTGAGCGTCGCGGTGCTGCCGTCGGGATGCTTGAACACGACCTCCGACGTGCTCGGCGGCTCACCGCCGGGGTTTTGGTTGAGCGGATTGCTGGTCGGCGGGTTCGAGCCGTTGCCGATCGAGACCGCGTACGAGCCCGCGGGATTCTGCGCGGACGTGGGCAATGTGATGACGCCGAGCGCGCCCAGACCGCTGTAGTTGTTGTCCGTGACCTGCCGGGTGGACGACGCCTCGGTGTACGTCCCTGAAAGGACGAACTCGTCGAGCAGATCGGCGCTGCCGTTCGGCGGCGCGTCGTCGGCGATGCCGACGCTGCTGTCGGTGCCGAACGCGATCGATGCCGGGTCGTCCAGGTGCGTGCTCGTGATCACCGTCGCGTCCGCGCTCGCGCCGGCGGTGATCGCGCCGGCCGGGATGCAGGCGAAGTTCCCGAAGTCGGGACTCCCCGCGCCGCCGTTGGCGATCATCAGGTCGCCGTTCGTGTCGAACACCATGTCTTGCGGGTTGTCGACGTCGCCGCTCGCCGTCGGCGTGAGCGTCGAGGGGCTGTAGTTGGTGAAACCGGTCGGATCCGGCCAACCGTTGAGCGTCAGCAAATCGACCTGGCCGGCCGCATGCCCCGGCGTCGAGTTCGTCTGCTCGACGAGCGCGAGGAAGCCGGAGCCCGGCGTCGGGCCCGACTGGAACGTGAACGCGAGCGTCTCGGTGAAGCTCAAACCGTCACCGGAATTGTGCGTGACGGTGAGGGTGATCGGCTCGGTCGTCGTGACCGTCCCGTTCGTCGCGGCGAGCGTGAACGATTGCTGTGACTGGTTGACGGCGACGGCGACTCCGTTCGACGTCCCGGCCGTGGTGATGTTCGCGCTGCCGTTGACGGAGACTTCGATGACCGGCTCGCCCGGAACCGAGCCGGGAATGGTATTGCTGTCCGGATCCGTGACGGCGACGTCGAACGTGACCGCAGTCGTGCCGGCTCCCGCGACCGTCTGGTTCGCGGCCACCGAGAACGTGCCCGCACAGTATCCGGAGCTGACATTCACGGCCATCGTCGAGACGTTGGCGTCGAGCGTGACGCTCAGGTTGTTCGCCTTTCCCGCCGTGACGGGGAAGGTCTGCGTCTGCTCCGAGAGGACGTTGCTGGAAGCGTCCTCGGCGGCGATCGTCAGGTTGTCGCTGCCCGGCGGAAGCAAGATCGAGAGCGTGCAGACGTAGTTCGCGCCGCTCGCCACGCACGTCGAGCTCGGAACCGTGACGGCCTTCGCGCCGAGGTCCGTCGAATTGATCGAGCTGATCTGCGCCGCCGTCAATCCGTTCGTGGTGCTGTTCAGCGTGAAGACGAGCTTCTTCGTGGACGGCGAGACGTATTGCGGGCGCCGCGTCCCCGTCGCGTTCGAGGTGCCTTTCTTCTTCGGTGGCGGGATCGTGATCGTGAACGTCGCCGCGACCATCGGTCCGGTGTACTTCGCCTGTGACACCGGCGTCTGGATCGGAACGGGCGCCGGCAGCGAGCCGTGCGAGCCGCTGCACGCCGCAAGCGAGCTTGCCGCGAGAGACGCGAACACCGCGAAAACTGATGGAGTCCGGAACCGATTCATGCAGGCCAATCCTCAGCCGCCCGCGGCTGACTAAACGTTCGGGGACGGAAGCCGTCGCCGCCGACCCCGGCTCGAGCGGCGAAGAGCCGCCGCAACCCGCGGACGGGATGCGGCGGCGTCGTATTCGAGGTCGTGCTATCAGTGCGCGCGGTGCTTCGCGCTCGCGCCGATCGACGACGTCGTGTAGGTGACGGTCAGCGCGATGCTACCGTCGGTGCTGTTCGACGTCAGACCGTCGCTGACGGTGTCCGCGCACGATCCGGCGACCGGGCTGCTCGCCAGCGCAGTCGCGGTGATCGGCGTGCCGTTCGACGTGTCGTTCGTGCCGACCGACATCGTCGCGAACTGCGAGAGCGCAGTGGCGACGTAGCCGGTGCCGCTCAGACACGTGCCGGCGGCCTGCGTCAGCGCGTGGTTGTACGGCGAGTTCGTCCAGCCGGACTCGGTGAAGTATTCCGTGCCGGTGCTCCCCGTGCCGGTGGTCGCGAAGAGGTCGATCTCGGGACCGCTCGTCAGCGCCACGCCGTTCGGCAGATCGCCCGGTGCGCCCGCGTTGAACGCCGGCGCGTTGAGGCTCGGCTGGAACGACGCGGTACCGGACGTCGCCGTCCCGTTCGAAGCCGTCAGCGTCACCGGGTTCTCCGCCAGGCCGTCGTAGTCGAAGACCGCGCTGCCGTCCGGCCCCGTGAACGTCACCAACGTCGAGGCGCCGCCCGTGCACGTGGACGTCCCGCTCGATGCCACGCACGTACCGTGCGCGTTCGTGTCGGGGTCCGTGACCGTGACGCTGGCCGCATTGCCGTTGCCGTCGACGTAGAAGACGTTCGGCGAGGCGCCCGTCGGAATCGTGAGGCCGCTGGCATCCGCGGCCGCGACCGTCAGCGTCGTGGTCTGGCTCTGCGTGCCGGCGTCCCACGTCGTCGGAAGCGTCGAGATCTGCAACGAGGCCGGGATCGCGCCCAGCGTCACCGTCTCGGAGTTCTGCTGGCCCGCAGCGATCGTCACGTTGTTGAGCTGGCCCGCATTCAGCTCATTGCCCGTACCGCCTGCAGTGTCGAACGTCTGGATCTTGTACGAGTTCGTTCCGGGCGGCGACGGCGGTCCGTTGACCGTGCAGCCCGCCGTGCAGCTCAAGCCGCTCGTCCCGTTCACGTCGGTCTCGGCGGGATTGCCGCTGAGGCTCGTGCCGGCCGCGTTCGACGTCGCGGTGAGCGTGATGACGACCGACAGCGTGTTGGCCGAGATGTATTTCGGCGAACGGCTCTTCGACTTCGCCCACTTCGCCTTCGATCCGCGAGCCGGGATCTTGAGGATGAACGTCGGCGTGACCAGCTTGCTGCTCGTGGTCGGACCGCCTCCGCCGGGGTTCGACGGTGTCGTCGGCGTCGTCGCCGAACCGCCACCGCCGCCGCCGCACGCCGCAAGAGCGAGCACGGCAGCCAGAGCTAGATACTTGCGCATTCGAACTTCGCTCCTTGCGAGGTCGGCTTCACCCGCGTCCCGCGGAGGCCGTGGTGTGGTGGGCACAAAACGCGTCGCTGCTGCGTAACGAGGACGCCAAAAGAAGGGCCGAGATCGTGAAGATGCGCGAACGACGCGTCTGAAAAACGCGGTCGTTCGCAAACGAGGAGCGATCGACAGGCACCAAATCCCCCAGCCGAAACCGGCCCACGAAGAATCGTGAGGCCGACGTGGCTGGCATTTGGCTTGGACGGTCCAGGCCCCTACCTAGGGCGAGCTCTCGAGGCGTTTTGTAAGGAAACTTTACCGAGCGCTGCTCGAGCCGCGGTCCGGTAGGGACGGTCCGGACGGAGGGCGACCGGCCGAAGGCGAATCAGCGCCGGTCATGCCCGCGGATCGGATCGACATTCGCCACGTCGCGCGTCTCGCGCGGCTGGCGCTGACGGAAGACGAAGTCTCGCTGTACGGCGCGCAGCTCGGTGACCTCATGGCGCACGTCGACGCGCTCGGCCGGCTCGACACCGCCGAGGTCCCCGCGACGGCGCAAGTCGTTCCGTCCCGAAACGTCCGTCGCGCCGACGCCCTGCGGCCGGAGACGATGCTGACGCACGAAGCCGCTTTGGCGAACGCCCCGCGGGCCGAGCACGGCTTCTTCCGCGTCCCCCGCATCCTCGCCGAGGAGGGCTGAGGTGCACCCCAGGCACGAATCCGCCGCGGCGATCGCCCGCGCGGTCAACGAGCGCCGGACGTCCGCTGTCGAGGTCGCGGAGGCGATGATCCCGTTCGTCGCCGCCGCCGACCGTGACGTGCTCGCCTTTCGCGAGCCCACCCCGGAGTTGATGCGCGAGCAGGCGCGCCGCGTCGACGCCCGGGTCGCGGCCGGCGAACGGCTCCCGCTGGCGGGCGTCCCGGTCGCGATCAAGGACAACATGTGCCTGACCGGCACGCACACCACCGCGGGCTCGAAGATCCTGGAGAGCTTCGTGGCGCCGTACACGGCGACGGCGGTGCAGCGGCTGCTCGACGCGGGCGCGCTGCCCGTCGGCAAGACCAACCTCGACGAGTTCGCGATGGGATCGTCGGGCGAGAACTCGGCCTACGAAAAGACCCGGAACCCGTACGACCTCGACCGCGTCCCGGGCGGCTCCTCCGCCGGCAGCGCCGCCGCGGTCGGTGGGTACCTTGCTACGCTGTCCTTGGGAAGCGATACTGGCGGTTCCATTCGCGAGCCGGCGGCCTTCTGCAACGTCGTGGGATTCAAGCCGACGTACGGCCGCGTCTCGCGCTACGGGCTGATCGCGTTCGCCTCGTCGCTCGATCAGATCGGGCCGTTCGCGCGCAGCGTCGAGGACGCGGCGCTCTGCTACGACGCCATGGCGGGGCACGATCCGCTCGACGCGACGAGCGTCGACCGTCCGGTCGAGCCGGTGTACGGGCACCTCGGCCGGAGCGACCTTCGCGGCGTGCGGGTCGGGATCGTGCGCGAGTTCGATCTCGCGAAGCTCGAGCCGGCCACGCGCGCCTGCTACGAGACCGCGTACGCGGATTTGGAGCGTGTGGGCGGGGAGCTGGTCGAAGTGGATTTGCCGACCGCGGACTACGGTGTGGCGACGTACTATCTCATCGCCCCGGCGGAGTGCTCGTCGAACCTCGCGCGCTTCGACGGCGTGCGCTACGGGCTGCGCGTCGAAGGCGCGGACGTCGGCGAGATGTACGAGCGCACGCGCGCGCAGGGCTTCGGTCCGGAGGTGAAGCGCCGCATCCTCATCGGCACCTACGCGCTCTCGAGCGGCTACTACGACGCGTACTATCTGAAGGCGCAGAAGGCGCGCACGCGGTTCGCGGAGGACTTCGCGCGCGCGTTCGAGCGCTGCGACGTCGTCGCGTCGCCCGCCGCCTCGCAGCCCGCGTTCCGCTTCAACGCGAAGAGCGATCCGCTCTCGATGTACCTGATGGACTACTACACGATCCCGATGTCCCTGGCCGGCTTGCCGTCGCTGTCAGTGCCGTGCGGTTCGGTCGTCCCCGACGACGGAACGCGCCCGATGCCCCTCGGGCTGCAGCTGGCGACGCCGCTCTTCGAAGAGCGCAAGCTGCTGCAGTACGCGCACGTCTACGAGACCGCGACGCAGCACGCCCGCAAGCTCGCACCGATGTCGCCGGCGGAGGCGGGCGCGTGAGCACCACCGTTTCGCCGGAAGACGTCGTCGTCACGCCGGAGCTCCTCGCGAAGTACGAGCCGGTGATCGGCATCGAGTGCCACGTCGAGTTGAAGACCGAGAGCAAGATGTTCTGCGGCTGCCCGAACCGCTTCGGCGGGCCGCCGAACAGGAACGTCTGCCCGGTGTGTCTCGCGCTGCCCGGCGCGTTGCCCGTGCCGAACGCGCAGGCGATCGCGCACATGGTGCGCGCGGGGCTCGCGTTCGCGGCGGAGATCCCCGAGCACTCGAAGTTCGACCGGAAGAACTACTTCTATCCGGACATGCCGAAGAACTATCAGATTTCGCAGTACGACATGCCGCTCACCCAGGGCGGCACCGTACGCTACTGGCTCGAGGACGGCTCGCGCCGCGCGTGCGGCCTCACGCGCATCCACCTGGAAGAGGACACCGGAAAGTCGACGCACGTCGGCTCCGCCGACGGACGGCTCGCGAGCTCGACCGGTTCGCTGATCGACTTCAACCGCGCCGGCGTCCCGCTGATGGAGTGCGTCTCCGAGCCGGACATCCGTTCGGCCGACGAAGCGGTCGGATATCTCGAGACGCTCGCGCGGACCTTTCGCGAGCTCGGGATCAGCGACGTGAAGATGGAGGAAGGCTCGCTGCGCTGCGACGCCAACGTGTCGATCCGCCTGCGCGGCGCGACGGAGTACGGCACGAAGGCCGAGATCAAGAACATGAACTCGTTCCGCAGCGTGCGGCGCGCGATCGAGAGCGAGATCGTGCGTCAGATCCAGGTGCTCGAGAGCGGCGGCCGGGTCGTGCAGGAAACGCGCGGTTGGGACGAGGCCGCCGGCGTGACGCACAGCCAGCGGTCCAAGGAAGAGGCGCACGACTACCGCTACTTCCCGGACCCGGACCTCGTGCCGGTCGACGTCACGGCCGAAGAAGTCGCGGAGATTCGCGCGACGCTGCCGCCGACGCCGTACGAGCGCTACGTGCGCTACGTCGACGAGTACGGGATCGATACGAAGCGCGCGACGCAGCTCGTCGACGACGCGCGCCTCTCGTTCTGGTTCGACCGCGCCGTCGCCGAGAGCGGCAATCCGCTCGCGACGCTGGCTTTCGTGCTGGGCGATCTCTCGCGGCTCGCGAACGAGTCGGGAACCCACGTCGCGGGCGGCAACGTGACCCCCGAGGCGCTCGCCGAGCTGGTCGCGCTGACGCAGGCGAACGCGATCAACTCGAAGGCCGCCAAGCAGGTGCTGGAGACGCTCTGGAACGAGGGCGGATCGGCGAAGGCCGTCGTCGAGCGTGAAGGGCTCGCGCAGGTCAGCGATCGCGGCGCGATCGCCGGCATCGTCGACGAGGTGCTCGGCGCGAACCCGAAGGTCGTCGCGGACTACAAAGCGGGGAAGCTGAACGTCCTCGGCTTCCTCACCGGTCAGGTGATGAAGCAGTCGCGCGGCAAGGCGAATCCGCAGCTCGCGCGCCAGCTGCTCGAGGAGAAGCTCCGCGGTTAGGAGTGTCGACGTCGCGGCCGGGTGCCGCGTGTGGTCGTGCAGCGAGTGGGATCCGCTCGTCGAGGTGATCGTCGGGACGGCGCGCGGCGCGGCGGACGTCGGCTACGAGCCGGCGCTTTCACCGTACTATCCGCCCGGAATGCCCGGGCGTGATTCGCGCGGCGGGCGCGTTCCGCAGCTCCTCGTCGACGAGGCGGAACGGCAGCTCGACGCGTTCGCGGCGATCCTCGAAGGACGCGGGATCGTCGTGCGGCGTCCGGATCCCGTCGATCACGCGGTGCCGGTGAAGACGCCGGATTGGGAAGCGGCGACGGGACGCGCGAACGCATGTCCGCGCGACCTGCTGCTGGTGATCGGCGCGGAGATCATCGAAGCGCCGATGGCGCAGCGTGCGCGCTTCTTCGAGTACCGGGCGTATCGACGGCTGCTCGCGGAGTATTTTCGCGGCGGCGCACGCTGGACGGCCGTGCCGAAGCCGCTGATGGCGGACGACCTGTACGACGAACGCGTTCGCAGGGGGATCGACGGCTACGACCATGCCGCGACGCCGCTCCTGACGGAGATCGAGCCCGCCTTCGATGCGGCGTCGTTCGTGCGCTTCGGCCGCGACATCTTCTGGCAGCCCGATCTCGTGAGCAACCGCATGGGCGCCGAATGGCTGCAGCGGCATCTCGGCGCCGGTTTCCGCGTGCACGAGATCCGCTTCCGCGAACGCTTGCCGAGCCACATCGGCACGACGCTCGTCCCGATCCGGCCCGGGATCGTGCTCGTCAACCCGCATCGTCCGTGCGTCGACGAATCGCTCGCGCTGTTCGAAGCGAACGGCTGGCGCGTCGTTCCGGCGCCGCTCTCGGTCCGCTCGGGCGCGAAGTCGCGCGACGTCAGCTCGTGGATCTCGATGAACGTGCTGATGCTCGACCCGCACACCGCCGTCGTCGAGGCCTCCGAAGCGCCGATGATCGCGCTGCTGGAGGAGCTGGGCTGCGAGGTGATCGCGTGCCCGTTCGACCGCGTCTATCCGTTCGGAGGCGGCTTCCACTGCTGCACGACGGACGTCCGCCGCGAGGGTACGCTGGAGTCGTACTTCCCGACGCTCGACGCCTGACCCGATGCTGATCGACCCGCGAGGACTGGACGTCCTGGACTTCGACCGGATTCGCGAGCGCTACGCGGGGCAGACGCATGCGCCGCAGTCGGCGGCGCGCGCGCTCGCGTGCGAACCGGAGGCCGACTTCGCGGTCGTCCGCCGGCTCGTCGGCGAGACGGCCGAGATGCGGACGCTCATCACCGAAGCCGGCTTCTCGATGCAGCGCGTCGACGACGTCGACGAGGCGGTCGCGACCGCGGCGCGCGGCGTCCCGCTCGGCGCACGCGATCTGCGGGCGATCGCCGACGCGCTCGCCGCCGCGGCGGCCGCCGTGCGCACGGTGCGCGAAGCCGAGACCGAGCTGCCGCTGCTGCGCGAACGCAGCGGCGCGTTCCGCCCTCTCCAGAGCATCGTCCACCGCGTCACCGACGCGATCGACGAGCGCGGCGCCGTGCTCGATCGTGCGTCGGCTGCTCTGGCGCGCATCCGCCGCGGAATGGCACAGGCCCAGGACGACGCGCGCGACCGCGCCGCGGCGATCGTGCGCGCGGCGCGCTACGCGCAGGCGATCCAGGACGCGATCGTCACCGTCCGCGACGGCCGCTACGTGGTCCCGGTGAAAGCCGAGTTCCAAAGCCAGATCCCCGGGATCGTGCACGACTCCAGCTCGTCCGGTCAGACGCTGTTCATCGAGCCGCTCGAAACGCTGGAGGCCAACAACCGGCTGCGCGCGCTGCAGGCGCAGGAGCAGGCCGAGATCGCGCGCATTCTCGCCGAGCTCTCGTCGCTGGTCGCCGCCGAAGCGGCGCAGATCGCGACGAACCTGGCGATCTACGTCGATCTCGATCTTGCCGCGGCCCGAGCGGTGCTGGCGCACCGCATGCAGGCGGTCGCGCCGGAGCTCGTCGACGAAGCCGTCGTGGACCTGCACGAGGCGCGTCATCCGCTGCTCGACGAACGCGCCGTCCCGCAATCCGTCCGGCTCGACGACGGCGTCCGGATCCTCATCGTCTCGGGCCCGAACATGGGCGGAAAGACGGTGACGCTGAAGCTCGTCGGTCTCGCCGTCGTCATGGCCGCGTGCGGGCTGCACGTCCCGGCGCAAGCAGCGCGGATCGGACGCCTCGAGCGCGTCTGCACCGACATCGGCGACGAGCAGTCCATCGCGCAGAACGCCTCGACGTTCTCGGCGCATGTGCGCCGCCTGGCGGAGATCGTCGACGCCGCGAACGATCGCACGCTGATCCTCATCGACGAGATCGGAAGCGGCACCGAGCCGAACGCCGGCGCCGCGCTCGCCGTCGCGGTGCTCGAGCGGTTTCTGCAGCGCGGCGCACGCGTCGTCGCGACGACCCACGCGACCGAGCTGAAGCTGTTCGGCGCCGATCATCCCCACGTCGCGAACGCGAGCGTGCGGTTCGATCCCGAGACCTACGAGCCGACGTACCAGCTCGACGTCGGCTCGCCCGGGCAATCGCTGGCGTTCGCGCTCGCGCGCCGCATGCGGCTCGACCCGCACGTCGTGGCGCGCGCCGAGGAGGTCCTTTCCGCGCAGGAGCGCGACTACGAGCGCGCCCTCGCGGAAGTCGCCGAGGAGCGAATCCGTGCGACGCGCGAGCGCGAGCAGCTGCAACGCGATCGCGTTCATCTGCGGACGCTGGAAGACCAGGCGCGCAAGCGCAGCGAGGCCCTGGAGCGCGAGCGCCGGGAGCTGGCGAAGCGCGCCGACGCGCAGCTCGCCGACGCGCTGCGCGCCTTCACCGCCGAGCTGGAGCGCCGCGCGGCGACCCGCGGCGAGCGGGGCGCTCGCGCGCCGCGCGTCACGCCGGGCCAAGCCGACTTGCTCGCGCGCACGCTCGACCAGATGCATCGCGAGCTGGGTCTCGAAGCGCATCCCAGCCGGCCGCGCTCGGACGACGCGTCGCAGCCGATCGGCGCCGGCGACCGCGTGCACGTCGCTTCGTGGGATCAGGACGGAACCGTGCTGGAGGACCTCGGCGCGAACGCGCTCGTGCAGATCGGGCCGATGCGCGCCACGGTGCCGAAGAGCGACTTGCGGCGGCGCGGCGGCGCCGCGCCGCGCCGCGAGCCGCGCGCCGAGGGCGGCGGAGCGACGCTCGAAGCCGCGAGCACCGCGCAGACGCAGCTCGACGTGCGCGGGAAGCGGTTCGTGGAGGCCGAGCCGCTCGTCGAGCGCTGGATCGACGACGCGATCCTGCTCGGACACTCGCCGCTGCGGCTCATCCACGGCAAAGGCACGGGACTGCTGGGCAAAGGCCTGCAGGAATACCTAAAGTCGCATCCGTTCGCGCAGAACGTGCGCTACGGGAACGCGGACGAGGGAGGCGGCGGCGTGACGATCTTTGAATTGCGCTCGCCGACCGCATGACGCTCTCGCTTCGCCCACCTGCATGACGGCCTCGCCGTCGCCGCGCGACCGCGCGCTGCGCCTGACCGACGGCTGCGATCACGTCGAGACGATCGACGAGCTGGCCGAGCGCATCGCGCTGGGCCGCCCGCTGCGCGTGTACCTCGGGCTCGACCCGACCTCGCCGGACTTGCACCTCGGGCACGCGGTCGTGCTGCGCCTGCTGCAGCGCTTCGTCGACGACGGCCACGACGTCATCTTGCTCATCGGCGACTTCACGGCGCGGATCGGCGATCCGAGCGGACGCAACGCGTTGCGGCCGCCGCTGAGCGACGAGCAGATCGACGCGAACATGAAGACGTACGCCGCGCAAGCCGGCAAGGTGCTGGACATGAGCCGCGTGACGCTCCGCTACAACAGCGAGTGGCTCTCGAAGCTCACCTTCACCGACCTCTACAAGCTGCTCTCGCAATCCACCGTCGCGCAGATGCTGGAGCGCAACGACTTCAAGCAGCGCTACGAGACCGGAACGCCGATCGCGCTGCACGAGTTCGTCTACCCGGTGGCCGTCGCGTACGACTCGGTCGCGCTGCACGTGGACGTCGAGCTGGGCGGCTCGGATCAGCTCTTCAACTTGCTGATCAGCCGGCCGTATCAGACGCACGCCGGACAATTGCCGGAGATCTGCATCACGGTGCCGCTGCTCGTCGGGCTCGACGGACGCAAGAAGATGTCGAAGTCGCTCGGCAACCACATCGGGCTCACCGATCCGCCGAACGAGATGTTCGGCAAGACGATGAGCATCCCGGACGACGCGATGCCCGAGTACGCGCGGCTCGCCGCATGGTGGCCGGCCGACCGGGTGCGGCGGCTGGAGGACGCGCTCGACGCCGGCACGGCGTCGCCGATGGACGAGAAAAAGCGTATCGCCGAAGACCTGACGGCGCTGTATCATGGTCGGGACGCGGCGAAGGCAGCGCGCGAGTGGTTCGAGCGCACGATCCAGCGGCGTGAGATTCCGGCCGACGTGCCGGAGCTGCCGCTCGGCGGCCGCGAGAAGCTGGTCGACGTGCTGCTCGCGGCCGGATTCGCGGAGTCGAAGCGGGCCGCGCACCGGCTCATCGCCGAAGGCGCGGTGCGGATCGACGGCGGACCCGTCAGCGACCCGAACGCGCGCTGGACGGCCGGCGGCCCAGCGGTGCTGCAGGTCGGGTCCCGCAAGTTCGTCCGCGTCGTCCCCTGATCAACGAGGAAACATTCATACCAGCATGGCGCATCCGACCACGCACTCCGCCCCGGCGATCACCTACACGCCGGCACCCCAGGCCGACGGCCCGACGTTCACCTGTCCGCGCTGCGGGCGCGTCTACCCGTACCCGCAGGACCACGGCAAGCCGATCCGTTGCGAATGCGGCTGGTGGTACGAGAACCTGGGCCACGGCCGCATCGTCGAAGAGTTCCGCCCGCGCATCGGCGGCGCGAAGCAGACCGGCCCGGAAGCGGCCGCCGGCCCCGCATCCGAAATGACCTAACGGCGGGTTCGACGGCGCGTCGGCGGGCTCAGATTCTGGCCGAGAGCGCTTCGACTTCGTCGGCGGTCAGCAGGTAGCGCTCGCCGCAGAAATCGCAGGTCGCTTCGGTGCTGTCCTGTTCGCGAGCGATCTTCGCGAGCTCGTCCTTGCCGAGCCCGAGCAGCGCCGTTTCCACCTTTTCGCGCGTGCAGCGGCAGTCGAAGGCGACCGTGTAGCCGTCGAACACGTGCGGATCGAGACCGTCCGCGACGCGGCGGATCAGCGCTTCGGGGCCGGCGCCGTCGACGATCTGCTGCGTCACCGCGGCCATCTCGGCGGCGTTGCGCTCGAGCGCCGCGACGGTCGCGTCGTCGGCGCCCGGAAGCACCTGCGCGATGACGCCGCCCGCCGCGCGAATGCCGTTCGGATCGGCGAGGACGCCCAGCGCGACGACGCTCGGGATCTGCTCGGAGTTCGCGAGATAGGCCGCGACGTCGTCGCCGATCTCGCCGCTCGCGAGCGGCACGACGCCGCTGTACGGCTGGCCGATCTCGTAGCTCTTCGTCACGTGCAGCTGCCCGCGCCCGACGACGCCCGCGACGTCGAATTTTCCGCGCGCGTTCAGCGCGATGTCGGCGCGGCCGTTGCGCGCATAGGCCCGCGCGCCGATCGCGTGCTCGCCGGAGCTCCACGCGTCGGCGGTGATCGTACCGATCGGGCCGTCGCCGGTGACGCGAAGCGTCAGGCGCTCGCGCGGCCCGAGCGACGCGCCGAGCAGCGAGGCCGCGGTGAGCAGGCGTCCGACTGCGGCGCTCGACGTCGGCGCGAGGTCGTGCCGCTCGCGCGCCTCACGCACCAGCGCCGTGGTGACGCCGGCGACGAGGGAGACGGTTCCGCGGGCCGCCGTGGCGGTGACGATGCGATCCATGTCATGGTAATAACCGTTCGCAGCACGCGCACGTTGCGCCGGCGCACACCTGCGGGAGGCTCGGAAGGAGCGGGCTGCGTGCAAGCGTATCCTCCCCCGCATTCATTTCTTTTTTCGAGGTGCGGAGCCGTGACCAAAGCCGACATCGTCGACGCGCTCGCGAACGAGCACGAGCTGTCGAAGCGCCAAGCGGGCGAGATCCTCGAATCCATTCTTTCCGAGATCACCGGCGCGCTGAAGAACGGCGAAAAGGTCCAGCTGATCCCGTTCGGCAGCTTCGTGGTGCGCGAGCGCCGTGCACGCACGGGCCGCAACCCGCAGACCGGCGAGCTGATCAAGATCCCCGCTCGCCGCGTTCCCGCCTTCAGCGCCGGCAAAGGTTTGAAAGACTCGGTCGGCGCCACGCGCCGCGCCGGAGCGAAGAAGAAGAGCCGCTAGCGGATCACGACGCGCGCTTCGGCGTCCGCAGCATCGCTGCCGCGACGTCCACGTTCGCGCCGCCGACACGAAAGGGCTCGTATTGCTACGAACCCTTCTCGTTATTGGTCGGGCAGACAGGATTTGAACCTGCGACCCCCAGTCCCCCAGACCGAACGGGCCGCGTGCGGTGAAGCGGGAACCGTTGTGCTTGCCGCATTTCGATTCCGTCGAAGTCCGCCCGATTCCGCCGTCTTCCGCGTCAACGGTTGTAGCAAACGGTTGTAACACGCTCCGTATCTTTCGCGAGGCCCGCCCAAGAGTGCCAGGCATATGGCATCCCTCGCTGTTACGCCGGGACGGTACACGAACCCGTGCCACGGGTGGCCACGAACGCTGAAGGATAGGATACCGGAATGACTGACCGAGAGATCAAGGTCTACGAAAACGTGTTGGTGCGAGCCACTTTGCAGGACGGCTCACAAGTAGTCGGCCGACTCCACGTAACGCCGGAGGAAGGCCTCTACCACATCATGCCCGACCCCTCGCGCCCAAACACCGTCGAGGGCGGGTTCATGGAAGACATCTATACTGCCGATTTTGTCAAGATCGAGCGCGCTTAAGGATGACACAGCCGAACGAGAATCCGGTGCTTCAGCAGGCGCCGGTATTGGTTCCAAACCCAAACATCGCGACTTTTCGGGCAAGCAACGTGCTCGTAAGCCTCGACGGAGGCGCATTTATCATTGCGTTTTACGACGACCGTCAACAAAAGCCAGCCACCGGCGGAACGGAATGGAACCAAGAGAACCGGGCTTGGAATGAAGTCGTCAAGTTGTCTCTGAGCCCGGTTGCGCTCGGGCACCTTCGGGCGCAAATCGACAATGCCGTGTCAGTGTATGAGACGGCCATCGGTCATCTAATGTCACCGTCAGAATACGTTGAAAGCCTGAAAAGCGCAGTCCAGGACAAGGTGGTCGACCGTGCAGAGCAGTTGTTGAAACCGCCGGAACCGCCGGAAGAGCCCCGTTAGGAGAGTTCTTTGTCTAGTGAAGCGCCGGAATGGACGCCGTCCGCGAAATGGTGGTAGACGGCCACGATGCGCTCAAGTTCAATGCCTTCGCGCTGCTCCACGGCCAAAGGGTGCGAAGTTGGTTCTAGTTCTACCCAAGGCCGTATACCGATGCTACGAGTATGGACGCGCGATTTCAACGCAAACGTCGATGGCTCGTACGTCGGGAGAGATACGGAAACATATCCGAAAGCCGACTCTTGTGCGTGTCTTCCCGGCTCATCCCAGAGCCGTTGCATGCGGTCGTACGACGCATGACTCAATGAAATCCAGCAAGTCCACACAAACTGATCGGCCGACCCTTTCACGGGCAGTTCGATATTGGCGAGAATGAGCCGGTCCTCGCCAGCCTTGACTAGTTCGCCCTCACGTTCGAACGTGACCTCACGATCGGAGTAGTCGGTGAGCGGGAATGCGACCCGATATCCCATCGGCAACCCGGTGTGCACCGAATGACACGTGGAACAGACGAACGATGACATTGTCGTGCTGTAGGTTCAATGAAACATCAGAAAATCCGGCGCGGCACGTTTCGGCGAAAGGGACGTCGGGATTCTCGCCCATACCGATGCCATGAAGACGGTCACGCCGGGACCCTTTTAGAACACGCCGGTCTCGTCGTGGACCTGCTCCGGCGCTCGTTATTCGAGACCGGCGACACGCTCGTCGCTGAGGCGATACGCGAACTGCACGTCATGCAAGGCGAACTCGCTGCCGACGAAGCCGCCGGGATCGTCACCGACCTCTTGTAGACCGAACCCCGCGCTCGGGTTCGTCCGAAACTCGACCGTCGGGGTACCCCCGAAATCCGCGCGATCCCTCGAACGACCGAGTTCCCGGCCCAAACGCCGCGACGAAGGCGGGGGTCCCCCCGGCATGATTCGGACAGGGGTAACCCCAGCATCGGGCTCGGGAAGGCGGGAGGGAACGTCGTGGTGCGCCGGGGTGGGGACCCGGGAAGCGTCGTGCTGCAAGTGGTCCCCGGTACCTCGACCCTTCGTAACACCCCTTGAACGAACGATGAAGGGATGTTACAGTCGGGCCATGAAGTGTCGCCTCGTCGCCTACTACCGCGTGTCGACCGACAAGCAGGGCCGTTCCGGGCTCGGGCTTCAGGGGCAGGAAGCCGGCGTCGCTGCTCACGTCGCGTCGACCGGCTGCGAGTTGGTTGGAGTGTACACTGAAGTTGAGTCGGGCAAGCGCGCGGATCGGCCGGAACTCGCGAAGGCAATCGCGCACGCGAAGCGCGCGCGGGCGACGCTCGTCATCGCGAAACTCGACAGGCTCGCCCGCAACGTACACTTCGTGAGCGGGCTCATGGAGAGCGGCGTGCCGTTCGTCGCGTGCGACAACCCGAACGCGAACCCGCTTACCGTTCACATTTTGGCTGCTGTGGCCGAAGACGAAGCGCGTCGTATCAGCGAGCGCACAAAGGCCGCTCTAGCGGCGTACAAGGCGCGCGGCGGAGTGCTCGGCGGCGCGCGTGCATCGAGTCGGAACCTGTCCGGTGAAGCACGCATCCGGGGTGCGCAAACGAACCGGGAGGGTGCGCGTACCTCGTACGCCGGGGTGCTCCCGAAGATGACGGCCCTCCGCGACGCGGGCAAGTCGCTGCGCGAGATCGCCGACGCGATGAACGCCGAGGGCTCGACGACGCGCACCGGCGCGGCGTGGACCGCTGTTCAGGTCAAACGCGTCTTAGATCGCGCCGCATGAGCGATTGCGGCTTGGTCTTGCTACGGGCCCGACTATGCGCCGTCCGTGCACCCCGTCTGCGTGGCAGCGTTTCGGGTTCAGACGCTTCGTCCATAGCAGTCCGGTCGTATCTTGCGGGCGAGGGGCATCCTCGTGGGCTGCGTTCGCGGAGCGGGTTTAGGACTGTCCAGACTAGTTCGGAGTGGCCGCCCCAAGGGTTGGGACCGCGGAGCGGGTTCGTGTCCTTAGGCGGTCCGGTGCGCGGGCGGTTTCGCAGGCCAGGGCAAGGCGGGTCCATCGTGTCCCGCTTTGCCGGCCGGTTTGTGTCCGTGCCACCCCGGTGGCACGTCGGGCCGACATGATTAGCGAGTGCCATAGGCGCCGTTGCGTTGGCTGCTGGCGTTATTATCGACCCACAGGGAGCAAGATGTACGACGGACATACTGGGCGTGCTGTACCGGCAGAGACGCTAGACGAACTGCTTTCGGTCGGGGTGAGTGTTCGTGAAAACCTGAAGAATCGACTTAAATGGATGACGACCTCGGTGGAGTCGCCCGACGGCGAGGAGTATCTTCAGACATGGGAACTTGTCCTCGCGACCCTCTGCTGGGATGTCGGCGGATCGGCGTTGCGGCTTGGACGCGATGAGGAGTTGCGCGCGGCCCGTATATTAGATCGGAGCATCATCGAGTATGCGTTCCGCTTGAATTACTACATCAGAAATCCCGACATCGCGGAGCGGCATTTTCGGCAAGTCAATAACTTCTCGCGTCATGTGATGAAAGCGTCGGCGACTTACAAGGGCGATATGACGCTAAAGCAACTCCGTCAGTACAATCAGTTCATCACTTCCGGTACGCATAAGTTCAGCAAGCCGACGAGTGACGACATGATGGAAGCGACGCTCTTGAATCTTGGCCACTCCGGTACCGCGCTCGCAGAAAAAAAGCAATACCTCGAATCCGAGTATTCTGTCGGGAGCGCGATCACGCACGGAAGCCAAGGCGCGATCCTAGACGTCATCGCAAAGCAGCCCAACGGATCGATTGAATATCACGAGCGGTCGCATCATTTCTCGCAGTTTGATTCGCTCTATCGTACGACGATGTCGCTAATTCTGTTCCTGAAGGCTATGGAATACCACCATAACATCGACATGGGGGCCGATATGCACATCCGCGACTTAGAACTGCGCTTCATGCAAAACGGACCGCTGAAGTTCTCTGTTTTTACGCACGTCCCGTTCGGTCCATAATGGACGGAAAAAGCATGAGCGCGGATTGGTCGTGGGCGATAAGTCTGAGCCGGGAAAACCGACTGTACTTGCTCGACGTCCTCGAAGATATGCGCGACGAACTTCAACTGAATCCGCGAAAGCCATCAATCCGGCTGTTTCGAAACGTCATACGGTACCCGGAGTTGTTCCCGATCGACGGGGTCGACGCTCGATACAAGTACATGGAGAAGTGATATGCGACCGCGCAGTTGCTGCAAGCGCACGGGATTGTAGAAAATGTTGAGGTTCCTCGGGGACAAAGCGGGTTCGACACGGTGATGATCTTCAATGGAGACCATGCTACGGTCGGGGCGCTATTGCAAGCCGTTGAGGCAACGTTCAAGTCCGACGCTTCGAAGGAAGGCTTGGCGAGCGCGTTAGCAAAGCGCCTACGTCCCTTCGCTGTTCACCTCGTCGTGTTTGCAACGGGGTTCACGGTGGCAACTGCGATCATTGAGCGGTCTCCGTGGCTTTGGATTCTCACCACGCTGCTTGTTGCCGCCTATCTGGTGGCAATTCGTTTCGTTCCTCGGTGGAGAGGCGGGTTGCAGGCGGTCGCACAATGGTCAGAGGTCGGCGCATTTTTGATCGCCCTTGCGACATTCATATGGGTTGTGACGCACACGACGGGCACACGATGACCTGGAAGTGACGCCGCGCGCTTGCAGCGTTTGCTATGAGCGTGGCTTTGTAGGCGAGCGGGGTGTCGGCGATGACGACTCCATGCTCAGCCATGGATAGCCGGCGAGCACCCGATACTGGATCGGTGCCGGTCGCATTTCGGGTGTACACCGCACGAGCGTTTCTCGCGTAACCTGACTGCTCGACGGCCACGTCATGAGGTAACACCGAGGACTTCGCGTGGGGCGGTGGCAAGCGAATCTTTACAAAGCATGACACCTTCGCGGTGTGACGGGCTTTGGCATATTCCGTTCGCGGTTTCACTAGACGCAGCAATGGATTGGCATATTCCTCGCACGTTTGCGTGGGCGACCGACGTCTGCTAAGTTAACTTTTGCTGGCGGCTCGAGTCGAAGCGGGTCCGCGGACATGGGCAGCGGGAGTGGCCCAAACAACTCTTCTGAGGCACCGTGAACGCGTCCAAGCACGCGCGGACGGTATCCGTACCGCCCGAACTGCCGCCGACGCTTCACGGGGCCGCAATCGCTTGAGACGGCGAAGAACTTCTCCAAGGCGCGACGCTTATCGGCGCGCGCGAGGCGAAGATGAACAACCAGGAACAACTGAAAAGCCCGCAAGGGCCGCCTTCGGTGGAGCGCGCACTGTGAAAGCGCGTACGCTCACCGGCATGGATGCGGCCCTCTCCGATCCGGCTCTTTCGACCGGCGCGCGGCTGACATACTATTGGCTCGCGCACCATTGCTTCGGCCAAAAGACGACGACCGTCAGTCAGTCGACGCTAGGCAAACTCGTCGGTGTGCATCGCACCGCCATTGCCGAGCATACGAAGGCGCTTGTCGTCGCCAAGTACATTGCCGAAGAGGCGTCTTCGGGCGGTGACGGCCGCTCGTCGAAGAAGTACAGGCTGCTGGAGATACCGCAGCGTGTCGTCGGAGAGCCGATGTCGGGTGAGCCGACGTCGGGTCATCCGCACACGAACGATAGTAAGAGTACCGATCATTACGCCTCGAATAGTGCCAAAACGCTTTCCAATCGTGACCAGGTAACCCGACGTCGGCAAACCCTGCGTTGGGAGAAGCCTGACGTCGGTGAGCACACCGGGGCGGGTGGTGCTGGGTCGCCGCCGCAGCCGGCAGAGGGCGTAACTGCTGACCGCTGCAGGGTTTCCCAGCATCGGGAAGAGGCGGACCCGGCGAAGAGTCTTCACAAGGTCGCGAAGCAACTGCGCTACGAGGGCGGCGATGAAGAGACGATCCTAGCCGCGCTCAAGGCGCGTAGCGATTCCATGCCCGAACCGCTCGAGGAGAGTGACCTCAAGCGGATTGCCAAAAAAGTCTGCGCGTGGAAAAAGTTCGACCCCATGCTGATTGGGGAGCGTGCGGCATGAAGGTCTGCATGACCACGTTCTCCGCACAGCCTAACATCATCGGTGCTGGCGAGACGCTAGGCACGCTGCGAGCGAAAGCGAGTGCAGCGTGAACGCGGCACAACATGAACCGCGCGCGGACGCGGCCCTGCTTTACAGCGTCGACCAGGTGGGCGCAATCCTCGGACTTCGTAAGTCGGCGGTTTACGAACTCATGGCCGCAGGTGAACTTCCGTTTGTGCTTGTCACCGCGCGGCATCGCATGGTCAAGGCAACGGACTTGGAGGACTTCATCGACGCTCGCCGCACAGGCGGCTGGAATCGGAGGTAAGCATTGGCAGTAAAACGAGGCCAGGGCTCATGCGTGAAGCGCAAGGATGGGCTCTACCAGGCGTCGTGTCGTATGGGCCTCGACGCCGATGGCCGACCTTTGCGCCCCATTGCATACGGCAAAACGGCCGCGGAAGCGCAGGCGCGTCTTTCGCGCAAGGTTGCGGGAATCAAGCGCGGCGAGTACAAGCGCCCTGACCCGATGACCGTCGGAAAGTTTCTTGCCGACCTGCTCGTCGCGCGCCGTGCGTCAAACGACCTTCGTGAGTCGACGTTCGCGCTTTATCAAGGTATCGTGCGAAAGCATATCGCCCCGTGGATTGGGGACAAGCGGCTCGACAAGTTGACGGCGCGGGACATCGACGCGCTGTACTCGCGACTTCGCAGCGGTGGCGCGAGCGAACGAATGGTCAAGTTTGTTCACGTCATCCTGGGCATGGCGCTTGCCCATGCGTTCAAGACGGAAGCCATCGTCAAGAATCCAATGCTCCGCGTTTCGGCCGTCCCGAAGTACAAAGCGCCGGAGCAGGCGACCTTGACGCCGGAGCAGGGCGAACACTTCCTGTCGGTGTCGCGGGACGACCCGCTGCACGCGCTGTACGTTCTCGCGCTCGACACCGCGCACGTCAAGGGGAACTCTTCGCGCTGCGCCGGTCGGACGTTGACTTGAAGAACCGGACCATCGCGATCCGCCGGTCGGTACGCTATGCGAACGACGGTCGGCTCATGGTCACCGAGACCAAGACGGGCCGCGACCGCTTGGTCCCGATTAGCCTGCGTTCCGCGAACGCGTTGCGGTCTCACTTCAAGGCGAACATGGCGAGCGAGTATGTCTTCACGGAGCCGCAGACCGGCAAGCCGCTGCGGAAAGAGAACTTCATCCGTCGCTCGTTCCGGCCGCTGCTCAAACGGGCGGGGCTCCCGCCAATCCGGTTCCACGACCTCCGGCACAGCACGGCGACGCGACTGCTCGTCCAGGGCGTTCATCCGAAGGTAGTCCAGGACTGGCTCGGTCATTCGTCTATTACGGTGACGCTCGACACCTACTCGCACGCGATCCCAAGCCTCGGTCGCGAAGCCGCCGACCTGTTCGACCGAGCCGCGTCGGCGGACTGAGTGTCGCACTCTGTCGGTTGTAGTCGCCGGTTGTAGTCGGAAAACGAAAAGGACTCGGATGGTGCGAGCCCTTGTCGTATATGGTCGGGCAGACAGGATTTGAACCTGCGACCCCCAGTCCCCCAGACTGGTGCGCTACCAAGCTGCGCCACTGCCCGACGGGAGCCGTTGAAGGTATTAAGCCGTCCTCTGTTGTTCCCCCTCTCCCTGTGAGAGCGACGCTTTTCGCCGACGGCGGCTCGCGCGGCAATCCGGGGCCGGCGGCGTCCGGGGCGGTGCTGTACGACGAGGCCGGGAACGTGCTCCAGGAGATCGGCCTGTTCCTCGGCGTGACGACGAACAACGTCGCCGAGTGGACCGCGCTCATCGAAGGACTCAAGGCCGCGCTCGCGCACGGGGTCGACGAGATCGCGGTGCGTCTCGACAGCGAGCTCGTGGTGCGGCAGCTCTCCGGGCAGTACAAGGTGAAGCATCCCGGCCTCGTCCCGCTCCACGCCCAGGCGAAGGCGCTGCTCCGCAAGTTCAACGGCGCAGACGTTCGGCACGTGCGCCGCAAGGAGAACGCCGCGGCCGATGCGGTGGTGAACCAGGTGCTCGACGCCCACCGCGGCGAGGCGGGCTCCCCCGCTTCGGCGTAGGCGGCGAGATGCGGCCCGCAACGGCCGGGCGCGCGCGGCGGTGCTTGCGCGTGGGTGACACGCCGCGCCGTCCACGCGGGTTGTAGGAAGGTATGCGGCGCTTCCCGACCACCGTGGTGGTCCTCGCGATCGCGATCGTCGGGCTGATCGCGGGCTGGCGCATGTTCTGGCCGGGCGAGTCGGCGCGGTATCAGGCGGTTCGGAAGGTGGGCAGTCAGCGCTCCGAGCTGCACTTCAGCGAGACGATCGCTCACGCCAAAGGCCCGATCGCGCGCGAGACGTGGCGCTTGGACAACGTCGACGGCGTCTCGGCCGCGTCGTACTCGGCGGAAAACCGCCAGGGCACGCGGATCGCGAAGTTCACCGAGCCGATCCACGGTTACGACGTGACGTTCGCTTTCGAGAGGCTCGTGCAGGACGGGATCTGGGAGCTGCAGACGCGCCCGTTCCGCGGCGACACGAGCGAGGTGTACACGATCTACGTCGCTCAAGTCGCCGGCGATCGCAGCGGACACCATACGTTCCGCTTCACCGATCCGCACTATCTCGCGACGACCGCCGGACGGCAGTACGAGATTCGGCTCGACAAGAACAAGCCCGTCCCGAACCTGCTGACGCTCAACTCGACCTCGAGCGCCGATCCGCGTTATCAGAAGGTCGTCGACGACTTCGCGTCGTTCGGACCGCCGCAGTTCAAGGCGACCGTAGCGGCCGCGCGCGCGAAGCTGCTGAAGTCGTAGTCAGGCGTAGACCCGACCGCCGGTCTCGATGAACCCGCCCTCGTGCGAGCCCCACGGATCGTGGTGCGTGAAGTGCACGATCGGCGGCCGCCCGCGGTCGTGCACCAGCTCGCCTTTCACCGTGACGCGATCACCCGGATGCACCGGGACGCGTGGTGCGATCGAGACGTTGTCGATGACGCGGAACGTGCCGCCGCCGTCGCGCCGCACGTCGAACTGTTCGTGCTCCATCTTCGAGTGCGACCCGAAGAAGAACCGCGGCGGCGTCGTGACCGTTCCGGTGTACCGGACCTCCATGCTGCACCTCCGCTCCACGATCACGCGGCGGGAGGCGGACGGCGAGGGGGCGACGTAGCGCAACCCCGATGATCGGCGCGACGGCGGGGGAGAATACTGCGGTGCCGACCGCCGCCCGCCGCGAGCGTCCGCGATGAGGACCCTGCGCACCGACCGGGTCGAGCTGGTGCCGGTCGACTCCACCAACGCCCGCGAGCTGTGGGACGTGCTGAACGGTCCGGACCTGCGGCGCTATCAGGACATCCCGCGCATCCGTGCCGAGGAGTTCGAGCGGCAGGTGCGCGCGCGCCCGAAGGACCTCCGTCCGGGCGCGATCGGCCGCTTCGAGTGGCTGCTCCGCGCCGGCAGCCCGGAGATCGCCCTGGGCTGGATCTCGCTGCGCGTCAACGATCGCTCGCCGCGCATCGGCGAGGTCGGCTACAGCCTGCTGCCCGCGGGGCGCGGCCATGGCTACGCCACGGAGGCGCTCGGCGCCGTCATCGAGGAGGCGTTCCGTGAAGGCGACCTCGAGGAAGTGCAGGCCTGCATCGTCCCGGAGAACGTCGCGTCGCGGTCGGTGCTCGACCGTGCCGGCTTTCGCGAGGAGCGCCTGCTCCGCAGCGGGGCGGTGATCCGCGGACGGCACGTCGACGTGCTGCTCTTCTCGCTGACCCGCGCGAGCTGGGGACGCGCGCGCCGTCAGCCGGCGCGCTCGCATTCCTAGGAGACTGTTGTGCGCCAGCGTACCGAATAGCCGTTGCACGCGCTCCACTTCCAGGGCGTCCTGGACATCAGCCGCTATCCCGAGTTCCGCGAAGCCTTTCAAGACGCCCCGCGCGACGACGCCGTGCTCGTCGACCTCCGGCAGGTCACCGGGGTCGACTCGATCTTCCTTTCCGAGCTGGTCCTGTTCCGGCGGCGGCATCAGTTCGGCGTCGCGGTCGTGGTCGAGCCGAAAAGCAACGTCGCGTACGTGTTCGAGCTGGCGGGCCTGCGTGAGAAGCTCGACGTCTACGATGCCGTGGAGGCCGCGTTGACCGCGCTTCACGAGCGCTGATCGCGTAACGCTTGCGCCGGCGTTCCGTCAAGGAACTGCAACGACGCTGCACCGGCACGTGCGGCGCGCCGATGGTCAAGCGACGGCCCTCGCGAGCGGGCCGTCTCATAGCGGTCGTCTCGTCGGGGGATTCAGGTGGAGCATCGTCACGTGCTGGGGGAGGGAGCGGCGCTGTTCGCGTCCAGCCCCGTCCCGATGTGGGTCTACGACCGCCGCACGCTGCGCTTTCTCGATGTGAACGACGCCGCCGTCGCGACGTACGGGTACTCGCGCGAGGAGTTCCTCGCGATGTCGCTGCTCGACATCCGGCCCGAGGAGGATCGCGAGCGCGTTCGTGCGCGTTTCGCCCAACTGCCGGACCATTCGGGATGGAGCGACGAGGGCTGGCGGCACGTCAAGAAGGACGGACGCGTCATCGACGTCGAGGTCGCGTACTCGTCGGCGCCCGAGCGCGACGGCGTGGCGCCCGCGCTCGCGATCGTGCACGACGTCTCGAAGCGCAACGAGGCGCTGCGCGCGCTCGGCCGTCTCGCCTATCGGGACGCCGCGACCGGTCTCCCGAACCGCGCCGCGCTGGAGCGCGAGGCCGACCGCGATCCGGGGCCGGCGGGGATGCTCCTCGTCCATCTCACGTGGGTCACCTCGGCCTCGCAGCGGTCGCGCGACGCGCGTGACGGCGCGCTGCGCGTGGCCGCCGACCAGTTGCGCCGCATCGTCCCCGAAGAGGCGATGCTCGCGCGCTGGGGCGACGACGTCTTCGCGGTGCGGCTGGCCGGCGCGAAGTCGCGAACGATGAGCGCGCTCGCGAAGCGCATCGTCCAAGGGTTCGAAGTTCCGCTCGCGGCGGGCGACGAGGAAGTCGTCGTCATCCCGCGGGTCGGCGTCGCGTGCGGAGACGAAGCGCAGGCGATCGCACGCGACGCGCAAGCCGCGCTCGACGCATCGCCGGCCGGCTGCGCGGGGATCGAGATCTTCACGCCGGCGCTGGCGCTGCAGCGCGACCGGCGCGCGATCATCGATCGCGAGCTGCGGCACGCGATCGCGCAGCGGCGTCTGACCCCGCTGTATCAGCCCATCGTCTCGATCGAGACGGGCGTCATCGTCGGCGCCGAGGCGCTGATGCGCTGGAACTGTCCGGGGCTGGGCCCCGTCCCGCCGAGCGAGTTCATCGCCATCGCCGAGGAAAGCGGGATCATCCTGCGGCTCGGCGAGTGGATGCTGCGCGAAGCGCTCGCGCAGAATCGCCGCTGGCAGATCGCCGGCCTTCCGAACCTGCGGATCGCCGTGAACGTCTCGGCGCGCCAGATCGAGCAGCGCGATTTCGTCAAGACGGTCGACGCCGTCTGCCGGATCACGGGCCACGCGCACGCGGACGTCGAGCTGGAGCTCTCGGAGACCTCGATGATGCGGCGCGACGGCGTTTCGCAGCGCAACCTGCACGCGCTGCGCCGCCTCGGCGTCCGCGTCGCGGTCGACGACTTCGGGACGGGCTTCAGCTCGCTGAGCTACCTCGAAGCGCTGCCGCTCGACGTGCTGAAGATCGATCGCTCCTTCGTGCAGTCGATCGCGGAAGACGCCTACAAGGCCGACGTCGCGCGGCTGGTGGTCGAGCTGGCCCAGCGGCGCGGGCTCTCCGTGGTCGGCGTCGGCGTCGAGAACGCGAGCCAGCTCCGCACGCTTCGCACGTTGGGCTGCGACGAGGCGCAGGGGTACCTCTTCGGCGCGCCGATGAGCGGCGAGGCGTTCGGCACGCTGCTGGAGCGCGATCCGGTTCCGCCGCACATCGCGCTCGCCGGCTGAGCGGCCTGACCTCAGCGGCGCTGCGGCAGCTCGAGCCGCAGCGCGATGAAGGCCAGCATCCCGGCGAGGATCCGCACGAGGACGCGGCCGGAGATCAGCTTCGACACGCGCGCGCCGATCGGCGCGCCGATCAGCGCCCCCGCCGCCGTGCACAGCACTTGCACGTAGTCGCCCGCGTAGTCGCCCTGCGCGACGTGAATCACCGTCGCGACCAGCGAGGTGATCGCGAGAACGCCGTGTGAGGTCGCCGTCGCGACGTGCTCCGGGAAGTTGAGCAGCGAGATCAGGAACGGCACCTGGATCGGTCCGCCGCCGATCCCGAAGAGCGCCGAGACGACTCCGACCAGCACGCTCCCCGCGAGCCCGATGCGCATCGAGAACGACCACGCGTAGCGGTGTCCGTCCTCGTCGACCAGCTCGCGCCGCGTCGTGCCGAAGCCGTGTCCGGACGCGGCATGCGGCGCGAACGCCAGTGCGATCGCCATCGCACCGAGCAGCGCGCCGAAGACCTTGTCGAACCAGCCGCGCTCGAATTGGTTCGCACCGAAGACGCCGAGAAAGACGCCCGGGATCGCGGCGAGCGCGAACCACGCGACGCTGCGCACGTCGACGCGGCGCTGGCGAAGGTACGCGGACGTCCCGCCGCACGCGTTCGCGCACACGACGGCGAGCGAGAACGCGGTGACCGTGCGGGTCGACCAGGCCGGCTCGAGCAGCGCCACGACGGGCACGATCACGAAGCCGCCGCCGACGCCGACCATCGTTCCGATCGCGCCGACGAGCGTGCCGAACACGAACGCGGCCACGTCGAGACCCACGCCCGCTCGTTACCCATCGAACGGGCCGCGTCCCGTCAGCTCAAGCCGCAGAGCTCGTAGGAAAGCACGATCAAGTCGTCGACCTTCGAGGCCTGCTCCTCGCCTTGCAGTGCGACGTCGCGAGCCAGCGCGATGAGCAGCGCCACGAGCGCGTAGGCCGCGAACTGCGGCGAGGCGATCTTCGCGACACCCGACGCGTCGAGCCGCTCGAGATGGTGCGCGACCGTTGCGACCACGTCGTCGACCGCCTTTCGGCGCGCTTCCACGACGGCGTCGTCGGCGTTCGAATACACGTGCCACGCGCGCACGATCCCGCGCTCGTGCAGCGTCGCATTCGCGATCTCGCGCACCCAGCCGGCGAGCCGCTCGCGCTCTTCCTCCCGCGTTCCGGTCGGTCCGGAGAACCGTGCGTGATAGTCGCTGAGCGCGGGACCGCGCCGCAGCAGCGCTTCGCGCACCGCGTGCGCGCGGTCCGTGAAATAGCGGTAGAAGGTTCCGTACGCGACGCCGGCCTCGCGGGCGATCGCGCCGGCCGAGAGCGACTCGATGTCGTGCTCGGCGAGCAGGCGCACCACGGCGTCGAGCAGCCGGTCGCGCGAGCTGGGCTTCGGCGCCCGGTCGGGCAGCCCGGCTTCGACGGGATCGACGCGGCCGAGGTACGTCCAGCGTCCCCGCACTCGTCGGGTGTCCGGGTCGCGAAAGCTTTCGACCCGATAGCGATATGCGCGCCCGCTGACGCGCTTGATGACCTCGTACGCCACGGTACGTCTCCCAACGGCGAAACCGTACATTTGACGTCCCCAGCATGGCTTGCTCCCTGGCACGGGCGGGCTTGGTCGAAGCTTTACGCAACGTCCCCAGGACGAGACACAGCGTCTCGCGACGGCGGCATCCTTCACGCCGCGTTCGCATCGCGCTCACGGCGCCGCGCTATCGATGACGGCAGCCGAACGGATCGGCCGAACGGCGGCTCCCGCCCGCCCGCCCGCAACGCTAGGATCGAGCCGTGCTCTGGCTCGTGCTCGCACTCGTCGTCGCGTGCCCGCCGTTCTCGCTCGTGACGGAACGGCTCGCGCGGCGCATCCCCGTGGAGGCCGCACGTCGTGAATCCCGCCCTCGTTGAGATCGCCCTTGCCGTGCTGACGGCGATCTCGTTCTGGCTTCTCGACCGCTACGTGATCGGCTGCGAACGGCTATGACGCTCGATCTGTTGGCCGGTCTCGTCCTCGCCGTGCTGGCGCTCGCGTACCTGACGTACGCGATGCTGCGGCCGGAGCGCTTCTGAGGAGATCGCGATGTCCGTTGTCGGATGGCTGCAGGCCGCGCTCGTGTTCGGGATCGTGTGCGCGCTGGTGAAGCCGATCGGCGCCTACATGGCGCGCGTCTTCGAAGGCGAACGGGTGTTCCTTTCGCCGGCGCTCGTGCCGGTCGAGCGTGCGTTCTATCGCGTCGCGCGCATCGACGCGTCGCGCGAGATGAGCTGGAAGACGTACGCGTTCTGCGTGATCGCGTTCAGCCTCGTCAGCTTCGTCTATCTGTACGCGCTGCTGCGGCTGCAAGCGTTTCTGCCGCTCAACCCGCAGCACTTCGGCAACATGGCGCCCGATCTCGCCTGGAACACCGCGATCTCGTTCATGACGAACACGAACTGGCAGTTCTACTCCGGCGAGTCGACGCTGAGCTATCTCTCGCAGATGGCGGGCCTCGCCTGGCACAACTTCGTCTCGGCCGGCGCGGGCATCGCGATCGCGATCGCGGTCGTGCGCGGGCTCGCCCGGCGCCAGGCGAGCACGATCGGCAACTTCTGGGTCGACCTGACGCGCGCGACGCTCTACGTCCTCGTGCCGATCGCGGTCGCCGGCGCGCTGCTGCTGTGCTGGCAGGGCGTGCCGATGAACTTCGACGCGTATCCGACCGCGGTCACGCTCGAAGGCGCGAAACAGTCGTTGCCGCAGGGCCCGATCGCCTCGCAGGAGATCATCAAGGAGCTGGGGACGAACGGCGGCGGCTTCCTCAACGCGAACTCCGCGTCGCCGCAAGAGAACCCGACCGGGCTCACCGATCTGATCGAGCTGGTCGCGATCTTCCTGCTCGGCGCGTCGCTGACGTACACGTTCGGGCGCTACGTGAAGAACCAGCGCCAGGGCTGGGCGCTCTTCTCCGCGATGAGCGTCCTGTTCGCCGGCGGTTTCGTCGTCGCGTACTGGGCCGAGGCGGCGGGCAATCCGATCGTCCACGCGCTCGGCGTCGCCGGCGGCAACATGGAAGGGAAAGAGACGCGCTTCGGGATCGCCGCCTCCGCCCTGTTCGCGACGATGACGACCGACACGTCGTGCGGTGCGGTCAACGCGATGCACGACTCGTTCACCGCGCTCGGCGGACTCGTTCCGCTCTTCGACATGCAGCTCGGCGAGGTCGTGTTCGGCGGAGTCGGGTCGGGGCTGTACGGCATCGTCTACTTCGCGATCCTCACGGTGTTCATCGCCGGCCTGATGGTCGGGCGCACGCCGGAGTATCTCGGAAAGAAGATCGAGCGGCGCGAAGTGCAGCTCGCGATCCTGGCCGCGCTCGTCGTGCCGGTGTTCGCGCTCGTCCCCGCCGCGATGGCGTCCGTCATGCCGGCCGGGCTCGCGACGCTGAACAACGCGTCGGCGCACGGCTTCAGTGAGATCCTGTACGCCTACACGTCGACGGTGAACAACAACGGCTCGGCGTTCGCCGGACTCGGAACGAACCTGTGGTGGAACGTGTCCACGGGCGTCGTCATGCTGTTCGGGCGCATCGCGATCATGATCCCGGTGCTCGCCCTCGCCGGCTCCCTCGTGCGCAAGCAGTCGCTCGCGACGACCGCCGGCACGTTCCAGACGACCTCGCCGGTGTTCGTCGGCCTGCTGATCGGCGTGATCCTCATCGTCGGCGCGTTGACGTTCTTCCCCGCCGACGCGCTCGGCCCGATCGTCGAGCATCTCCTCACGCTGCAAGGGAAACAGTTCTGATGGTCTCCGTGAAACGGCCGCGCTCCCGCTCGCTCTGGGACCGCGATCTCGTCGTGGGAGCGATCGCCGGCGCGTTCGTCAAGCTGGACCCGCGCGTTCAGCTTCGCAACCCCGTCATGTTCGTGGTCGAGGTCGGAGCGGTCGCGACGCTGTTCTACGCGCTGCGCGACGCGGCGAGCGGAGGTGCGCCCTTCGATCTCGCGATCTCGGCCTGGCTCTGGTTCACCGTCCTGTTCGCGAACTTCGCCGAAGCGATGGCCGAGGGTCGCGGGAAGGCGCAAGCCGAGCACCTTCGGCGCACGAAGTCCGAGACGATCGCGCGCCGTCTTACGGGGAGCGGCGAAGAGCGCGTCCCCTCCTCGCAGCTGCGCCGCGGCGACCGGATCGTCGTCGAGGCGAACGAGCTGATCGCCGCCGACGGCGACATCGTCGAAGGCGCCGCGACCGTCGACGAGTCCGCGATCACCGGCGAGTCGGCGCCGGTGATCCGCGAAGCGGGCGGCGACCGCTCGGGCGTGACCGGCGGGACCCGGGTTCTCTCCGACCGGATCGTCGTCGCGGTGAGCGCGAACCCGGGCGAGTCGTTCCTCGACCGCATGATCTCGCTCGTGGAAGGCGCGCAGCGCCAGAAGACGCCGAACGAGATCGCGCTCTCGATCCTGCTCGCGGGCTTGACGATCGTGTTCGTCGTCGCGGTCGCGACGCTCGCGCCGTTCTCGATCTACGCGGGCGCCGTGCCGAGCGTCGTGGTGCTCATCGCGCTGCTCGTGTGCCTCATCCCGACGACGATCGGCGGGCTGCTCAGCGCGATCGGGATCGCGGGGATGGACCGCGTGCTGCAGCGCAACGTCCTCGCGATGTCGGGACGGGCCGTCGAAGCCGCCGGCGACGTCGACACGCTGCTGCTCGACAAGACCGGTACGATCACGCTCGGCGCGCGGCAGGCGAGCGAGATCGTCGTCGCGCCGGGCGTCGAAGTACAGGCGGCGCATCGCGCGGCGTACTTCGCCTCGCTCGCCGACGAGACGCCCGAAGGCCGTTCGATCGTCGTGCTCGCGCGCGCCTACGCAGGCGTGCCCGTCGCGGCGGGGATGGACGCCGACGGCGAGCTCCGGCCGGACGAGACGCTGCCGGCGGGGGCCGTCGTCGTGCCGTTCAGTGCCTACACGCGCATTTCGGGCGTCGATTTCGCCGACGGCACGAAGCTGCGCAAGGGCGCGCCGGACGCCGTGCGCGTCTGGGTTCAGGAAGCCTCGCACGGCACGGCGACGTACGCGCTCGCACCCGACGTCGAGCGCATCGCGCGCGCCGGCGGGACGCCGCTGCTCTTGGCCGACGAGTCGCGCATCCTGGGCGTCATCGCGCTGCGCGACGTGCTGAAGCCGAACATGAAGGAGCGCTTCGACCGGCTGCGCGCGATGGGCATTCGCACGGTGATGATCACCGGCGACAATCCGCTCACGGCTGCGTCGATCGCGCGCGAGGCGGGCGTCGACGACTTTCTCGCGGAGGCGACGCCGGAGACCAAGATGGCGCTGATCCGGCGCGAGCAAGGCGAAGGGCGGCTCGTCGCGATGACCGGCGACGGCACGAACGACGCGCCGGCGCTCGCGCAAGCCGACGTCGGCGTCGCGATGAACAGCGGGACGCAGGCCGCGAAAGAGGCGGCCAACATGGTCGACCTCGACTCCGATCCCACGAAGCTGATCGAGATCGTCGAGATCGGCAAGCAGCTGCTGATGACGCGCGGGTCGCTCACGACGTTCTCGATCGCGAACGACGTCGCCAAGTACTTCGCGATCCTCCCCGCGATGTTCGCCGCCGCGTACCCCGCGATGGGTGCGCTCAACGTCATGCACCTCGCCACGCCGCAGAGCGCCGTGATGTCCGCGATCGTCTTCAACGCGCTCGTCATCATCGCGCTGATCCCGCTCGCGTTGCGCGGCGTCGCGTACCGCCCGCGCGGCGCCGACGCGGTGCTCCGCGAGAACGTCCTGATCTACGGCCTGGGCGGCATCGTGGTGCCGTTCGCCGGCATCAAGGCGATCGATCTGATCCTCGTCGCGCTGCACCTGACCGGAGCTCCGTCATGACCACCGAATCCACGACGACCACGCCGCCGGCGCGCGAGGGCACGCTGCGCCATCTCGGTACCGCGCTCGTCTACACCGTCGTGAGCGTCATCGCGCTGGGGCTGATCTATCCTGCCGCGATCTGGCTCCTGGCGACGGTGCTGTTTCACCATCAGGCCCAAGGCTCGCTGATCTTCGAGAACGGACGACTGGTGGGATCGGACCTCGTCGGACAGAGCTTCGCGCAGCCGGGCTACTTCCATGGCCGTCCGTCGGCGGCGGGAAAGGGCTACGACCCGACGCAGACCGGCGGAACGAACGAAGGACCGACCAACAAGAAGCTGATCGATGCGACGCGCGCCGCGATCGCGGCGCTGAAGAAGGAGAACCCCGATGCGACCGGACCGATCCCGATGGACCTCGTGACGTCGAGCGCGAGCGGCATCGACCCCGACGTCACGCCGGAAGGCGCGTACTACCAGGCGCCGCGCGTGGCGAAGGCACGCGGCGTATCGCTCGACGTAGTGCGCGCCCTGATCGCCGCGCACGTCACGCCGCGCACGTTCGGTATCCTCGGCGAGCCGCGCGTCAACGTGCTCGCGCTGAACCGCGCCCTCGACGCGCGGACGAAGGGCGCGCGGTGAAGCTTTTCTTCATCGCAGCCGCGCTGCTCGCGTTCCCTGCGATCGCCGCCGCGCAAAGCGCGCCCTCGCCGTCGCCGCCCGCTTCGGCCGGGGCGGTGCCCGCACCGGCAGCGTCGGCGACGCCCTCGGCGATCGGCCCCGCGCTGTTCCCGAACGACCCGTGCACGACGCTGTCGGCGGTCGTCACGCGCCCGACGGTGACGAACGCCGTCTGCACGATCCGCCCCAACCACGTCGAGATCGAAGGCGGCTACCAGAACACGACCTACCCGGGTACAGGAAACACGGTCGCGTACCCGCAGCCGCTGATCCGCGTCGGCACGGCGCTCGCGGGGCTCGAAGTCCAGGTGTCGCCGCCGAATCTCCTGCGCACGTCGACGGGCGGGCCGGCGATCGCGGGGACGAGCGACTCCGGATTCGGTCTGAAATACACGCTCGGCGCGACGCCGAAGCTCGTCTACGGCGTACAGGTCAACTACACGGCGCCGACCGGCACGGCGGCCTTCTCGGCGAACGCGGTCCAGTCGATCTACGCGGTGCAGGCCGGCTACACGCTCGGCCCGGTCTTCTCGCTCACCGCGGGCGCGCAGGATCAGATCCTCGCCGCGAACGGCGCGTCGTACGGCTCGTTCGTGCCCTCGCTGGTCCTCGGCGCGAGCCTCCCCGCGTCGTTCTCGGCGTACGCCGAAGCGGCGCAGTTCACGCACGCCCTCGGACCCGCGACGCCGACGCGAACGCAATACATCTACGGCGTCTCGCGCGATGTCGGTCAGCGTCTGCAGCTCGATCTCGAAGCCGGGTTTTCGCCCACGAGCGCGACCGGACGGTATCACTACGTAGGCTTCGGCTTCGGATACTACTTCTGATCGCGCCGCCGCCGCTCGACCGAACGGTGCGCTCAGTCGACGCTGGGCGCGGCGGACTCCTCGCGCGGCGCGAGGACGAACAGCTCGGGCGCGCCGGCGGCGAACGCGCGCGCGGCGAACGAATGCGGCCCGAAGAGCCGCTTCGGCGTGCGCGGCGACTCGACCATCAGCACGTCGCCGTCGCCGAGCTGCGCGACGATCGCGGCGGCGGGATCTCGCCCGAACTCCAGGACGAACGCGCCCTTCGCGGCGGCGGTGTCGCGTGCGAGGCCGTCGGTGATCGCGCGGGTGCCGGCGTCGTCGTGCGGTGCGACGGCGACGACGCGCAGCGCGGCGTCGAGCCGCTGCGCGAGGCGACCCGCGCGGCGGATCAGGCCGCTCTCGCGGCGGCGGATCGCCACGCCGAGCACGATCCGCGCGAACGGACTCTCGCGGCGCGCCTCGGAGCGCGCGCGTACCAGCTCGCGCACCGCGAGCTCGCGCAACGCCGCCAGGTTCTCGGTGCGAAAGAAGTTCGTGAGCGCGGCGTCGACGCGCTCGCGCGGATAGACCTTCCCTTCACGCAGCCGCTCGCGCAGCACGTCGGGCGTCACGTCGACGAACACCACCTCGTCGGCCGATTCGAGCACGCTGTCCGGGAGCGTCTCCCGCACGCGCGTACCGGTCAGCCGTTCGACCGCGTCGGCGACGCCCTCGAGATGCTGCACGTTGAGCGTCGTGATCACGTCGATCCCGTTGCGCAGGACCGTGAAGACGTCGTCGTAGCGCTTCGCTCGCGGCCCGGCGCGCTCGTTGGTGTGCGCGAGCTCGTCGATCAGCGCCACGGCGGGGTGCCGCTCGAGCAGCCCGTCCAGGTCCATCTCGCCGTTCGGCAAGCGCGGGAGCCGCTCGATCCCGGCTGCTTTCTCTTGCGTGTCGGCGCGCCCGTGCGTCTCGATCAGCGCGCCCACCACGTCGACGCCTTCGTCGACGAGCTGCTGCGCGCGGTCGAGCATCGCGTAGGTCTTCCCGCTGCCCGCGACGCTGCCGAGATAGATCGTGAGCCGGCCGTAGCCGATCCGCAGCCGGTCGGCGAGCGCGAACGCGTACGGCGTGCGCGCTTCGTCGTAGGCACGTACGAGCGGTGAGCGCGCGGGATCCGCGATGAGGACGTCGCGATCGACCGGATGCAAGAGCATCTTCTCGGCGAGCGGTCCGCGCGGCACGATCGCGAGCGACGCGCGGACATCGCGCAGGTCGCCGCGCTCGATGCCCTTCGGAAGCGGGACGCGGCCGGCGTCCGCGAGCAGCATCGCCTCGGCGAGCCGCGATTCGTCGATCGCGCCGAGCGGCGCGATCTCGAGCGCGAGGTCCAGCGCGTCGCTGAGCGCGGCCGCGCGGCGCACGAGCGGATCGGGATCGACGCCGGGCGCGAGCAGCGCCAGGGCGGTCGAGACCTTGCTCGGCGCGACGACCGGGACCGTGAGGTCGTCCACGGTGCGCAACAGCAGCTGGCGCATCATCTCGAGGTTCTTCGGCTGGAACAGCCCGGCGGCGGCGCGGTCGACGTCCTCGTCGCGCACGATCCGGCCGGTCCGCAGCCGCGACTCGAGGATCGACGGCGCGACGTCGAGCGCGATCACGCGGTCGGCGCGGCGCAGAAACGCCATCGGGACGATTTCGCGCACGGGGTACCCGAGGATCCGTTCGGCGACCGGTGCGACGGTGTCGAGATGCATCACGTTGAACGCGCCGAGCACCGATTTTCCGGCCTCGCGCAGCGCGAGCGCGTCCTGCCAGCGCTTCGCGTGCGGCGCGCCGGGCGGGTTCGCGTGCGCCAGCTCGTCGAGCACGATGGTCTCGAAGTCGCTCGCGAGCGCCGCCTCGACGTCGAAATCGTCGATCGTCGCGCCGCTCGCGCCGGTGAACGTCCGCGGCGGGATGCGGGGCAGCGACGCCGCGAGCGCGTCGAGCTGCGGGCGGTTCTTCGTCTCGAGGCGGCCGATCGCGACGCGGCGGCCGGCGGCCGCGTGAGCGAGCGCATCGGCCAGGAGCCGATGCGTCTTGCCGGCGCCCGGCGCGCCGCCCAAATAGATCGTCAGGCGCGGGGTGAGGCCGAGCTCGACGAGGATCGCGGTCGCGCGCGCGGCACGGTCGTCGAATTGCGCCACCGGGTCGGCTTCGCAGGGCGCGCCGGAAGCCCCCCGAAGGCGCTTCGCGTGCGCTCGCGAACGATCGGCGCGGCCGCGTTCGTCCTTCTCGGCGTGTTCTTCGTCGTCGACGCGCTCACGCCGCAGCAGCTCGTCGTCGCCATCCTGTTCGGCGTGCCGATCGTGCTCGCGGCGCTCACGCGCAGCCGGCGCCTCACGCTCTGGCTGGCCGCCGCCGCGCTCGTCGCGGACGCGGCCGCGGGCGTGCTGAACGCGGCGAACGTCTCGTTCCGTTGGGACGCCGTCGGCCTGGCAAACCGTCTGCTCTCGGCGCTGTCCATCGTCCTCGTCGGGTTTCTGAGCACTGCCGTGCAGGAGCGCTCGGAGCGCGTCGGACGGCTCGCCGCGCAGGAAGCGCGCGCGCGGCGTGAGTCCACGCTCGCGCGCGCCGCCGATCGCATTCGCGCGTCGCTCTCGTTCGACGTGGTCGTCCGCGCGGTCGTACGCGAGGCGCCTGCCGCGCTGGACGCGGTCGCCGCGTGGTGGTTCCCGTCCGCGGACGGCGAGCTGTTGAGCGCGCGCGCCGGTTCGGCCGACGTCGACAGCGTCGTCGACCGGCCTTCGCCGGAGATCGCGTCGCTGGTGCGGCGTGCGCTGGAAGACGGGACGGTGAACGCGGTGAGCGCCGGCGATCCGCTGGGGCGTTTCGTGCTCGACCGGCTGCGTGCGCGCAGCGCGATCGCGCTGCCGATCGCCGATCGCACGCACGCGGACGGCGTTCTGCTCGTCGCGCTCGCCGAAGAGGAAGCGGGCGACACGCGGCTCGCGCTCGCGCGCGGCTACGGCGCGCTCGCCGCGAACGCGCTCGCGCAGGCGCGGCTCTTCGACGAGCTCGCGCTGCGCAACGAGCAGCTCCTGGAGCGGCAGGCGGTGATCCGGGACCTCGTGGACGCCATCACGCACGATCTGCGCACGCCGCTCGCCGCGCTGTCGATGACGCTGCGGCAAGCGGAAGACGGCGCCTACGGTGCGCTGCCCGAGAAGTACGCCACGGTGCTGCGGGAGAGCCGCGTTTCGGTCGACGACCTGCAGGCGCTGGCCGAGACGCTCCTCATCGTGGCGCGCTTCGAAACCGGCGAGCGCGCGCCGCAGCGCGAGCAGCTCGACGTCGAGCCGCTGCTGCACGACGTGGCCGCACAGCTCGCGCCGCTCGCCGAAGCGCGCGGCGTGCGGCTCGAGGTCGACACGCGCCCCGCGACGACGCGCGCGAACCGCGCCGACTTGCGGCGCGCGCTCGCCAACCTCGTCGGGAACGCGCTCCAGCACACCCCGGCGGGAGGCACCGTCTCGCTGGCCGACGGCCTCGGCGGGAACGTCATCGAGATTCGCGTCGCCGACGACGGGTACGGCGTCGACCAGCGCGTTCGCCGGGCGCTTTTCCAGCGCTTCGCCTCGGTCGCGGGCGGGGCCGGAGGCGGAACCGGGCTCGGCTTGTACATCGTGCGCCGCATCGCCGAAGAGAGCGGTGGGACGGTCCGATACGAGCCGCGCGTGCCGCGCGGGTCGGTGTTCACGATCGCGCTCCCGAAGGTCGTCCGATGAGCGCGCCGCCGGACGCGGCGGCGATGAGCGCGATCCGCACGGTGCTCGTCGAAGACCACGCGCTGGTTCGGGCCGGTCTGCGCACCGCGCTGCAGCAGGCGGGCATCGCGGTCGTCGGTGAAGCGGCCGACGGGGTCGCGGGGCTCGACGTCGTCGCTTCGCTCGCGCCCGACGTCGCCGTGATCGATCTCGGCCTGCCCGGCCGCGACGGGATCGCGCTCACGCGCGAGCTGCGCGCGCTCGGCGACCGGCCGCGCATCGTCATCCTCACGATGAGCGACGACGAGGAGCATATCTTCGCCGCGCTCGGCGCCGGGGCGCAAGGCTACTGCGTGAAATCATCCGATCCGTCGCTCGTCGTGGATGCGGTCCGCGTCGTCGCCGCGGGCGGCGCCTATTTCGACCCGCGCATCGCGCCGATCGTGCTGGCGCGCGCGACCGGACACGACGCGACCACGGCGCGCTCACCGCTCACCCCGCGCGAGACCGACGTGCTGCGTCTGGTCGCCGACGGCGTCGGGAACGCGGAGATCGCCGCTCGCCTGCACATCGGCCTCGGCACGGTGAAAGGCCATCTCGCCGACATCCTCGAGAAGCTCTCCGCCTCCGACCGCGCGCAAGCCGCCGTCACCGCCCTCCGCCGCGGCTTCATCCGCTAGGCTTCGTCTTCGCGGATTTCGAAGGACGGGCGGCGGCAGCCGCAGCGCTTCGGCGGCTCTTCGACGGTTCCGGGGGTCCAGAACGTGCAGCCGGCGTCGTCGTGCGCCGAGCGGCGGTGGCCGCATGCGGAACACAGGACGGGACTGCGGCGCGATCGCTCGGACATCGACGAGGACACCCAACTCGGTTCCAACCCGGTCACTCCCCCGGCGGCGACGGTTTGGAGGAGAATGCGACGCCGGGCTGGCGAACTCTTGCTACGTCGCTGGGCGTGCGGGTGCTAGCGGACGCGGCGGTAGAACGTCTCGGTGCCGCTCAGGTGCTCGAACGCGCCCTGGTGGGGCGTGTAGCGCAGCGTCTCTTTCGAAGAGAGCCCGAGGAAGCCGAGGCGGATCAGGCTCTCGTAGAGCACTTGATGGACGCGGTACGCGAGCGCGCGGTTGAAGCACGTCGTCACCCCGCGCGCGACGACGAGATGGAACTCGTTGAACGAGCCGTCGCAGGCGATGTTGTGCTGCGCGAAGACGATCTGCTCGCGCAGCCCCGGTTTGTACGTCGCGGTGCCGCGGTCGATGTCGACGTAATCCGAGAACGTCCGGACGCCGCCGGCTTCGGCGTAGCGGTGCGAGAACTCGTCCAGCATCTCGATCGGAAAGGCGCCGCTCTTCGCGCGCTCCACGGCGCCGTCGGTCGCGTCGGTGGCGTAGATGCGCGTGCGGTGGTAGAACTGCGCCTCGCGCAGCAGGATCGCGAGCGCGTACGCGTCGTCGCCGGAGCCGACGACCCAGATGCGCGCGTGCGGGAAGGTGCGAAGCCGCGGCAGCACGTGCTCGCGGAACGCGGCGAAGAACTGCGGCTCGCGGAACGGCGAGCACGCGTTGTGCGTGAGCGCGTCGACGAAGCGCGCCATCGCTTCCGAGTCGTGGAGCGTGCGCTCCAACAGCCCGGTGATGGTCGAGACGCCTTCGGCGCGCACGCGGTCGGCGACACGGCGCTTCACCGTTGCCGGCGCGAAGTCGCGGAAGTCGTAGCCGGAGACACGATGCACCGCCTCGAGCAGCAGGTGCAGCTCGAGGTCGGCGAGCCCCGGGGAGGACGGCGCGGCGCCGTTTCCGCCCGAGCCCGGCGGGGCCGAAGGCTCCGCCGGTTGAGCGGACACAGCGTCCGCGCCTTGACCGAGAAAACCGAGCACGCTAGGCGGCGACGTTCAGCCAGACGCGGATGAGCGCGACGAGCTGGTCGATGTCGACCGGCTTCGAGATGTACTCCGACGCGCCGGCCGCGAGACACTGCTCGCGGTCGCCCTTCATCGCCTTCGCGGTGAGCGCGATGATCGGAAGATCCTTCCATTCGTCGCGCGCGCGGATGCGGCGGATCGTCTCGTAGCCGTCCATCTCGGGCATCATGATGTCCATCAGCACGGCGTCGATCTCCGCGTGCGAGCGGAGCAGGCCGATCGCCTCGGCGCCCGACTCGGCGCTGAGGACGTTCATCTCGAACTCCTCGAGCGCGCTGCGCAGCGCGTAGATGTTCCGGGTGTCGTCGTCGGTGATGAGGATCGTGCGGCCCTTCAGCGAGGTCCCGCCGGTGCGCACCGGCGGCGCCGTGCGCTTGCCCTCGGGCAGACGCGCCTCGACCTGGTTGAGGAAGTACGCCGTCTCGTCGATCAGCCGTTCGGGCGACATCGCGTCCTTGACGATCACCGATTCGGAGAGCCGCCGGATCGCCGCGTCCTCCTGTTCGGTGAGCTCACGGCCGGTGTAGACGATGACCGGAACGCGCACGTGCGCGGGATGGCGTTTGATCCGCTCGATAAGCTCCAGTCCCTCGATGTCGGGGAGCCCGAGGTCGACGATCACGCAGTCGAAGCGCGCTTCGTCGAGCGCGGCGAGCGCCTGCGCGCCGGTCGAGACGGCGGTGACGGTGACCTCGCCCGATTGGATGAGGTTCGCCATCGCCGAGAGCTGCGTGACGTCGTCTTCGACGACGAGCACGCTGCGCGACGACGCGTCGGCGAAGCCCAGCAGGTTGTCGAACGCGGCGGTGAGCGCGTCCTCGCTGGCCGGCTTCTTCAGGTGCGCGAACGCGCCGGAGTCGAGGGCCTTCTGCCACTGCTCCTCGCCGGAGATCACGTGGACCGGGATCGCCTTCGTGGCCGGATCTTTCTTGAGCCGGTCGAGGAGCGCCCAGCCGTCGACGTCGGGGAGCCCGATGTCGAGCGTGATCGCGTCGGGAACGAACTGCCGCGCGAGCGAGATCCCGTCGACGCCCGTGCGCGCCATCAGCCCCTTGAAACCGCGGTCGCGCGCGAGGCCGAGGAGGATGCGGGCGAACGTCGCGTCGTCCTCGATGATCAGCACGACGCGGTCGTGCGGCTTGATGTCGTCGCGGTCGTCGTCGAGCACCTCGCTCGTCTCGACGGGCACGCGCAGGATGCGCGGCACGTCCTCGACGTCGATCGGCTTCGCCGGCGGCGGGACGTAGCCGGCTTCGCCGGCGACGGCGCGCGCGCTGCGCTCGAGCGGGTGGTAGAACGTGAACGTCGATCCCGCGCCGGGCTCCGACTCGACCGTCATGTCGCCCCCGAGGAGGCCGGCGATCTCGCGTGAGATCGCGAGGCCCAGGCCGGTCCCGCCGTATTTGCGGGCCGTCGACATGTCGGCTTGCTGGAACGCCTCGAAGATGACGTTGTGCTTGTCGGCCGGGATCCCGATCCCGGTGTCGTGCACCGAGAACCCGACGAACGACGCCGGTCGTCCCTCGACCTCGCGCTCGACGTGGCGCAGCGACAGCTCGACCGAACCGTGCGCGGTGAACTTGAACGCGTTGGAGAGCAGGTTCTTGAGGATCTGCATCAAGCGCGTCTGGTCGGTCTCGATCGCGTCGGGCAAGTCGTCGCCGACGTGGATCGCAAAGCGCAGCCCGCGCTCCTGCGCCACGCCGCGGAACGTCCGCTCGACGTCGTCGCAGATGTCCGCGATGCGCTGCTCGGAGATGTCGACCGACGTGGTGCCGGACTCGATCTTCGAGAGATCGAGGATGTCGTTGATCAGGGTCAGCAGGTCGGTGCCGGCGCGGCGGATCGTCTGCGCCATCTCGACCTGCTTGCCGCTGAGGTTCTGCTCCTTGTTGTCGCTGAGCTGCTTCGAGAGGATGAGCAGCGAGTTCAGCGGCGTGCGCAGCTCGTGCGACATGTTGGCGAGGAACTGCGACTTGTACTTCGAGGTAAGGGCGAGCTGCTCGGCCTTCTGCTCGAGCGCGCGGCGCGCTTCCTCGATCTCGCGCGTGCGCTTCTCGACCTCTTCGTTCTGCTCGGCGAGCAGACGCGCTTTCTCTTCCAGCTCCTCGTTGGTCTGCTGCAGCTCTTCCTGCTGCGACTGCAGCTCGGTGGTGAGCGCGGTGGACTGCTTGAGGAGCTCCTCCGTGCGCATGTTGGCGGCGATCGTGTTGAGCACGATGCCGATCGACTGCGTGAGCTGGTCGAGAAAGAGCAGATGGTTGTCGCTGAAGCGCTCGAACGAGCCGAGCTCGATGACGGCCTTGATGTCGTCTTCGAAGAGCACCGGCAGCACGACGATGTTCAGCGGCTGCGACTGCCCGATCCCCGAGGAGACCTGCAGGTACTCGGGCGGGACGTTCGAGACGAGGATGCGCTCCTTCTCGGCGATGCACTGTCCGACGAGCCCTTCGCCCGACGACCACTGCAGGGTGGCGCGACGCCGCGGCGAGGCGTATCCCGCGGTGTAGCGCAGAAGCGGCTTCTCGTCGACCGGCTCGTTGAGGTAGAAGATGCCGACCTGCGCGTTCACCAGCGGCGCGAGCTCGCTCATGATCAGCTTCGCGACCTGCTTGATGTCTTTCTGGCCTTGCAGCATCCCGGAGAAGCGCGCCAGGTTGGTCTTGAGCCAGTCCGTCTCTTGGTTCTTGCGCGTCGTGTCGCGCAAGTTGCGGATCATCTCGTTGACGTTCTCGGTGAGCTGACCCACCTCGCCCTGCGCGCCGACCTCGATCGTGCGCGAGAGATCGCCCTTGGTGACCGCGGTCGCGACTTCGCCGATCGCGCGGATCTGCGAGGTGAGCTGCGCGGCGAGCTGGTTCACCGAGTCGGTGAGGTCGCGCCACAAGCCCGCGGCGCCGGGGACCTCGGCCTGACCGCCGAGCTTGCCTTCGAAGCCCACTTCGCGCGCGACCGACGTCACCTGATCGGCGAAGATCGCGAGCGTGTCGATCATCCCGTTGATGGTGTCGCCGAGCTGCGCGATCTCGCCCTTCGCATCGAGGATGAGCTTGCGCTGCAGGTCGCCGTTCGCGACCGACGTGACGACCTTCGCGATCCCGCGCACCTGGCTGGTGAGGTTGCCGGCCATCGTGTTGACGGAATCGGTGAGGTCTTTCCACGTGCCGGCGACGCCCGGCACCTGCGCCTGACCGCCGAGGATCCCTTCGGAGCCGACCTCGCGCGCGACGCGGGTCACTTCGCCCGCGAACGCGTTGAGCTGGTCGACCATCGTGTTGATGGTGTCTTTCAGCTCGAGCATCTCGCCGCGGACGTCGACCGTGACCTTCTTCGAAAGGTCGCCGTTCGCCACGGCGGTCGTCACCTTCGCGATGTTGCGGACCTGGTTGGTGAGGTTCGCCGCCATCGAGTTGACGGAGTCGGTGAGGTCCTTCCACGTCCCGCTGACGCCCTGCACCTGCGCCTGACCGCCGAGGATCCCTTCGGAGCCGACCTCGCGTGCGACGCGCGTGACTTCCGCCGCGAACGCGTTGAGCTGGTCGACCATCGTGTTGACGGTCCCTTTCAGCTCGAGGATCTCGCCGCGCGCGTCGACGGTGATCTTCTTCGAGAGGTCGCCGCGCGCGACGGCCGTCGTGACGTCGGCGATGTTGCGCACCTGCGCCGTCAGCGAGGACGCCATCGAGTTCACCGAGTCGGTGAGGTCCTTCCACGTCCCGCCGACGCCGGGGACGACGGCCTGGCCGCCGAGCTTTCCGTCGGTGCCGACTTCGCGCGCGACGCGCGTCACCTCGGCGGCGAAGGCGTTGAGCTGGTCGACCATCGTGTTGACCGTCGCCTTCAGCTCGAGCATCTCGCCCTTGACGTCGACGGTGATCTTCTTCGAGAGATCGCCCTTCGCGACCGCGGTGGTGACGTCGGCGATGTTCCGCACCTGCGACGTCAGGTTCGAGGCCATGAAGTTGACGTTGTCGGTGAGGTCCTTCCACGTTCCACCGACGCCTTGCACGTAGGCTTGTCCGCCGAGGCGCCCTTCGGAGCCGACCTCGCGCGCGACGCGCGTCACCTCGGAGGCGAACGCGTTGAGCTGGTCGACCATCGTGTTGACGGTGTTCTTCAGCTCGGCCATCTCGCCGCGCACGTCGACGGTGATCTTCTTCGAGAGGTCGCCGTTCGCCACGGCGGTCGTCACGTCGGCGATGTTGCGGACCTGGTTCGTCAGGTTCGCCGCCATCGAGTTGACCGAGTCGGTGAGGTCTTTCCACGTGCCGGCGACGCCTTCGACCTGCGCCTGTCCGCCGAGCTTGCCGTCGGTGCCGACCTCGCGCGCGACGCGCGTCACTTCGCCGGCGAACGCGTTGAGCTGGTCGACCATCGTGTTGACGGTCGCCTTCAGCTCGAGCATCTCGCCCTTGACGTCGACGGTGATCTTTTTCGAGAGGTCGCCGCGCGCGACCGCCGTCGTGACCGCCGCGATGTTGCGCACCTGGTTCGTCAGGTTGCCCGCCATCGAGTTGACGGAGTCGGTGAGGTCTTTCCACGTGCCGGCGACGCCGCGCACGTCGGCCTGACCGCCGAGCCGTCCGTCGGTGCCGACCTCGCGCGCGACGCGCGTGACTTCGGCGGCGAACGAGTTGAGCTGGTCGACCATCGTGTTGATCGTCGTCTTCAGCTCGAGCACCTCGCCGCGCACCGAGACGGTGATCTTCTTCGAGAGGTCGCCGTTCGCGACCGCGGTCGTGACTTCGGCGATGTTGCGGACCTGCGCCGTGAGGTTCGCCGCCATCGTGTTGACCGAGTCGGTGAGGTCTTTCCACGTGCCGGCGACGCCTTCGACCTGCGCCTGGCCGCCGAGGCGTCCTTCCGTGCCGACCTCGCGCGCGACGCGCGTGACTTCGCCGGCGAAGGCGTTGAGCTGGTCGACCATCGTGTTGACGGTGACCTTGAGATCGGCGACCTCGCCCTTCACGTCGACGGTGATCTTCTTCGAAAGGTCGCCTTTCGCGACGGCGGTCGTCACCTCGGCGATGTTGCGAACCTGGGCGGTCAGGTTGCGCGCCATCGTGTTGACCGAGTCCGTCAGGTCTTTCCACGTCCCGGCGACGCCTTCGACGACGGCCTGGCCGCCGAGACGCCCGTCGGTGCCGACCTCGCGCGCGACGCGCGTGACTTCGCCCGCGAAGGCGTTGAGCTGGTCGACCATCGTGTTGATGGTGCCTTTCAGCTCGAGCACCTCGCCGCGCACGTCGACGGTGATCTTCTTCGAGAGGTCGCCCTTCGCGACGGCGGTCGTCACCTCGGCGATGTTGCGGACCTGCGAGGTCAGGTTGCCGGCCATCGTGTTGACGGAGTCGGTGAGGTCCTTCCACGTGCCGGCGACGCCGCGCACGTCGGCCTGGCCGCCGAGCCGTCCTTCGGAACCCACTTCGCGCGCGACGCGCGTCACTTCGGCGGCGAACGTGTTGAGCTGGTCGACCATCGTGTTGATGGTCTCTTTGAGCTGGAGGATCTCGCCGCGCGCCTCGACGGTGATCTTCTTCGAGAGGTTGCCGTTCGCGACGGCGGTCGTGACGTCGGCGATGTTGCGGATCTGGTTCGTCAGCGTCCCGGCCATCGAGTTGACCGAGTCGGTGAGGTCCTTCCACGTGCCCGCGACGCCGCGCACGTGCGCCTGGCCGCCGAGAATCCCTTCGGAACCGACCTCGCGCGCGACGCGCGTGACTTCGCCCGCGAACGCGTTGAGCTGGTCGACCATCGCGTTGATCGTGCGCGCGCTGCGGAGGAACTCGCCCTTGAGCGGGCGGCCGTCGTGCTCGAGCGCCATCTGCTGCGAAAGGTCGCCGCGCGCCACGGCGCCGAGCACGCGGTTCGTCTCCGCGATCGGGTGCGTGAGGTCGTCGATGAGCCGGTTGATCGCGATCAGCTTGGCGCCCCACGATCCCGGCACTTGCAGCTCGGTGCGCTGACCGAGTCGGCCGTCGTGGCCGACCACCGTCGAGATGCGGTCGATCTCGACCAGCATCCGGGCGTCCATCGAGACGACCTCGTTGAACGCCTCGGCGATGTCGCCGTCGATGCCGTCCCAGTTGCCCGGCAGCTTCACCGTGAAGTCGCCGCGCGCGACGGCGCGCAGCGCGCCGAGGAGCTGGCGCTTGACGTTGTCCGCCGAGACGGCCGCCGAAGCGCCGTTGCGCTCCGCGTGGCCGTTCGTCGCGCCGTTCTTGGCGGCGTGACGTTTTCCGTTGCCGTTGGACTTGGCTTTCCCCGCGACGGGCGCAACCGGCATGCACGAATCTCCCTGAGGCGAAGCCGAACGCGAACGAACACCCGAAACGCCGCGGGACGTGCACGGCTATGCCGCGCCGCCCGTGGCGATCGCTGTTGCAAGCAAGCTACCCGTCGACGGCCTTCGCGAAACGGCGACGAGCGATCTGCGATGCAGCGCATTGTACGATGCGCGGCGCGCCGATGCACCGGTCGAGCGTTCCGATTTCATTCCGATCTCACGGAGCGCTCCGGTACGTTCGGGGTACCGGGTTCCCCAGCGGAAGAAGGTTTCGTGCCGAGCAAGCAAGGGTACTCGCGGGGACGGTGAACGCCATCGAGGAGCGACGTTTGGCTGCCTCGCTGCGGTTGCTCATGGCGGCAAGCAGGGAGCTCGCGGATTCGTTCGACTACGCCGAAACGCTCGCGTCGGTGGGGCAGTTGATCGTCCCGCACTTCGCGGCCGGCTTCTCCGTCGAGGTCGACGAAGGCGACATCCGCACGACGCTCGCGCGCAGCGGCCGGATCACCGAGGACGCGCGCACCTTCCCGCTGATCGCGCGCGGCCGCCGGCTGGGCGACATGCGGATCGACACGCCGCTCGACGCGGGCACGGGCGACGTCGTCGTCGCCGGCGACGACCTCGACTTGTGGGAAGAGCTCGCGCTCCGCATCGCGGTCGCCGTCGACGCCGCGCAGGTCTACGCGCGCGAGCACCACGTCGCCGACACGCTGCAGCGCGCGCTGCTGCCCGAACGTCTTCCTTCCGACGACGCGCTGACGTTCGACGCCGCGTATCTGCCCGGCGCGCAGGAAGCGATCGTCGGCGGCGACTGGTACGACGCGTTCCGGCTCCCCGACGGACGCATCGCGTTCTCGCTCGGCGACGTCGCGGGACACGGGCTGCGCGCGGCGATCGTGATGGGCGAGGTCCGTCAAGCGTTCCGCGCGGCGGCGCTCAATCCCAATTCACCCTCGCTCGTCCTCGAGCGCGCGAACACGATCGTCAACATGCGCGCGAACCCGGTGATGGTCACCGCGATCTTCGGGATCGTCGATCCGCACGACGGGACGGTCACCTATGCCTCCGCGGGTCATCCGGCGCCCGTTCTCGCGCTGCCGGGCGGCACCGCGCACGTCTTGCCGAAGGACGGGGTTCCGCTCGGGATCGGCGAGACGGTCGAGGCGAGCGACTGGACGATCACCGTCCCGCCGGGAGCGACGCTGGCGCTGTACACCGACGGGCTCATCGAGTACACCCGGAACGCGATCGAGGGCGAACGGCGCCTGCTCGACGCCCTGCGCGCGGAAGCGGTCGACTCGAGCCCGCAGCCCGCCCGCGGTCTGCTTTCGAGGATCTTCGACGACTACGAGAACACCGACGACGTCGCGACGCTGACGATCGCCGCGAAGGACGCGGCGCGCGACGGGTTCACGTTCACCGCCTCCGCGCTTCCCATGGCCGTGCCGATCGTGCGGCGCAGCCTCGAGCGCTTCGCGGTGCGTCTCGGGCTCGACGAGGAGCGCCGCTTCGCGCTGCTCACCGCCACGGGCGAGGCGCTCGCGAACGCGGTGGAGCACGCCTACGACCGAGCGCCGGGCATCATGCGCGTGCGCGCCGACGTCACCGCGGACGAAATCTGCATCGCCGTCGAGGACGAAGGACGCTGGAAGCCCGCGCAGCGCCGCGACGAGCGCGGTCGCGGGCTACCGCTCATGCGCGCGCTGATGGACGGTGTGGAGATCCGCACCGACCAGATCCGCACCGAAGTGCGGCTCACGCTCGCGCTCGCGGACGCGGTCACGCCGCGCGCGCGGCGGCGTTCACACCCCCGCTAGGACGTATTTCGTGGAGGCGGTGCGGGGCTCGGGCGGCTGCTCGGAGAGCAGCGGGACCGCGTCGGCCGGGGCGCCGTAGAACACGTCGCGCCCGCAGCGGCAGCGCACCGCGGCGAGGAGCGGATGCGGCAGCGAGTCGATCGCGGGAAGGCGGATCGGACGGCGGTTCGGACCGACCACGACGCGCAGCTGCGGGCGCGCCGGGCTCGCGTCGACGACCGCGTCCCCGCAATGGGAGCAGCGTACGTCGTGGATGTGCAGGAGATAAAGGAAGCGGACCGCGCTCATCGCCTCTCCAGCGTCCCCGCGCTGCCGCGCCGGTAACAGGGCGAACGTTCCCGGGGGCTGGTCCTTCGGTCCCTGCTTGCTCCAGGGGCCCCCCCAGGTGGGTAGAGAGGTGTCCAGCATGCTGGCCGGGACCTCGGAGAAGAATCGCTTCCTCAGCGCCATCGCGCCCGCGACCCGAGCGCAGGTCGAAGCGCGTATGACCGTGCACGGCGGCGGGATCGGAGACGTGCTCCAGCCGGCGAACGCGCCGATCGAAGCCGTGTGGTTTCCGCTCTCGGGCATCGTCTCGACGCTGCGCCCGCTCGAGAACGACACGAACGTCGAAGTGGACGCCGCGGGTGCCGAAGGCTTCCTCGGGATCGAGCTCGTCGTCGGCGGGCGCTCGACCGCCGACACGTGGCTCGTCCAATCCCCGGGGCGCTTCGCGCGGCTCGACGCGGCGCTCTTCGTCGAGATGTGCGAGCGCGATCCGCTGCTGCGCGAGGCGGCGCGGCGCTACACCGCGGCGGTGATGGCCATTCGCGGACAGTGGGTCGCCTGCAACGCCCGGCACACGATCGAGCAGAGGCTCGCGAAGTGGCTGCTCGGCACGCGCGATCGCGTCGGCGACGAGATTCAAATCACGCAAGACGTCGTCGCGATGATGCTCGGCGTGCGGCGGGCCAGCGTCGTCACGGTGCTCGGGCGCTTCGTCGACGAAGGTCTCGTCGCGCACGGCTACGCGCGCGTGCGCGTCACCGACGTCGACCGGCTCCGCGCGGTCGCGTGCCCGTGCTACGCGCGCGCCGCCGAGCTGCTTCGCGGCGCCGCGAAAGCAGCGTAACCAGCCAGGTTTTCGTGCGTTCGGGCCGGGTACAAACCGAGCTGGGGGTCCGTCACATACGCATTGACGCCCGTTCGCGTTCGAGGATGGTAATGGAGAACTTGGTGCTCTGCCCGTGTGGCCATTCGCTTGCCTTGCATGACTTCACGGGCTGTGCAGGCGACCGCCTTCGACGCTGCACCTGTCCGCGCGACCGGCACGAGGCGCTCGAGGCGGCGGTCGACACCGCCCGCTCGGCGCCGCCGTATCGCGCGCAGTACGCCGGACGGAGGGACGACGCCGCCTAGTCCGGCCCGCCGCGAGGGCCGCTTCAAACGTCCTTGACGTTGTTTATCCGGGTGGTGTAGGATACGGCCCTATGCCCCTCGGCGGATAGCGGCATAACGAGCGAGCGAGGACCCCTCACTCCGGTGGGGCGGTTCTTGCCTTTTTGGCATGCCTGCCGCCCCGAGCGCGCGTGACGACCACGCAGGAAGACCCCCGACAAACAGCATGGCGACGAAGACGACCACGGACAAGCCAAAGACGACGCGCAGCCGCAAGAAGAGCGAAGCCACCGCTCCGGCGGCGAACGGCGCCGGCACCGCGGTCAAGCAAGAGAACATCGCGAGTGCGGCGTTTCACGTTCCCGACGAAGCGTTCACGGTCGAGCTCCCGGAGGATCCGGGTCCGAAGCGCACGCGTCACTCGTTCGCGAAGATCGCCGACGTTCTGCAGCTCCCCGATCTCATCGAGCTGCAAAAAGCCTCGTTCAAGTGGTTCATCAACGACGGCTTGAAAGAAGCGTTCGAGTCGATCTCGCCGATCAAGGACTTCACCGGCAACCTCGTGCTGGAGTTCGGCGAGCACAGCCTCGGCGAGCCGAAGTACTCGGTCGAAGAGTGCCGCGAGCGCGACATGACCTACAGCGCGCCGCTGCGCGTGCGCGTGCGTCTGATCACCGCGGAGTCCGGCGAGATCAAAGGCATCCCGGACCAAGAGATCTTCATGGGCGACTTCCCGCTCATGACCGACAAGGGCACGTTCATGATCAACGGCGCGGAGCGCGTGATCGTGAGCCAGCTCGTGCGCTCTCCGGGCGTTTACTTCTTGCAGGACGTCGACACGAACAACCGTCCGACGTTCAATGCGACGATCATTCCGAACCGCGGCGCGTGGATCGAGTTCGAGACCGACAACGGGACGAAGAACGACGAGACCGAGGGGACGATCGGCGTTCGCATCGACAAGAATCGCAAGATCTACGCGACGACGTTCGTGCGCGCGCTCTCGCGGCCCGATCTCGGGCTCGACTGGGAGAACGACGAGGCGATCCTCGCGCTGTTCGACGACAGCGCGCTGATCCGGAATTGCCTCGAAAAAGACAAGGACATCAAGACCAAGGAAGACGCTCTCAAGGAGATCTACAAGAAGCTCCGCCCGGGTGAGCCCGAGAACGCGGAGAACGCGGAGAAGCTCCTCGAGTCGCTGTTCTTCGACGAGAAGCGCTACGATCTCGCCGGCGTCGGCCGCTACAAGCTCTCCGGCAAGCTCGAGGGCGCGCGCGATCCGAAGCTGCGCGAGTACTCGTCGGCCAACCTGGCCCCGCCGGACATCCACCGCAAGGCCCTCACGCGCGAGGACATGATCGCGGTCATCCGCCGCCTCATCAAGGTGCAGGCGCGGATCGTCAACAAGGACGACATCGACCATCTCGGCAACCGCCGCATCCGCTCCGTCGGCGAGTTGCTGCAGAACCAGTTCCGCGTCGGCCTGCTGCGCCTGGAGCGCGTCGTGCGCGAGCGCATGACCGTCCAGGACATCGAGACCGTCACGCCGCAGGCGCTGATCAACATCCGCCCCGTGGTCGCGGCGATCAAGGAGTTCTTCGGCTCCAGCCAGCTCTCGCAGTTCATGGACCAGACGAACTCGCTCGCCGAGCTGACGCACAAGCGGCGTCTGTCGGCGCTCGGGCCCGGCGGTCTTTCGCGCGAGCGCGCCGGCTTCGAAGTGCGCGACGTCCACCACTCGCACTACGGCCGCATCTGCCCGATCGAGACGCCGGAAGGTCCGAACATCGGTCTGATCGGCTCGCTCGCGACGTACGCGCGCGTCAACCGCTACGGCTTCATCGAGACGCCGTATCGCGTCGTGAAGGACGGACAGGTCACCGACGAGATCCGCTACTTCACCGCGGACCGCGAAGACGAGTACATCATCGCGCAGGCGAACACCGAGCTCGACGCGACCGGCAAGATCACCGCGCCGGCCGTCGTCGCGCGCTACGCCGAGGAGTACGTCGAGGAGCCGCCCGCGCGCGTGCAGCTCATGGACGTCTCGCCGAAGCAGATCGTCTCGGTCGCGACGGCGCTCATCCCGTTCCTCGAGCACGACGACGCGAACCGCGCCCTCATGGGCGCGAACATGCAGCGTCAGGCCGTGCCGTTGCTCCGTCCGCAGGCTCCGGTCGTCGGCACCGGCATGGAGTACCGCGCCGCGAAGGACTCGGGCGGCTGCGTGCTCGCACGCGCCGACGGCGAGGTCGTGCAGGCCGACGCGAAGCAGATCGTCGTCAAGCACGACGACGACGGCCTCGAGCACAGCTACGACCTGCTCAAGTTCACGCGCTCCAACGCGGGCACGTGCATCAACCAGCGCCCGATGGTCGCGGTCGGCGATCGCGTCGTGCGCGGCCAGATCATGGCCGACGGACCGTCGTCCGATCAGGGCGAGCTCGCGCTCGGGCAGAACGTGCTCGTCGCGTTCATGCCGTGGGAAGGCTACAACTACGAGGACGCCATCCTCATCTCCGAGCGGATGGTCAAGGACGACCGCTTCACCTCGATTCACATCGAGGAGTACGAGTGCGAAGCGCGCGACACGAAGCTCGGACCTGAAGAGATCACGCGCGACATCCCGAACGTCGGCGAGGACTCGCTGAAGGACCTCGACGAGAACGGGATCGTCCGCATCGGCGCCGAGGTGCGTCCGGAAGACATCCTCGTCGGCAAGGTCACGCCGAAGGGCGAGACCGAGCTGACCGCGGAAGAGCGCCTGCTGCGCGCGATCTTCGGCGAGAAGTCGCGCGAAGTGCGCGACACCTCGCTGAAAGTTCCGCACGGCGAGAAGGGCAAGATCATCGACGTCAAGCGCTTCTCGCGTGAGAACGGCGACGAGCTGAGCCCGGGCGTCAACCACCTCGTCCGCGTCTACGTCGCGCAGAAGCGCAAGATTCTGCAGGGCGACAAGATGGCCGGCCGTCACGGCAACAAGGGCGTCATCGCCAAGGTGCTGCCGGAAGAGGACATGCCGTACCTCGAGGACGGCACGCCGGTCGACATCGTGCTCAACCCGCTCGGCGTCCCGTCGCGCATGAATCTCGGGCAGATCATGGAGACCCATCTCGGATGGGCCGCCGCGATGCTCGGGTTCCACATCGCGACGCCGGTGTTCGACGGCGCGCACGCGGAAGACATCAGCGAGTGGCTGCAGGACGCGGGTCTCCCCGCGGACGGCAAGACGTGGCTGCGTGACGGGCGCTCGGGGGAGCGTTTCGGCCGTCCCATCACCGTCGGCTACATCTACATGCTGAAGCTCGCGCATCTCGTCGACGACAAGATCCACGCGCGCTCGACCGGCCCGTACTCGATGATCACCCAGCAGCCGCTCGGCGGAAAGGCGCAGTTCGGCGGTCAGCGGTTCGGCGAGATGGAGGTCTGGGCGCTCGAAGCGTACGGCGCCGCCTACACCCTGCAGGAGCTGCTCACGGTCAAATCCGACGACGTCGTCGGCCGCGTCAAGACGTACGAGGCGATCGTCAAGGGCGAGAACGTGCTGGAGCCCGGCGTTCCGGAGTCGTTCAAGGTGCTCATCAAGGAGCTCCAGTCGCTGGCGCTCGACGTCAAGGTGCTCACCGAGCAGCGCGAAGAGGTCGAGATCCGCATTCAGGACGACGACATGACCGAGCGCGCTCAGGAGATCGGTCTCCTGATGGGCGACGAGGATCCGCGTCTCTCGCAGACGGCTCTCGCGGAGCGCGAAGCCGAGCGCGAGCGTCTCTCGCAGGCGATCCCGGCCGGACTCCCGGTCGAGCCGTCGGCGGAAGACGAAGAAGAGGTCGAAGGCGAGGTCGCGGGCGCGGTCGAGACCGAGGAGCCCGAAGAGGAAGAAGAGCTCGACGACTCCGCGCCGCTCGTGCAGGCTGCACCTGCGCGCGGGCGCGCGGCCGAAGACGATCTGCTTCCGGCGAGCCCGCTCGGCGGACTTCGTGCGACGATGACGGACGACGGCGAGATCGTCGTCGACGAAGTCGCGGACGAAGAGGTTCCGATCGCGGCCGAAGAGGAGGACGAGGACGAGGGCTATCAGCTCGAGGACGAGGACGAGGAGTACACGGACGAGGCGGAAGAGGACGAAGGTCCGATCGCGCACTCGACCGACGACGACTACTGATCGCCGTTGAAGCCCTGATGAGACGAAGCCCCGGGCGATTTGCTCGGGGCTTCGTGTTTTTTCGGCTGGGTGGCTGGCGGCGGCGGTCCGACAGTGCTGCGGCGGGGACGCTCCCTGCGGCGCATCGTGCGCCTTCGGTCGCTCGGTGCGAAGTTCGCTCTCGCCATCCTGGCTTCGCGAACTTCGCAACGCCCGGCCGCAGCACTGTCGGACCGCCGCCGCCTGGCACGGTCAGCACCGAGATGGCCGCGTTGGGGCGCGAACCAAAACGAAGAGGGCCGTGCATTTCACCCGTTGCACGGCCCATCTTCGGCCCACACCCAGTAGGCTTACGCGACGTCGATGAAAGTCAGCCTCGGGCGGCTTCTCGCCTCGCTGCTGCGGTGCGCGGTGCTTCGAGCATCGCGATCATCGCGTCGACGACTTCGGCGTCCCATTGCGTGCCGCGGCCTTCGCGGAGGATTTCGATCGCTTCACGCTGCGCGATCGCGGGGCGGTAGGGACGGTCGCTGATCATCGCGTGGAAGGCGTCGGCGACGGCCACCACGCGGGCTTCGAACGGGATTTCTTCGGCTTTGAGGCCGTGGGGGTAGCCCTTGCCGTCCCAGCGCTCGTGGTGCGAGCGGACGATGTGGGCGTACGGGGCGAGCGCCGGAAGCTCGCTCAAGATGTCGGCGCCGAACTGCGCGTGGCGCTGCATGATCGTCCACTCGTCGGCCGTAAGCGGGCCGGCTTTGAAGAGGATCTCGTCCGGCGTGGCGATCTTTCCGATGTCGTGCAGGACGGCGGCCTTGACGATGACGTCGGTCATGCCGGCGGAGAGGCCCATCGCCTCGCACAGGCGCCGGCACCAGGCGCCGGTCGCGTGCGAGTGGGCGCAGGTCGCTTCGTCTCGCGCTTTGAGCATCGCGAGGACGCCCTCGATGATGCCGTTCGTCGTGCGCGTGCCGTCGTCGGGGCGCGCTCCCGGCGTCAGCGGGAAGGCGTCGGCGACGTGGGTCTTCACGATCTCGAGAAAGACGAGGACGCCGGAGAAGTCGACCTCGAGGGGCTCGGCGCGTTGGGCCGTCACGTCGGTGGCGGCGGCGACCAGCTCGTGGATGGTGCTGACCGCGTAGCCGCCATGGGCCATGCGGGCCCACGAGACGACCGGGTCGACGCTGGCCGCTTCGAGCGCTTGTCCCACCGCGGAGACGAGGGAGCGGACGATCAGCGCGGAGACGTCCGCAGCCGGACCGGTCAGCCGCGTGCGGATTGCGTCCGCGACGGCGGCTCGGTCATCGCCCAAATGCCGGGCAAGCTCAAAGCGACCTTCCATGGTGCTGTTTCCGAGGACGTTGCGGGGGGTCGTCAGTTGCCGATCGGCGGCACCATCGTGACGATGGCGGCGGCCGCGGCTGCGAGGCTGACGAGGAGGGCGACGTTCACGGGTGACTCCTTGGTCTAGGCGAAGAGGACGCTCTCAGCCTAGCAGGCGTCGGACAGGCGCACACTCGTCCGAAAGGACGAGCCCGTTCCGCGGCTAGATGATTCCCGTGCGGCGTGCGGCCGCGACGGCTTCGCCGCGGCTCGAGCAACCGAGCTTGCGGAGGATCGAAGAGACGTGCGTGCGCACGGTGTTGATCGTCCGGCGCTGGCTGTCGGCGATCGCCTGGTTGCCGAGCCCTTCCGCCATGGCCCGAAGCACGCCGATCTCGACCGGGGTGAGCAGCGGCTCGCCGGAGGGTTCGGGGACCGTGAGGAGTGACGAGCCGAGATCTTCGACGAATCGAGCGATCCCGGCGATGCCGGCGAGCCGCATCGCGCGGAGGCCCGCGGCGAAGTCGTTCGGCGTGCGGTTCAGCAACGCGACGAGCGTTGCGTCGAAGCTTTGCAGGTCGTCGCCCGAGCGAGCCGCGCGAAGCCGTTTCTGGGCGAGCGCGTTTCGCTCGAGCAGCACGTTGGCGAACACGGCGTAGCGCTCGCAGAACCCCATGAAGCGCTGCAGCAGGGGCGACGGTTCGCCGATCGCCTGCGCGATCTCCGTGTAGCGCGAAAGCGACTCGATCGCTTCCTTTCGCGAGCCGAGTTTGGCCAGGATGATCGCGAGGAGCGCGTGCCGCAGAGCGTTCTGGTACGCGGCCAGGTCGCGTTCCGGTATGCCGTCGAGGACGAGCCTCGCCTCGTTGACGTTCCCGTTCCACACGTGCAGGAGCGTCTTTGCGAACGCGTACCCGATGATCGCGATCTGCCCCCGGTAGGGCAGCGCCGCCAGGTCGCGGTCGATCTCCGCCACGCGATCGGCGTTTCCGCGTTCGGCCTCGAGCTGCATGAGCGTACGGAGGCCGTTGGCGCGCAAGATCGGGTCGCCCGCTTTTTCCGCGTTCGCCGCGACCTGCGCGGCGTACCAGGCTGCGACCGGCAGGCGTCCGGCGAACGCGTGCGTGGCGGTGAGATTGCTGAAGAAGCGCGACGCCAGTCCGAACTGGCCCGCGTCGATTGCAAGGCGCGTCGCCTCGCGCGCGTACGATTCCACCGCCTCGTGGTCGGACGCGTAGAACGCCGTCGTCGCCGCCCGCCCGAAGGTGCGCGCGCGAAGGAGCTCGTCGCCGAATTCGGCCAGGGAGATCGCTTCTTCCATGGCTTCCCGCGCGGGCTCGACGCGGCCCGCCGCGCCGTCGATCATGGCGACGACTCCGAGAACTTCGGCGCGCTCGGTGTCGGCGAGATCGTCGCGGTCGGCGAGCGCTCGCAGGACCGGCAGCGCGTCGCCGCGTCCGAGCTGGTACAACATGACGCCGTAACGCGTGGCGACTTGCACGCGGAACGGCGTGTCCTCGCCCAGTCGATCCAGCACCGCAACGTACCACCGCTCCGCTTGATCGGTTCGGCCGTGCGCGTGTTCGAGCGCGGCGCGCAGCGCGAGGATCTTGGGGTTGCCGCTCGCGATCGTGCCCGGCAGCATTCGTACCGCGCGCTCGACGATGTCGAAGCACCCGGACTCCAGCAACGCGAAGTTGTACGTTTCGACGACGTGGACGATCTCGTCCAGCGCGCGGGCGTCGACGAAGCGCTCGAGCGCGTCGCCGTGGAGGCCCATGCGCAGGAGCACCTGGCCGGCGGCGACGCGCGCGGCGGTGAGCGCGTCGTCGCCTTCGAGCTGCACCTGGCGTTGGACGAAGTCGCGGAAGAGGTCGTGCAGCTTGTACGTGCCGGCGTCGACCACGGTGATGAAGGCGACGCGTTCGCGGAGCGCTTCGATGATCGCGGCGGCGTCGTCGAAGCCCGCCGCGACCGCGAGGCGCGTTTCGAGCCGCGGCAGGAAGGCGGCCGTGCGCAGGAACGCACGAATCCGGTCGTCGAGCGAGTTCCATACCTGCTCGGCGAGATAGCGGTAGACCATCTCCCGCGTTCCGGCGGAGACGGCGCGCAGGTCGCTCGCACGCGTCGACGTGCGCAACGCGAACGTCAGCGCGGCCGGCCAGCCGTCGACGAGCGAGAGGATCTGCTCCAACTCGTCGTCGCGCACGGCGACGCGCGTCGCGCGCGCGCTCTGCTTCGCCTCGTCCATCGTGAACCGGAGGTCGACCGCGTCGACGACCAGGTCGGACTCGCCGTAGGCGAGCCAGGACGCGATCGGAAGCTGCAGCGGGCTGCGGGAGGAGAAGAGCCAGCGCGGACCGCCCTTCGTGCGGTCGACGAGCGTCGTGATGAAGCGCGAGATCTCGGGGTCGCCTTCGGCGTTGTGCAGGTCGTCGATCACGATCAGCGTGTCGAGCGCCCGGATGTGGGTGGCGACCCAGGCCGCCAGCTCGCGACCGGGGGTTTCGGAGGAGCGGGCTCCGTCGAGCGCCGAGGCGAGCGAGCGCCGCAGGCCCGGCAGACTCGGCTCGAACGCATCGGCGAACGCGCGCACGAACGGGATCAGCGTCGTCGCGTCGGGCGGGACGTCGTAGACGATCGACGAGGGCACCGTCGTGAGGAACTGGCGCACGGCGACCGACTTGCCGAAGCCGGCGGGGGCGATGATCGTCGCGAGACGGTACTGGGCGGCGGTCGCGATGCGGTCGAGCACGCGCGGGCGATCGATCGGACGGAAAACACCGCCGAGATCGGGTCGACCGTTTGGCGCGATGCTGCGGATCACGTCGGTCTAGTGGCTACTCCCCTCGCGCAATGGGCCCCTGTACGTCGCACCTCTACCGTATCGGCAATCCTGCCCGCCGAGGCGGACCGCCTCACCCCCGAGGCGTCCGTTTCAGGCCGGAGAGCCCGAGGTACGAAGCGGCCATGGCGACGGACCGATGCGCGCACCACGCTTGCTTGTGCACGAAACCGTACTCGGCACAAGCGCAGGCGCTCTCGACCTCGCCGATCGACCCGAACGGCGAGTATTGCAGCAAGCGCTGCGCCGAGCAGCAAGCCGGGGCGCCGGGCGACGACGGCTGCGAGTGCGGGCACGCCCAGTGCGACGCCTCGGCCGCGCGGGGCATCCCGGCGATGCAGTAACGCTACGTTTTTCGTTCGCGCGAGACGAGCCGCAGGTAGCGGCGCGGCTCGAAGGCGCTGTCGGCTTCGATGCGGCGGAACGACTCCTCACGGATCTGTGCCGCCAGCTCGCGCCGCTGCCGCATCGCCGTCTCCAGCTCTCGGAAGCCGCGCTCGAACTCGTCGCCTTCGAGAGTCGCGATCTGCTTTTTGAGCCGGTCGATGTCACCGTTGAGCCGGCTCTGCATCTCGCGGCTCACGTCGCGTTCCACTTGGTGGATGCGATTGAGCAACGCGTTCAGCTCCTCGACGGACGGCAGCCCGAACGCGCCGCGGGAGGGCTCGGCCTGCGTGCCGGGGTTGGGCACGGACCGGACGGCTCGGGGGCGATTCCCCGGCCGTGGTGCGTCGAATCCGGGATAGACCCGGATGATCGACTTGATGCGCTGCGGTCCTTTCGGCGATTGTAACCCTTCGGCGATTCCCGCCATGATCAATCGTGACCGCAGTGCCGTATCATTGATGACGCGAAGTTCCTTCGGATCCACCCCCAACGGCCGTCGGTTCGCACCGAAAAAGTCTTCGTCGCGCGCCAGCGGGAGGCTCATCGCTTTCTCCAGGAGGCTGGCGCGCGCGCTGCGCGTACCGTTCACGTGGCATCAGCTTACGTGACGGGTTACACGTCACCTGCGGACGATTCGCCGGTTTCTCGCGAAGTCTCTTCGGCTTCCTCGATCTCCGCGACGGTGATCAATCGTTCACCGGCGAGCATCCCGGTATCGTCCGCGGCGATCACGGCATCATCCAACTCGCCGTCGTCGTCGGCGACCGACTCGTTCGTTGCGTCGTCCTGCATGCGGGTTACTGTGCCCCGCCGAGCCGGTTCCGACGCACCGGATGGGTAATGAGAAAGCATGCCGGACAAAGGGAAGAACGGCGAGTTCGCGCCGCTGCCGTCGACGCTCGAACGCTCGCCCAAGAAGGCTCAAGACACGTACGAAAAGACCCTCGAGCACGCCGAGGACGAATACGGCGGCGACGAAGCGCGCGCGCACCGCGTCGCCTGGTCGGCCGTGAAGCACTCGTTCGAAAAAGTCGGCGACCACTGGGAGCCCAAGGACGAGCGCGGGCCCTCGGACCCGCGCGCGGAGCAGGGCGGTCCCGACGCCGCCGGGCGCTCGTACCGCGGCGTGGACGTCGAGGGGAAGACGAAGGACGAGCTGCTCGACGAAGGGCGCGAGCTCGGCGCTCACGTTACGACGCACATGAAGAAAGCCGAAGTCGCGGAGGAGATCGAACGGGCGAACGCCCGCGCGGACCGAAAAGCGCGCGAAGGCGCACGGTAGGGCTTGATGGCCGCGTCCCGAACGGACGCGCCGCAATGACTTACGCATTCGTACGGACGTCGCTCGTCGCGGCGGGCGTCGTGCTGGCCGCCGCGCTCACCGCGGCGGCCGCGCCCGCGCCGTTCAAAGAGGCTCCGTTCAATTTCGACGCGGCGCCGGGGCGTCTGCCGAAAACCGTCGTTCCGCTCGACTATCGCGTGGCGATCGTGCCGAACGCCGAGGCGAAGACGCTCACCGGAACGGAGAGCGTCGTGCTGCAGGTACGCAAGCCGGTCACGACGATCGTCTTCAACTCGCTCAACGAGCGCCTGCACGACGTGCGTCTCGACGGGGTCGCCGTCGCCGGCGTCGATTCGTCGGATGCGAAGCAGCTCACGACGCTGACGCTCGCGCACCCCGCGACCGTCGGGCGGCACACGCTGACGTTCTCGTACGACGGAAAGCTCGAGACGGCGCCGCAGGGACTGTTCGTTCAGCCCTATCGGCTCGGCAACGGGACGACCGGGACGATGCTGTCCACGCAGTTCGAAGCGACGGATGCGCGCCGCATGTTCCCGTGCTGGGACGAGCCGGCGTTTCGCTCGACGTTCCAGCTGACGGCTACCGTTCCCGCCGCATGGGCGACCGTGTCCAACATGCCGATCGCGACGCACGTCGTACACGGCGCGACGGCGACGACGACGTTCGAGCGCACGCCCAAGATGCCCACGTATCTCGTGGAGTTCTCGGCCGGCGATCTCGCGCACATCGACGCGACGTCGGGCGGAAAGCTGTTCCGCGTGTGGGCCGTGCGCGGCCAGCAGCAGAACGGGCGCTACGCGCTCGCCAACGCGCAGCAGATCCTCGCGGACTACGACCGGTACTTCGCCTACACGTTCCCGCTGCCGAAGCTCGATTCGATCGCCGTCCCCGGCGGCTTCAGCGGCGCGATGGAGAACTGGGGCGCGATCACGTACAACGATCAGATTCTGCTGCTGCCGCCGGACTCGACGCTCGGACGCCGCCAAGCCGTGTACAGCGTGCAGGCGCACGAGATGGCGCACCAGTGGAACGGCGACCTCGTGACGATGGGCTGGTGGGACGACATCTGGCTCAACGAGAGCTTCGCCTCGTGGATGTCTGCCAAAGAGACCGCGATCCGCAATCCGAGCTGGAACTGGTGGGAAGGCCAGGACGAGAGCAAGGAGTCGGCGATGAACGCCGACGCGCGGCCGAACTCGCATGCGATCCAGCAGCACGTCACCGACGAGCTGCAGGCCGAGGCGTCGTTCGATCCCGCGATCACCTACGACAAGGGGCAAGCGTTCCTGCGCATGCTGGAGGCGTATCTCGGCCCCGATACGTTCCGCGACGGCGTGCGTCGCTATATCAAGGCGCGCGCGTTCTCCAACGCGACCAGCGCGGACCTGTGGAACGGATTGAGCGCGGCCAGCGGGAAGGACGTGGCGGCGCTCGCATCCGGCTGGACCGAGCAACCGGGATTCCCGCTCGTGAGCGAGACGACGTCGTGCGATGCGTCCGGCAACCGCACCGTGACGCTGACGCAGAAGCGTTTCCTGCTCGAAGGAAGCGATCCGAACGACGAGCACTGGAACGTTCCGCTCAACGTGCGGTCCGGCGACGGGACGCCGCAGACGGTGCTCTTCACGAGCAACGGTCAAACGGCGCCGGCGGGCCGCTGCGATCAGCCGCTGAGCTTGAACGCCGGCGACATCGGGTTCTTCCGCGTCGCCTACGATCCCAAGACGTTCGCGACGAACGTGAAGGCGTTCGGCACGATCCCCGATCCCGACAAGATCGCCTTGCTCGACGACCAGTGGGCGCTCGCGGAAGCGAACCAGGCGCCGCTGAGCTCGTACTTCGCGCTCGCGTCGTCCATGGGCAAGGACCTCGACGCGCGCGCGTGGACGCAGATCATCGGCGCGCTCGGCACGATCGAGCAAGATGAACGCGGGACCCCCGGATACGCGAAGTTCGTCGCGTTCGCGCACGGCATCGTACGCCCGGTGTTCGACCGTCTCGGCTGGGACGCGAAGCCGGATGAGTCGCCGCAGATCCAGGACCTGCGGCGCGAGGTGATCGGCGCGCTCGCGTATACGGGCGACCCGCAGATCATCGCCGAGGCGAAGCGCCGCTTCGAGCGCTTCATCACCGATCGCTCCTCGCTCTCGCCCGACGATCAGGACACGGTGCTCGCGATCGTCGCTCTCAATGCCGATCAGGCGACGTTCGATCAACTCCACGCGATTGCGAAGTCGGCGAAAGACGAAGCGGAAGTGCGGCGCTTCTACGGCGCGCTGATGCTCGTGCGCGATCCCAAGCTGGCGCAGGAAGCGCTCCAAATCGCGATGTCGCCGGAGATTCCGCCGCAGGCGGCCGGGATGCGCGTGCGGCTCGTGATGGAAACCTCCCAGTGGAACCCGCAGGTCGCGTGGGCGTTCTTCAAGGCGCACAACACCGAGCTGCTCTCGTCGCTCTCGCAGTTCGAGCGCGCGCTCTCGTTCACGCAAGTGCCGGCGATCTTCTGGCGCGCGGCTCCGCTCGACGAGCTGCACGCGTACGTCGTCGCCCATACGCCGGCGAGCGCCGGCGTGTGGATCGAGCGCGGCATGGAGCGCGCGCGCTTCTCGCTCGCCCTAAAGAACCGGCTGGTACCGGAGGCGGACCAGTACGTCGCGCAGCACGCTTCGACGTAGAGCTCCGGAGGACGTCGCTTCGCGTCCGCCGCGGTTCAGGCGACGCGACGCGCAGCGGCGAGGAGATCGGATGAGGGCCTCGAACGTACGTTCGAGGCCCTCATCATGTACGCCGTTCGTCAGATCCCGCTGTTCGCGACCGCCGCGCTGCCGACCCGACTCGTCGGCGACCGCGGCGACGTCACCTACGTCCCGGAGTTTCTGGATCGCGAGACCGCCGACCGGCTCGTGTCGGAGCTGAATGCCGACACGCACTGGCGGGCCGACTCACGCATGATGTACGGAAAGCGCGTGCTCGTGCCGCGCGAGACGGCGGGGCGCGGTGAGCGCATGCCCCAACCGTGGACGCCGACGCTGCAGCTCGTTCGCGAGATGGCGGAGCGCCAGACGGGGACGACGTTCGACTACTGCTTCCTCAACCGGTATCGCGACGGGCGCGACGCCGTCGCCTGGCACGGCGACCACGACGGCGAACGGGACGCGCGGCTGGTCGTCGCCTCGCTTTCGCTGGGCGCGACGCGCGCATTTCAGCTTCGGCCGAAGAAGGACAGCGGGCTGCGCTATGACCCGATCACCGTGGAGGTCGCGCACGGCGACCTGATCGTGATGGCCGGTGATACGCAGCTCTACTGGGAGCACCGCGTCCCGCGCGACCCGCGCATCACCGGCGAACGCCTGAACGTGACGTTCCGCCAGCACGTCGCGCGCGACTGACGGGTCTCGTCGCCGTCACGTGTGGTGCGTCCTCGTCTGCCGTTGCCTGACAGTTAGGCGGGGATGGCTTCCTTTGCTGACGTTCGGCTGGGCGTGAACTGCGCTTCTTCGGTCGAGCCGGTGAGCGCGGTCGTCGATGAGGCGCCGCCGCCGACGATCTTCGCGACCTCGTCGAAGTACCCGGTGCCGACTTCGCGCTGGTGGCGCGTCGCCGTGTAGCCGTCCGGCTCGCTGGCGAACTCCCGCTGCTGGAAGTCCGCGTAGGCGGACATCCCGCGAGCCGCGTAGTCGTGCGCCAACGCGAACATCGAATGATTGAGCGCGTGCCAGCCGGCGAGCGTAATGAACTGGAAGCGGTATCCGTACTCGAAGAGCTTCTGACGAAACTCCGCGATTGTCGCCTCGTCCAGCTTGAGCTTCCAGTTGAACGACGGCGAGCAGTTGTACGCGAGCATCTTCTCGGGATAGACCGCGTGGATGCCGTCGGCGAACGCCTTCGCCTCTTCGAGCGACGGGTGCGAGGTCTCGCACCAGATCATGTCGCAGTGCGGTGCGTAGGCGAGCCCGCGCGCAATGGCTTGTTCGATGCCGGGGCGGACACGGTAGAAACCTTCGGGCGTCCGTTCGCCGGTGAGGAACGGCTTGTCGCGCTCGTCGATGTCGCTGAGGAGCAGATTCGCCGCGTCGGCGTCCGTGCGTGCGACGAGAACGGTCGGAACGTCGAGCACGTCCGCCGCGAGCCGCGCGGAGATGAGATTGCGAACCGCCTGCTGCGTCGGAATCAACACCTTGCCGCCGAGATGCCCGCACTTCTTTTCCGACGCCAACTGGTCTTCGAGGTGCACCCCCGCCGCGCCGGCGGCGATCATCGCCTTGGTCAGCTCGAACACGTTGAGCGGCCCGCCGAATCCAGCTTCCATGTCGGCGACGATCGGGGCGAACCAGTCGCGCTCGCCGCCGCGCCCCTCGACGCTGTCGATCTGATCCGCGCGCTGGAACGCGTTGTTGATGCGTTCCACCACGTTGGGCACCGAGTCGTACGGATACAGCGATTGATCGGGATACGTTTGTCCCGCGCTGTTCGCGTCGGCCGCGACCTGCCAGCCGGACAGATAGATCGCCTCGAGCCCCGCCTTCACGGCTTGCACCGCCTGGCCGCCGGTGAGACACCCGAGCGCGACGACGGGCCGATCCTGCGCGAGCATCGCGCGCAAGCGCTCCGCGCCGCGGCGCGCCAGCGTGTACTCGACGCGGACGCTGCCGCGCAGGCGAGCGACGTCCTCGTCCGAGTAGGGCCGGCCGCGATCGCGCTGACCGTCGAACGACAACGTGGGCAGTTCCGGCACGGAGTTCTCCTCTGGCATGAGACAGCAGTATGGTGGCGTGCGCCGGCGGCGACTGGAGCGCGGCCGTTGCACGCCAGTGTAGCCGCCCGCGGCGCCGAGCCGGGGCCGCGGGCCGCAAGGTGTCGGAAACGGGCCGCGAAGCGCCCGAAACTTAACGCGAACGGTACGCCCGCGCGACGCCGCAGAAGGGGGCAGCGCGCTGGAGGGATCGAACTGAGCGCGCAGGGACAGCGGCGCGCGATCGCGCGCTCGACGTCTCGGGTGTGGTTCGAACGAGGGTGTGGGCATGCGCAGCAAGGGTGTACTGGCGCTAATTTCGGCCGTCGCGACGACGGTTCTCACGGGGTGCGGCGGCGGCGGGTCGTCGTCCGGGCCGTCAACGTACGGCGGCGCGCCGCCGACCGCGGCCGCGAGCGCGACGCCGACCCCCTCCGCCACACCGACGGCTGCACCCCTGTCGTATACAGGCCGCGTCGTCGACGCCGGCCATGGCAAGGTGCCCGTCGTGGGCGCAACGGTGACGCTCGGAACGACGATCGCGTACACCGGCACTGCGTACATGATCGCGGGCTTCACGACGATGGCACGCACCGCAGCCGACGGCAGCTTCACGGTCGCCGGCATCCCGGGCCAGCTCTTCATCGAAGTCGACGCGAGCGGCCTCGTTTCGCTGCACCGCCCGCTTCCGACCAATTCCACGAGGTTCGGAACCCTGGCGCTCCCGACGGCGACAGCGGAAGATACCGCGGGCTTGGCCGAGCTGAATATGCATCGCCAAAAACTTGGCAGTGGTAACGGCACGCGTCCACTTTCGCTTGACGCGGATCTCGAACTGCTCGCGCGATATCGCGTCGCCGACATGGCGGCGAACGGATACTTCGGGCACACGGCACCTGGACAAAGCCGCGGCGCCAGCGAAGTCTACCTTTGCACCATCGATACCGGTGCATTCTGCGCGTCGCCCAGTGCTAGTCCGATCTACGATCAGGAAAATATCGCGGCCGACGCGCCTAGCCAGGCCGCGTCGGAAGACGGATATGTTGTGCTCGGACCAACGGACGGACATTACCAGAACATCGTATCGAGAACCGATCTCTGGGTGGGATTCGGCGAAGCCCAAAACGGAAAGCCCGCGCCGGGGTTGAGTGGCACAGTGGCAAGCTACTATGCGGAAGAATTCTTTACTTCGACAGCTAATCCAGAGCCGTGAGGCAAAGGCCGTGGAACGAATCTTCTTGGAACACGAAGATCACGTTTGCACCACCGTTATGAGGAATAAGTCGGTTCCCGCGAGGCACTGCGTGCCTTGCGGCTGAGCGTATCCGTTGTCGAGGCACGTGACGCTTGCGGTGATCGTATATGGCGCGCTGGACGATGCTGGAAGTACTACGCTGCGGTTAACGGTATACGTGCCGGTCGCGGAATCGAGAGAGCCGATGACCGGGACTGAGCTAACGGTCGACCCGGTCCAATATTCCAGCGTCATGGTCACGGATGCCACGGTTGCCGCCGGCGTCACCGTTGCAGTCACGCGAACCTGATCTCCTGGCGATGAGTCGAACGTGACGGAATACGAATCGTCCCACGTGCACTGCCAGTCGTCCTCGAATATCTGAGTACATGCGGGCGCCACTGCGTGACTCGCTGTACCCAACGAAGCGGGAGTAGAAGTCGGAACGGGCGTTGACGCGCACGTAGTACCGTCGGAATAATCTTCATGGATTCCGTCGGGATCAGGCCCGATAGCCGTGCCATATGATCGCGCCGGGTTTCTAGGATCGCATACGTAGATCTTGACGAGCGACTGTTGCGTCAAGACGCGAACCGTTGCACTGTCCCCGGCGATGTCATAAACCGTAATTCCGCAAGTTTCGGCGCGAATAGCTGACACGGTATACGTTGCCGTTGGCCCACCCCCGCCGCTCGTGCTGTACGATGTACCGCCGCTGCACGTGTCGGTGGTCGTGAATGGCCCGGAGTATCCGAGTTCCGTCGCGACAAACGTTTGGGACGGCGGCACACCCGGCGCTGCGAACGACAACGACGTCGGGCTGACCGTTAGCTGCGAAGGTACGCATGTCGACGCGTTTTCGGCAAGGTAGCGAGGCGGGCACGTGACGGTGGGGTTCGGCGACGCCGGCGCGGTCGGAACGCACGGGCCGGCGCAGGGAAACGGCGTCGGCGGCGCGGGCGTTGTGGCTGGTGTCGGGGACGTGTACGCGACCGTGCCCGTCGTGGCGACGGGCACGGTGCACGGAATGAAGCGCTCCGCGCGGGCCCCGGCATACGAAAAGACGAGATGGTAGGCGCCGGTACCCGGGCACGCAGTTTCCGCGGCCGGCGTGGTGCCGACGGCGTATGACGGGATCCCCGCGATCGTGCCGTTGCTGTGGATCGCGAGCGCGAAGTTTGGCGCACCGAGCGTCGCTTCGGTGATCGAGACGCGCGCGTTGAGTATGGGAAACGTCGTCGTTTCGAGGGCGCCGGTGCTGGGACGGTTGCGATAGAGCTGCGCGACGAAGCCGTCGCCGTACGGATCGGGGACGAACGTGATCGTCGCGCCTTGGTCGATCTCGCGCGCGGTCGTGCGGGCCGCGTCGAGAAGGGCGTCGAATCGCGCGGCCGCCGTCGAGACGGCGAGCGAGCGCGACGCCATCGTCGTCCCGACCGCGCCCAGCGCCACGATCGCGACGATACCGACCGCGACGAGCGTCTCCACCAAGCTGAACCCGCGTTCGTCCCGCACCCTACCGCCCTGCGGTGCCCCGCGGGGTCGCGGCTCAGCGCCGGTGCATGGATCGCCGTCGCCGCGTCGCTTCCGCGCCCGCGGTTCGGACGCGGTGCTTCGTCCACTTCGTCAGGGTGCTTCGTTCACTTCGTCAGGGTGAGCGTGTTGCGGGTTGCGCGCTGGACGGCGGCGTCGCTGAAGGGAAGTGGCGTGCGGGCGAAGCGGATCCAGCCGGCGGTTTCATCGGTGTAGTGCGGCGAGCCGGGTTCGCCCGATTCGCCGGCGTCGATGTCCATCGCGCCGTCGTCCCAGTCGCCGGCGATCCAGACGGCACGGAACGATTGCGCGTGCCCGTGCCACTGCACTGCGGGCGCGTAGCTGCCGCCGCGCCCGGGCAGCGTCGGGCCGTTCCACGCGCTGAAGCCCATCGCCGCGAGTGGGTGTGCGAGCCGCTGTGCCGCCCAGGTGCCGAAGCTCGGGATGGTGCTGCCGAGCTGCGTCTGCGTTCGGCGAATCGCGTCGACGACGAAGCCGTCGTAGTCGTCGTTCGCGACCCAGCCGCGCGGGCGCTCGCGCAGCGCGCGCAGAAGCACTTCGAACGCCGGCCCGTCCGAAAGGTATGCGTCCGCGACGTCGTACGGCAGTTGCGCGCGCGCGATGGCGTTCACGAGGTCGAGGCGTAGCGCGACGATCGCCGTTGCACCCGAGGACGACGTCGCGATGTGGCCGTCGAACGAACGGAGCGCACCGAGAATCGGCGCGAGCGCCGGGTCACGGTCCGCGTGCGTGCGGGCCACCGCGTCCAGCGCGTCGCGCGCGAGCTCCGTTTCGGCCGGCGAGTCGTCGTCCCGCTGCTCGTCCGCGAGCGCGTCGACGCTGAGTTTCCCGCCGGCACGCGCCGCGTCGGCGTTCAGCGCGCGGCGAATCTCGTACGCGCGGTACGGCGGCGCGAAATACGGTCCCAGGCGTGGCGAGCCGGCGCCGCCGGGACGATTGTTCGAGCTGACGGTGAAGGTGGAACGCGACGGATCGATGTGCGGGAGCGCGTCGAAGGGCAGCACGGTCGTCGGGATGTCGTCGCCGCGGAGCGCCCACCGGCCCCATGCGCGGTCGGCGCGGACCTGCCCCGCGAAATGATACGCCGCACGCCCCGCATCGTCGGCGAGCAGCACGTTGAGCGAGGGCTCGGGCAGGCTGCGCAGCGCGGCGATCGCGTCGGCCGCGCTGCGCGCGCGGTCGAGCGCGAGAAACGGCGAGAGCGGCGATGCCGGGTGCCGCTGGATCGCCCAATCCATCAGGTACGCGTGATGCGGGTACTGCGCGATGACGACGCCGTGCGGCGTTTCGAGCTCGGTGTCGATCACGTCGCCGCCGAAGCGCACGCGGATCGTTTCGACGCGCCGAGACGGCGTGACCCAATGCCGGTTTTCGTAGAGCAGCCCGTTCGCCATCGGCTCGGCGATCAGCCGCATCGCCGAAGCGTAGCCCGCGGTCACGCCCCAGGCGACGTGGTCGTCGTGCCCGAGCGTCACCCCGGGGGTTCCGGCGAGCGCAGCGCCCGCGATGTGGAACCCGGGCGAGCGGCCTTCGAGGAGCCACCAGATCGCCGGAACGCCGACCGAGAGGTGCGGATCGTTCGCGAGCACGGCGCGACCCGCCGTCGTGCGGTCCGCGCCGGCCACCCAGGCGTTGCTCCCGAGCGCGGCCGGCTCGTCGCCGGGGGACGGCGCGAACGCTTGGTCCGACGCGGGCCGGTGGTGGTGATACGGCCCGTGCAGCGCCGGCAGCGGCGGCAGCAGTCCCGGCGGACGCCCGTCGGTCGGCACGTCGTAGCGGGGGTCGCTCAGCGGGAAAAAGGCCTCGATCCCCGCCGGGCCGAGCTGCGCGAAGATCGCTTCCCGCTCGAGCACCTGCTGCGCCGTATCGTCGAGATCGAGCAGGGTCGCGAAGCCCACCGCCAGCGCGTCCTGCGGCTGCCACGGCTCGAAGCGCGCGAACAGCGCGCGGTACTCCGGCGGAACCGGCTCCCGCTGCGCGGCGGCGTTGACCCCGTCGGCGAACGCTGCGAGCAGCGTCCGTTCCTCGACGCTGGAACCTGCGTAGACGCGTTCGGCGAGCTGCCGGACGCCGTACACGCGCATGCGGCGGTCCACCGGGATCAGCTTCGCGCCGAGCAGCTCGGCGAGGCGGCCGTCGATGAATCGCCGGACCATGTCCATCTGAAAGAGCCGGTCCGACGCCATCGCATAGCCGTCCGCGAAGAACAAGTCGTGGTCGGTGCGCGCCCGGATGTGCGCCACGCCGCGCGCGTCACGTGCGATCGTCACCGGTGCATCTACCGCCAAGCCGGCCCGCGTACCGGATTCGGACGCGACCTGCGTCCGCGTCGAGACCGCCACCGAGGCGACGTAAACGGCAACGACGATCGCCAGCACCACGAGGCAGGCGGCGGCGGCCAGGGCGAGACGGACGGGCCACCGGGCGGTCATCGGGCCGTCCTTTACCGCCTTGAGGTTTTGCCGCCTTCGTGATACGATAGCCGCCTATGCCCTTCGGCCGATAACGCGGACCCAAGGAACGTCGGACCGGCGTCTCCTGGGTCTTTTCGCTGTGCCTAGCGATCCCCAGGCCACCCCGCTCCCCGACGTCACCTCGGCCGCCTCTGTCCCGCCGACGCGCTGAGCAAAGGAATCGATGAACCTCCTCGACGTCAACAATTTCGACGCGATGCGGATCGGGCTCGCCTCGCCCGAACAAATTCGCGCTTGGTCCTTCGGCGAAGTGAAGAAGCCGGAGACGATCAACTACCGGACCCTGAAGCCGGAACGCGACGGCCTCTTCTGCGAGAAGATCTTCGGCCCGACCAAAGACTGGGAATGCCACTGCGGCAAGTACAAGCGGATCCGCTTCAAGGGCATGATCTGCGATCGCTGCGGCGTCGAGATCACGCGCGCGAAAGTTCGCCGCGAGCGCATGGGCCACATCGAGCTCGCCACGCCGGTCACGCACATCTGGTACTTCAAGGGCGTTCCGTCGCGCATCGGCATCTTGCTCGACATGTCGCCGCGCCAGCTCGAGAAGGTCATCTACTTCGCGGCGTACGTCGTCACCGACCCGGGCACGACGCCGCTCACGAAGCGTGAGATCCTCACCGAGCAGAAGTACCGCGAAAGCCGCGAGAAGTACGGCACGAACTTCAAGGCCGGGATGGGCGCGGAGGCGATCCGCGATCTGCTCAAGGACTTGAACCTTCGCAAGCTTCAGGACGATCTGCGTCGCGAATTCAAAGAGACGACGGGTCAGAAGCGCATCAAGGCCATCAAGCGTCTCGAGGTCGTCGAAGCGTTCCTCGCGAGCGGCAACAAGCCGGAGTGGATGATCCTCTCCGCGGTGCCGGTCATCGCGCCGGAGCTGCGTCCGATGGTGCAGCTCGACGGCGGCCGCTTCGCCACGTCCGATCTGAACGATCTCTACCGCCGCGTGATCAACCGCAACAACCGCCTCAAGCGGCTGCTGGAGCTGAGCGCGCCCGAGATCATCATCAAGAACGAGAAGCGCATGCTGCAGGAAGCAGTCGACGCGCTGATCGACAACGGGCGCCGCGGGCGTCCGGTCACGGGTCCGAACAATCGTCCGCTCAAATCGCTCTCGGACATCCTCAAGGGCAAGCAGGGCCGTTTCCGGCAGAACCTGCTCGGCAAGCGCGTCGACTACTCGGGCCGTTCGGTCATCGTCGTCGGCCCGAACCTGAAGCTGCACCAGTGCGGGCTGCCCAAAGAGATGGCGCTCGAGCTCTTCAAGCCGTTCGTGATGAAGAAGCTCGTCGACCGCGGTCAGGCGCACAACATCAAGTCGGCGAAGCGCATGGTGGAGCGCGTGCGTCCGGAAGTGTGGGACGTCCTCGACGAGGTCATCCGCGAGCACCCGGTGCTGCTCAACCGCGCGCCGACGCTGCATCGTCTCGGCATCCAGGCCTTCGAGCCGGTGCTGGTCGAGGGCAAGGCGATCCATCTGCATCCGCTCGTGTGCACGCCGTACAACGCGGACTTCGACGGCGACCAGATGGCCGTCCATCTTCCGCTGAGCGCCGGCGCGCAGGCGGAGGCGCGCATCCTGATGCTCTCGGCGAACAACATCCTGCAGCCGAGCTTCGGAAACCCGGTGTCGATCCCGACCCAGGACATGGTCCTCGGTCTGTACTGGCTCACGTTCCAGCCCGACGAGTACAAGGGGCCGGCGAAGGCCGCGCTCTCCGACGACACGCTCTACGCGTCGGCGCCGTACCGCAACGGCAGCGCGCGCAAGACGCCGGACGGCACGCCCGCGCTGCTCGCGTTCCGCGACGCCGACGAAGCGATCACGTCGTACAACCATCGCCTGATCGGGCTGCACGAGTGGATCGAGATCCGCGTCGGCGGCGCCCGCGTCAAGACGACCGTCGGCCGCGCGATCCTCAACCAGGCGTTCCCGCGCGAGTGGGGCTACCCGTTCTTCAACCAGATCCTCGACAAGAACACGCTCAAGCGCCTGATCACGGAGTGCTACCGCAAGTACGGCAACGCCGCGACCGCGGAGTTCCTCGACGCGATCAAGACGCTCGGCTTCCGCTACGCGACGCAGTCGGGGACGACCGTCTCGATCACCGACATCGTCGTGCCGCAGACGAAGCACGACATCCTCGACAAGGCGCAGGCCGAGGTCGACGAGCTGCACGGCTTGTTCGACCAAGGCTTCATCTCCGAGGACGAGCGCTACACGAAGACGATCGACATCTGGCAGAAGGCCGGTGACGACGTCACGACCGCGATGCAGCAGGCGCAGAACCCGATCAACCCCGTCTTCATGATGGCGACGTCGGGTGCGCGCGGCTCGATCGCGCAGGTGAAGCAGCTCGGCGGCATGCGCGGGCTCATGTCCGACCCGTCGGGCCGCATCCTCGAGATCCCGGTCAAGGCTTCGCTCAAAGAAGGTCTCACCGTCCTCGAGTACTTCATCTCGACGCACGGTGCGCGCAAGGGTCTCGCCGACACCGCGCTCCGCACGGCGGACTCGGGCTACCTCACGCGCCGTCTCGTCGACGTCGCGCAGGACGTGATCATCCGCGAGGAAGATTGCGGCACCGCGAACGGGATCACCGTCGGCGACATCCGCGTCGGCAAGGAGACGATCGAGCCGCTCGTCGACCGCATCGTCGGCCGCCGCGCCGCCGAGGATCTCAAGCATCCGGAGCACCCGAAAGAAAAGCTCGTCAAGCGCGACGACGAGATCGACGAGGAGAAGGCCAAGGCGATCATCGCCGCGGGCGTCGAGACGGTGAAGATCCGCTCGGTGCTCACCTGCCAGGCGAAGCACGGCGTCTGCGCGATGTGCTACGGCCGCAACCTCGCCACCGGCCTCAAGGTCGACATCGGCGAAGCGGTCGGCATCATCGCCGCGCAGTCGATCGGCGAGCCGGGCACCCAGCTCACGCTGCGAACCTTCCACACGGGCGGCGTCGCTCAGGAAGACATCATCACCGGTCTCCCGCGCGTCGAAGAAATCTTCGAAGCGCGCAAGCCGAAGGGCGAAGCCCCGATGGCGGAGTTCACCGGGACGATCAAGTTCGGCGAGGAGAAGGGCAAGCGCGTCGTGTTCGTCACCGACGACGAAGGCGACGACCACGAAGTCGACGTGCCGGCCAACGTGCACCTCACGGTGACCGAAGGACAGCGCGTCCAAGCCGGCCAGCCGATCGCGGAAGGCTCGCTCAACCCGCACGAGATCCTGCGCATCAGCGGACAGACCGCGCTGCAGAACTACCTCGTGCAGGAAGTGCAGAAGGTCTACCGCTCGCAGGGCGTCGACATCAACGACAAGCACATCGAGGTCATCGTTCGCTCGATGCTGCGCAAGATCAAGATCGTCGACGGCGGCGACACCCGCATGCTCCCCGGTCAGCTCGTCGAGTCGGCGGTGTTCGGCGAGGAGAACGAGCGGATGAAGGACGAGGGCGGAAAGGCGGCCGAGGGTTCTCCGGTGCTGCTCGGCGTGACGAAGGCGTCGCTCGCGACGGAATCGTTCCTCTCCGCGGCGTCGTTCCAGGAGACCACGCGCGTCCTCACCGACGCCGCGATCAAGGGCAAGCACGACCCGCTGCTCGGTCTCAAGGAGAACGTCATCATCGGGAAGCTGATCCCGGCCGGAACGGGGATGTCGCGGTACCGCAATCTCCAGATCGAGCCGGAAGGTCAGGACCTCGACGAAGAGGGCCGTCCGCGCAACGTCTTCCTCGACTTCAACCCGAACGAGGACGGGCTCTCGAGCTACGGCGACGTCATCGCGCCGAACGGTCAGGAGCTGAATCCGAAGGTGCTCGGCCCGTACGAGCGCCAGCGGATGGCGGAGAACGCGGTGCAGTACGAGGGCGACTACGAGCCCGACGCGACCGTCACGGCCACTCCGACGCGCACGCAGTACAAGCCGAAGGGCATCAACCCCGAGGACCTCTGATCCTCGCGCAGCCGACGAAAGAGCCCGCTCTCACGAGCGGGCTCTCTTCATGATAACCGCCATGCCGAGTCGCCTGGCGTTCGAGTCCGTGCGGACCGCAGCGAAGCGAGGACCGCGAAGGCTTCAGCGAAGCTGAAGCCACCAGCGGAGCGAGGACCGTGACGGCTTCAGCGAAGCGCTGAATCCACTACCGGTCGGCGATGCCGTGCAGGACGAGCCAGCTGAGCATGCCGGCATCGGCGAGGGCGACGAACAGCAGCGCGTACATGAACATCTCGAAGCCCGATGGGCGGGCCATCGTCGGCCGCGCGTCGGCGCGCGACCGGCCGAGTCGCATCTGCATGGTGGGACTCCTTTCCGCGAGACCCGGCGGCTCCAGCCGCCGTACCTCCAGATATCGGCCGTTCGGGCCGGCAGCGTGAGCGGCCGGCGTCACATCTTGACGTTTCCCTCGGAACGCGTGGGACGGTCGGCTCCGAACGTTAGGTTTTCGGCAAGAACAGGAACTTTTTCCGGCCTGCCACTCCACCGGCCTCGGCGTGTGTTATAGTGGGTGCGACAAACGGCGCCGGCGTCCGTCGTTTGGTCGCGCGAAAGGTCCGAATGTCCCGTGATCGGCTCAGGCACGTCCGCGTACATCGTCCTCGCACCGTTCGACGCCTGGAGTATAGATGTACCAAGACGAGACCCTGAGCTGCGTGGACTGCGCGCAGCCGTTCACCTTCACGGCGGGTGAGCAAAGCTTCTTCGCCCAGAAGGGCTTCACGAACAAGCCGAATCGTTGCCCCGACTGCCGCGCGGCCCGCAAGGCGCAGCGTTCCGGCTCCGTCGGCGGCAGCGGCGGCGGCGGCGGCTACTCGGGCGGCTTCGGCGGCGGCCCGCGCCGCGAGCGCGAGATGTACCAGGCGACGTGCAGCCAGTGCGGCGGCGTCGCGGAAGTTCCGTTCCAGCCGCGGGGCGACAAGCCCGTGTACTGCCGCGATTGCTTCGCGACTCGCTCCGGCGGGTCGTCGGGCGGCTATCGTCGCTGATTCGGAAACCAGCTTCGGCTGAAAAAGACCCGCTCGTGAGAGCGGGTCTTTTTTCATTTCACGACGCCGCGGGAACGCGTCGCGCCCGTGCGTAACCATCGCGCACGGAGGTGCCATGCGCACGTTGACGGACGTTTTCGCCCCGGGCACCCCGCCACTGCCCGAAGGGCTGCGTACGCTTCAAGTCTCGCCCGGACGCATCGTCGAGCCGGGGACGACGGTGCATGCGAATTTCACGTTCCGCAACTTGGGCGGCGGCACCGCGACCGGCTTTCGGATCCGCTTCAAGCTTCCCGACGGGCTGACGTACCTGGTCGGCACGGCGCAGATCGACGACGTGCTGATCGACGAGCAGGGCGGCCTCACCTCGCTGCTGCAGGGCGCCGGCGCGCCGCTCGGCGACGTCCCGCCCGGCGGCGAGCGCCGCGTCTCGCTGGCGTACACCGTCGCGCCGACGATCGAGAACGGAACGCAGATCGCGCTGCAGGCGGCGATCTCGTCGTTCGAGGTGCCGGTCATCGGCTCGAACGTCGTGCGGCTCGTCGTGCGCAGCCGGCCGACGCTCAAGAACGCGGGGACGCGGCTCGTGCTCACCCCGGTACGCGAAGCGACGCCGGGCGCCGAGCTCGCATTGCGCGTGCAGGTGCACAACTCCGGGCAGAGCAGCGCGCACGACGTGATCGTGCTGCTGCCCGTGCCCGCGCACACGTCGTACGTTCCGCAGAGCGCGCGCGTCGACGGGCGCCTGCGCGAAGTCGCCGGCGAGAACGAGCCGTTCGGCGTCACGCGACCCGCGATCGTGGCGCCGACGCTCGGGCCCGGCGCGACCATCGACGTCGGGTATCGCGTCCGCATCGACCCGACGCTCGAAGACGGCACCGCGATCGTCGCGCAGGGCTCCGTCTGCACCCACGAGCTTCCGGAGTTCGCGCTGTCGCCCACGACGCTGCGCATCCCCTCGTCGGCCTCGTTCGCCGGCGACGAGACGGCGCTGCGCGTCGAGGCCGAAGACGACGTCGTCCCTGGCCAGCGCGTGAAGATCGTCGTGCGCGCGCGCAACGCCGGAACGGCGCGGGCGCGCGCCGCGCGCGTGCGGGTGAAGCTGCCCGACGGGCTGGTCTACAGCGCCGGCTCGCGCAGCGTCGACGGAGCGCCGGCAGTCGACGGCCGCGGCGATCCGGGGATCTTCGAGCTGGGCGACATCGATCCGGGGCGCTCGGTCGAAGTCGCGCTCGCGGCGATCGTCCGTTCGCCGATCGCGTCGGGGCTCGAGCTGCCCGTCGAAGCGCGCGTGGAATGGTCGAAGGGCGAGCGCACGTTCGCGCGGACGCTCACGGTGCGTTCGGCGCCCGCCTTCCCGGCGGCGTTCAACACGATCGAACGCGAAGGAGCGCGCCGCCTCGCGCCGGGCGACGCGGCCGCATTCACGGTGCGGCTGCAGAACATGGGCGCCGACGTCGCTGCCGACGCGCGGCTCCTGATCGAGGCGGATTCGGGTCTCGAAGGCCTGCGGGTGAGCGAGAACGGCGCGCAGCTCCCGATCGGCGACGACGGCGCCGTGCATCTCGACACGCTGGAGCCCAACGTCGAGCGCACCCTCCGCATCGAGACGCGCGTCGCACCGACGATGGAAGATCAGACGCAGCTGCGGCTGCGTGCCGTGCTGCGCACCGCGCAGCTGCCGGAGATCGAGCTGGGCTCCGCCGCGCACGTCGTCGCGTCGCGCCCGCGCTTCACGCCTGAGACGTCGCGGCTCGTGGTCGAAGAGACCGAGGCGCTGCGTCCGAACCGCACGACGGCCTGCCGCGTCGTCGTCCACAACGAAGGCACCGACCGCGGCCGCGACGTGCGCGTGCGGCTGCAGCTGCCCGAAGAGCTGCGGCTCGAGAACGTCTACGGCGCCTCGCGCGACGGCGACAGCGTCGTCTTCGGCGAGATCCCCGCGCAGGCCACGCAGGAGGCGACGATCCACGTCCGGCTGCTCGGCGCGATCGGCATCGGCGACAAGCTCGAGGTCGGCGCACGGCTCACCGGAACGAACGCGGTTCCGTTCTCGCTCGAGCCCTTGCAGCTCGAGACGCACGCCGAGCCGACGTTCGCCGAGGGCGCGACGCTCACGTCGATGCCGGCCGACACCGTCGACGCCGGCGACGTCGTCGCGTACGTGTTCGCCGTGCGCAACTCCGGCGACGGCGTCGCGAAGCGGCTGAACCTGCGCATGGATGCGCCGAGCAACGCGGTGTACGCGCCCGGAAGCACCACGGTGAACGACGTCGCGCTGCTCGACTTCGCCGGGACCTCGCCGCTGCTGACCGGGAGCGGGCTGACGTTGGGCGACGTCGCGGCGGGCGTCGAAGTGCTCGTGCGGCTGCGCGCGATCGTGAACACGCCGCTCCCCGGCGGCACGACGATCGAGACGCGCGCGTACGTCGTGTGGGACGACACGCCGGAGATGGTGGTGCGCGCGCATCCGCTGCGCGTGCGCTCGTCGGCGGCGCTGCCGATCGTCGATCCGATGCTGCCGTTCTCGGTGCTCGACGCGGCGGCGGCGCCGTCGTCGAACGGGGCGCAGCGACGCCTCACCGGCGAGACGTATCTCGAGCTGCCGCCCGCGGTGCCGGTCCGCGCGAACGGCGCGAACCCGTTGCACGACGCCGCACAGCCGTCCGCGATCGCCGGCGTCGAGCACCCGCAGCTCGGCCCGGGCATCGACGACGAGCTGCCCGCGACCGCCGCCCTCGTCCTCGACCTTCCGCCGGACCGCCTCGACTGGATCGTGCGCTACCTCGACGAGGCGCGCGGCGACGGACTGCTGGCGGACCTCATGGTGCTGCGCGCGCTGTTCCCGATGCGCGCCGGCACCGCCGACGCGACGGAAGGTCTGCGCGATCACGCGGAGCTGCTCAGCGAAGTCGTGGATCGCATCTTCGTGAAGGCGCGCTTGCCCGGTGCGTCTCCCGACGCCGACGACGTGGACTCGCGCGCCTACGGCGTCTCGCTGCGCGCGCTGATCGACGTGCTGCGCAGTCAGGACGACGGCGCAGCGCCGCCCGGTGCGGGACTGCGTCTCGTCGGGTTCGTCGAGCGCGATGCGCTCGACGCCGCCGCGGCGATGCTCGAGCGCGAGCCGCTCGTCGCGGCCGACGCCTGGGCCGTGACCGCGTCGCTGCTCGGCACGTCGCTGCAGCGCAACGGCGTCGTCCTCGCCGATCTCACCGCCTATCGCGACGCGCTGCGGCACACGTTCGAAGAGCTGCGCGCCGCGCGTGGCGGCGCGCTGACAGCGGCGCTGCGCAGCCCCGCCGGCGACGAGCTCGCCGCGGAGCGCGCGGTGCTGCTGCAGGCGCTCTCGTTCGAGCGGTCCGTCACGGCGTAGCGATGCTCTGGATCGTCGTCGCCGTCGTTGCGATCCTCGTCGTCGCCGGGGTCGCGGCGTGGGCTCGCGCGCGCCGCAGCGTGCACGTCGTCGCCGTGCCGCCGGCCGAAGCGGACGGCGTCGTCGGCGAGCCCGTCCCGGTCGCGCCGACGATCCGCTGGGCGCAGCAGTTCGCTTCGCGCGGCGAGCTCGACGACGCAGCCCGGCTCAAGCTGATCAACGATCTCGGCTTTCTGCGCGCGGCGTGGTGCGTGCCGCTGCTCAGCGAAGCGTATCGCGAAGAGCGCGATCCCGCACTTCGTGCCGCGGCGCTGGACGCGCTCGAAGCGTGCGATCCCGACGCGGCCGTCGCGCTGCGCGCGCGCTGATCAGAGGCCGCGCACCGGGACGCGATGCGCGCGCACCCATTCCTCGTCGACGTCGACGCCCAGACCCGGACGGTTCGGCACGCGGGCGACGCCGTCGGCGATCTCGACCGTGCGCGCGGCGTACGGACTGTCGATGAACTGACGTCCGTTCAAGTCGACCGGCGTCTCGATGCCGAACGCGCCGAAGAGGTGCAGCGACGCGGCGAGGCCGACGTCGGATTCGGTCAGCCCCGAGCCCATCAGCCGGACGCCCGAGTCGAGCGCGTACCGGCACAGCCGGCGCGAGAGCGTGAGCCCGCCGCTGCGCTGCACCTTCGCGATCGCGACGTCCACCGCGCCGAGCTTCACGAAGGTCGCGAGGTCGGTCGGATGGCGCAGCGACTCGTCGAGCGCGACGGGGATCGGCGAGCGGTCGCGCAGCCGGCGCAGCCCTTCGACGTCGTTCGACGGGAGCGGCTGCTCGAACGCCGCGACGCCCAGCGACTGCATCGCGTGCGCGACGCGCAGCGCGACGTCGACCGTGTAGCCTTGGTTCGCATCGACCCACAAGAAGGCGCCGTCGCCGGCGGCCGCGCGGACGCGCTCGACGGTGCGCACGTCGTCAAGCTCGCCGTGCAAGCCGACCTTGATCTTGAACGCGCGGTAGCCGCGCTCGCATCCTTCGCGCACCGACGCTTCGGCGCCGCCGGCGCCCTCCGTCGAGACGATCCAGCCGAGGGGAATGCGTTCCGCGCGCAGCCCGCCGAGCAGCGCGTAGACCGGAAGGCTCAGCGCTTTGCCGAGGACATCGTGCACGGCCACGTCGACGGCGGCCTTCGCCAGCGGCGCGCCGATCGAGAAGCCGCGGTTGATCGCACGATCGAACGCGCGCGCGAGCGCGTCGGTGTCCCACACCGCGATCCCGCGCGCGACCGGCGCAAGATACCGGTCGATCGTCGTCGCGATCGACTCGAGCGTCTCGTACGTCCACGACGGAATCGGCGTCGCTTCGCCCCAGCCGAACGTGCCGTCCGACGCGGTGACTTTCACCAGCACCCGTACCGACGGCTCGCCGGCGCGCGCGACGCTGCCGCCGCTCACCGCGAAGGTCGCCCGCGTCGGCAGCGCGACGGGGAGCGTCTCGACGCGTTCGATGCGCAGATCGAGCATCAGCGCGCCGGCGGGGCGGTGCTGCCGCGCAGCAGCACTTCGGCGCGCACGTGGCGGACGCGCAGCTCCGCGCTCGGCGGTTCGAGCGCGAGAGCGACGGCCATCGCGCCCATCTCCGCCAGCGGGATGCGCACCGTGGAGAGGGTCGGATCGCAGTCGAGCGCGGCCGGGATGTCGTCGAAGCCCGCGAGCGAGATCGCCTCCGGGACGGCGACGCCGCGGGCGCGGAGGACGCGCAGCGCGCCGAGCGCCATCGCGTCGTTCAGCGCGAACACGCACGTCGCGCGCGTGTTCGCATCGAGAAGCCGCGTCATCGCCGAGATCCCGCCTTCGCGCGAGAAGTCGCCCGGGACGACGTCGGCCGGATCGATGCTCAATCCGAAGTCCGCGAGGCCCGATGCGAAGCCGTCGATGCGGTCGCGCGTCGTGGTGAGCAGCGGCGGTCCGTTCACGATGGCGAAGCGGCGGTGGCCCAGCTCGACGAGCGCGCGCGCGAGCGCGCGTGCGCCGCCGACGTTGTCGGGGAGGACCGCGTCGCCCGCGACGTGATGACGCCCGATGAACACCGGGCGCCCGCCAGTCGCGGCGAACGCGCCGATCTGCGGGGCGAGCCGCTCGCTGTAGGAGCGGTCGTCGAGGCCGGAGCCGGTGAGGATCAGCGCGCCGACGCGCTGCGAGCGCAGCAGCCCGACGTACGCCAGCTCGCGCTCGGGATCGCGATAGCTGTTGCATACCGTCACGAGCCGGTCGGCGTCGGCGGCGGCGCGCTGCAGCCCGCGTACGATCTCCGAGAAGTACGGGTCGCTGACGTCGTGCAGGATCGCGCCGATGTGTGCCGTGCCGGCGCGCGCGAGCGCCTGCGCGTGCGCGTTGGGGACGTAGTGCAACGTGCGCGCCGCGGCGAGCACCGCTTCCCGGCGCGTGGCCGCGACGCCCACGGCGTTCCCGGAAAGCACGCGCGAGGCGGTCGCCACGGAGACGCCTGCCGACTGGGCCACATCCCGAAGCCGCGCGGACATGCGACCCAGCGTTTGAAAGCGCTTGCAATTTCTCCTCCGCGCGGGCGGCCTCCGCGGTAGGAAGTTTGTGTCCCGGCGTCGATACCTGGGCCGAGACGTGGCTGCAAACGCTTTCACGACGCCCGCCCAAGGACGCGCCGGCGGGCTGACCCGGCTGCAGGATACCGTCGACGCCTGGTGGCGTCCGGCGGCGTTCCTCGTCGCGATCACCCTCCTCTGGTGGCTGGTCACGGCGCAAGGCTGGGTCAAGCCCTATCTCATCCCGTCGCCGGGCGCGGTGATCCACGAGTTCGGCACGGACGCCGGGCTGCTCGCGCATCATTCGCTGGTCACGCTCACGGAGACGATCGTCGGGTTCATCGTCGCCGCCGCGGTCGGGCTGCTCTGCGCGGTGCTGATCGTCTACTCGCGCGGCGTCGAGCGCACGCTGTACCCGCTGCTGCTGGCGGCGCAGGTCGTCCCGAAGATCGCGATCGCGCCGCTCTTCGTCGTGTGGCTCGGCTTCGGGATCACGCCGAAGATCCTGGTCGCTGTCCTGATCGCGTTCTTCCCGGTCGTCATCTCCGGGGTCGCCGGGCTGCGTTCGGTCGATCCCGAGCTGCTCGATCTCGCCGCGACGATGGGCGCGAACCCGTGGTCGTCGTTCGTCAAGATCCGTTTCCCGGGCGCGATCCCGCACATCTTCGCGGGCCTCAAGGTCGCCGTGACGCTCGCCGTCGTCGGCGCCGTCGTCGGTGAGTTCGTCGGCGCGAACTCCGGTCTGGGCTACATCGTGATGAGCTCGAACGGCAACCTCAACACGCCGCAGCTCTTCGCCGCGCTGATCGCGATGTCGCTGATCGGCATCGTCCTCTTCGCCGTGCTCGAGATCGCGGAACGGTACGCCGTGCCGTGGCGCGCGGCGCGCGAAGAACGCGAAATCCTCGTCACTTCCTGAATGCACGAAAGGAACCCGATGACTCGTACGCTTCGGGCGCTGCTGGCGCTCGCGCTCTGCGCCGGACTGCTCGGCCCGGCCTCCGCCGGGGCGCAGCAGAAGCAGCTGCGCAAAGTCACGCTGATGCTGAACTGGTACCCGTACGGCGAGCACGCCGGCTTCTATTACGGCCTGCAGAAGGGCTACTTCCGCGACGCCGGCATCGACTTGACCATCCAGCCCGGCGGCGGCTCGACGCAGACGGTGCAGGCCGTCGCGGCCGGCAAGGTCGATTTCGGCTACGCCGACACGCCGGCGCTGCTGCGCACGATCGCGTCCGGCGCCGACGTGAAGAGCATCGGCGTCTTCCTGCAGACGACGCCCGCGGCGGTGCAGTTCTTCGACGACAAGCACTGGCATTCGATCCAGGACCTCAAAGGCCATAGCGTGGCCGGAAGCCCGGGCGATGCGGCGTACGAGACGCTCTCCGCGGTGCTCGAAGCGAACCACATCCCGAACGACTCCGTGCAGCGGCTCAACGTCGATCCGGCCGGGAAGCTGACGGCGGTCATCAGCGGGCGCGCCGACTCGCTCGTGGGCTTCTACAACGATCAGGCGCCGACGATCGAGGCGCGCACCGGCAAGAAGGTCGACGTGTTCAAGTACGCCGACAACGGCGTGAACTTCTTTTCGACCGGCCTGCTCGCGAGCGACGACATGCTGAAGAAGAACCCGCAGCTCGCGCGCGACTTCGTGCACGCCGCGCAGCGCTCGTGGGAAGAGGCCGCGAAGCATCAGGACGAGGCCGCCGCGGCCGAGGCGAAGCTCGCCGAGCAGGCGCCGCCGCTCGCCGTTCTGCGCAAGCAATGGGGCGAGACCGTCGGTCTGCTGCACACGGCGCGCACGAAATCGCTGCCGCCGGGCGTCGACGACCCGCACGACTGGGAGACGACGATTCAAGTCGTCTCGAAGTACCTCGGCCTCAAGAACCCCGGCAAGCCGGACGCGTACTGGGACGCGTCGATCGCCGGGAAGTGATGACCGCTCCGGCGCCGCGTTCCGTAACGTCCGCGACGAGCGCCGTCCGCTTCGACGACGTCGCGGTGCGTTTCGCGACGCGCCGCAAGACGACGGACGCCGTTGCGGGCGTCTCGCTCGACGTGGCGCCGGGCGAGTTCGTCTCCATCCTCGGTCCGTCGGGCTGCGGAAAGTCGACGCTCCTCAAGGTCGCCGCCGGGCTCGTGCGTCCGTGGCGCGGACACGCCGAGCTGCTTGGCCGCCCGGTCACCGGACCGCAGCGCGAGATCGGGTTCGTGTTTCAGCGCGCGGCGCTGCTCGAGTGGCGCAGCACGCGCGGAAACATCCTGCTGCAGGCGGAGCTGCGCAAGATGGACCGCCGCGTCGCGGAGCGCCGCGCCGACGAGCTGATGGAGCTGACGGGATTGCGCGGCTTCGAGAACGCGTACCCGCACGAGCTTTCGGGCGGGATGCAGCAGCGCGTCTCGCTGTGCCGCGCGCTGCTGCACCGCCCGCCGGTGCTGCTCATGGACGAGCCGTTCGGCGCGCTCGACGCCCTCACGCGCGAGCAGATGAACGTCGAGCTGCACCGCATCTGGCGCGAAGCCGGCACGAGCGTCGTGTTCGTCACCCACTCGATCCCCGAAGCGTTCTTCCTCGCCAACCGCGTCGTGGTCATGACGAAGCGTCCCGGCACGATCGCCGAGATCTTCGCGGTCGATCTTCCGCGCGAGCGCGACTACGCGCGCACGATGACCTCGTCCGTCCTCGCCGATCTCGGCGGCCGCGCGCGCTCGCTGCTCGGCGCCTCTGCCCACACGGAGTAACTTCGCAATGTCTCGCCGCACCGTCGGCATCGCCATGAACGGCGTCACCGGCCGCATGGGAATGAACCAGCACCTGATTCGCTCGATCGTCGAGCTGCGCCGTCGCGGCGGGCTCGCGCTCGCCGACGGAACCGTGGTGTGGCCCGAGCCGATCCTGGTCGGCCGCGACGCCGCGAAGCTGGAACGGCTCGCGCGCGAGCACGGGCTGCAGCGCTGGACCACCGACGTCGACTCGGCGATCCACGATCCGTCCGTCGAGATCTTCTTCGACGCCGCGACGACCGGCGCGCGTCCGGCGCTCGTGGAGAAGGCGATCCTCGCCGGGAAGCACGTCTACTGCGAGAAGCCGCTCGCGCCGACGCTCGACGAGGCGCTGCACATCGCGCGGCTCGCGCGCGCGCACGGCGTGAAGAACGGCATCGTGCACGACAAGCTGTACCTGCCCGGGTTCCTGAAGCTGCGGAGGCTCGTCGACAGCGGCTTCTTCGGACGCATTCTGTCGGTGCGCGGCGAGTTCGGCTACTGGGTCTTCGAAGGCGACTGGGGCCCCACGCCGCAGCGCCCGTCGTGGAACTACAAGCTCGACGAGGGCGGCGGGATCATGGTCGACATGTTCTCGCATTGGAGCTACGTCCTGGAGAACCTCATCGCGCCGGTGCGTGCCGTGACGGCGCTCGGGGCGACCCACATCCCGCAGCGCGTCGACGAGCGCGACAAGGTGTACGAGGCGACGGCCGACGACGCCGCCTACGGCATCTTCGAGCTGGAAGGCGGCGTGGTCGCGACGATCAACTCGTCGTGGGCGGTGCGCGTCAACCGCGAGGAGCTGGTGGAGTTCCAGATCGACGGAACGCTGGGCAGCGCGGTCGTCGGGCTGCGCGGCTGCAAGATCCAGCCGCGGGCGCTCACGCCGCGGCCGGTGTGGAACCCGGACATCCCGAACCCGATCGACTTCGCGGCGACGTGGATCGAGGTTCCCGACAACGATCCGTTCGAGAACGGGTTCCTCGCGCAGTGGAGCGAGTTCTTGCGCCACGTCGTCGCCGACGCGCCGTTCCCCTACGATTTCCTCGCCGGCGCGAAGGGCGTGCAGCTCGCCGAAGCCGGGCTGCGCTCGTGGCGCGAGAGGCGCGTCGTCGAGCTGCCCGCGCTCAGCGTCGATCCGGTCGCGGTCTGATGCTCGCCGCGCAGCTGCGCCTGCCGCGTGCCGACGGCACGCTCGCGCCGTACGTCGCCAGCGACGCACCGCGCCATCCGATCGCGCCGCAGCCGCCGCCGCGCACCCGCGTCGTCTTCGCCGCCGCGCACGTGGTCGCCGATCCGCGCTCGCCGGTCGACCCCGTCCTCGGCGGCGCGGTCGATTGGGAGGCCACGCTCGCGTACCGCCGGCATCTCTGGTCGCTCGGGTTCGCGGTCGCCGACGCGATGGACACCGCGCAGCGCGGGTCGGGCCTCATGCCGGCCGACGCACGCGAGCTGATTCGCCGCAGCGCCGCCGAAGCGCGCGCGGCCGGCGGAACCGTCGCGTTCGGCGCGGCGACCGACGAGCTGGATCAGACGCAGACGTACGACCTCGCCGCGATCGAGCGCGCGTACCTTGCGCAGTGCGAGCTCATCGAGGGCGAAGGCTGCGCCGCGATCGTCATGTGCTCGCGCGCGCTGCCGCGCGCGGCGACGAGCGCCGACGACTACGCCCGCGTCTACCGCACGGTGCTCGGGGCGCTGCGCCGGCCGGCGATCCTGCACTGGCTGGGGCCCATGTTCGATCCGCTGCTGCGCGGCTACTGGGGCAGCGACGACCTCGACCGCGCGACCGAGACGTTCGTCGCGATCGTTCGCGAGAACGCGGCGAAGGTCGACGGCGTGAAGATCTCGCTGCTCGACGCGGGGCGGGAGATCGCGCTGCGCCGGGTGCTTCCGCCGCACGTGCGCGTCTACACCGGCGACGATTTCAACTACCCCGAGCTCATCGCGGGCGACGGCGAGCGGCACAGCGACGCGCTCCTCGGCATCTTCGACGCGATCGCGCCCGCCGCGCGCGCGGCGCTCACGGCGCTCGACGAAGGCGATCGCGCGCGCTACGACGCGATCCTCGCGCCCACCGTCACGCTGTCGCGGCATCTCTTCGCCGCGCCGACGTACGCGTACAAGACCGGCGTGGTCTTTCTGGCGTACCTGAACGGCTTCCAGGGCCACTTCCGGATGCTGGGCGGCGCCGAGAGCGCGCGCTCCGTCGTGCACCTTGCGCGCGCGCTGGAGCTCGCCGACGCTGCGGGGCTGATCCTCGATCGCGAGCGCGCCGCCGAGCGCGCCGCCCGGGTCTTCGCGACCGCCGGCATCGTGTAGTGGATCGCGCGCGGCTCTCGCTCAACCAGTACACCGTCAAGCCGTGGTCGCTGCGCGAGGCGGCAGACGCGTGCGCGCGGCGCGGGATCCCCTCGATCGCCGTGTGGCGCGACAAGATCGCCGACGTCGGCCTCGCGCGGGCGGCCGGGACCGTGCGCGACGCCGGTCTGCGCGTTTCGAGCGTGTGCCGCGGCGGCTTCTTTCCGTCGCCGAGCGCGCGCGAGCGCATGAAGCGCATCGAGCACACGCGGCACGCGGTCGACGAGGCTGCCGCGCTCGGCGCGCCGGTGCTGGTCCTCGTATGCGGCCCTGCGGAAGGACAGCCGCTGCGCGACGCACGCGAGCAGGTCGCCGAAGGCATCGCGGCCGTCGCCGAGCACGCGGTGAAGGCGGGCGTGAAGCTCGGGATCGAGCCGCTGCACCCGATGATGATCTCCGAACGCTCGGTGATCGCGAGCCTGCGCGAGGCGAACGATCTCGTCGCCCGCATCGGCTCGCCCGCCGTCGGCGTCGTCTGCGACGCCTACCACGTCTTCTGGGACGCGCACCTCGAGACGGAGCTGCAGCGCGCCGGCGCGTCGATCTGCGGCGTCCACCTCTCCGACTGGACGACTCCGCACGGCGACGTCACCGCCGACCGCGCGATGATCGGCGACGGCTGCATCGATCTCGCCGAACTCGTGCGCAATGCCGAAGCCGCGGGCTACCGGGGCGACTACGAGATCGAGGTGCTGAACGAGAGCGCCTGGCGCGCCGACCTGCACGCCTGGCTCGACCTCGCCGTCAGCCGCTACGACGCGGTCACGTAAACGGGCGCCGGAGCGCCAACGGCGGCGTAGCTCGGCCCGCTCAGCGCATGCGGGTGTCGAACCATCCGACCAGCCGGCGCATCACGTCGAGCTGGTCGGCGCGCTTGGAGAAGAGATGGCCTTCGCCGGGGTAGATGACGAGCTCGGCCGGGACGTGCAGGTCGCGCAGCGCGTGCCAGTACTCGTACGACTGCGTCACGGGGACTTCGGCGTCGCGGTCGCCGTGCAGCATCAGCGTCGGCGTGTGGACCTGCTTGATGAAGTTGATCGGTGAGCTCTTCGCATAGACTTGCGGATCGTCGTACACCGATGCACCGAAGTACGGGATCATCCACGTGTCGATGTCGTTGGTCCCGTAGTAGCTGAGCCAGTCGGAGAGCCCCGCGCCCGCCACGGCGGCTTTGAAGCGATTCGTCTGCGTGATCGCCCACATCGTCATGTAGCCGCCGTAGCTCCAGCCGGTGATTCCGATGCGATGCGGATCGACCGGTATCGTTTGGCTCACCGCGTCGAGCCCCGAGAGGACGTCGCGCAGGTCGCCGTAGCCGAAGTCCTTCACGTTGGCGCGCGCGAACGCTTCGCCTTCGCCGTAGCTGCCGCGCGGGTTCGGCTCGAAGACGATGTAGCCGCGCGCGGCGAGCGGCGCTTCGAACGCTTGCGCGCCGCTCGGGAAGAGCGGATAGAACGCGTATGCCGGCCCGCCGTGGATCACGGTGACGATCGGATAGCGCGCGCCCGGCTTCGCGCGCGGCGGGAAGATCAGCCAGCCCTGAACGGTCGTGCCGTCGCTCGTCCACGTCAAGCTGCGCGCCGCACCGGTAAGATGAACGACGTGCGCGTTCGCCGCCGTCACGGCGTGCATCGCGCCGATCGTGCCGAGCACCACCTCCGGCGGCTCGGTGATCGATTGGCGGATCGCGGCCGCGACGCGGCCGTCGCGCGAGAGCGAGACGCCCGTATCGCCCGGTGCGAGCCCGGCGAACCCGGTCGCGTAGATCGTCTGCGCGCCGCTCCAGAGCTGTTTCTGCGTCTTGGCGCGCACGTCGAGCGAGGCGATCACGGTTCGGCCCCTCATCAGCTCGGTCGCGAGGACGTGGTCCGGCGAGCCGTTCCACGCGATCGTCGAGACCGACGCCTGCAGGTTCGGCGTGACGTCGGTCGCCGCGCCGCCGCTCGCGGGAACCACGTAGACGTCGCCGCCGGTCACGGCTTCGTCGCTCATGATCCCGCCGATGTACGCGATGCGCTTTCCGTCGCCCGACCAGCGCGGTGACGCGATCTGGAGCGCGGGCCGGTGGATGCTGCGCGCCGCGCCGGTGCGCGCGTCGATCGTCTCGAGGTCCGCGATCCACCAGTTCGCATCGCCGTTTCCCCGCGCCGCCGTCACGGCGAAGCGCGTCGCGTCGGGCGACCAGTCGTACTCGTACACATTGAGGTCCGCCGGGCCGAGGAGCCGGATCGCGCCGCCGCCGGCGGACATGACGGCGAGACGCTGCTCGTAGACGACCGACCCGACGACGCCGGAATCGGGCGTCGACGGGTTCAGCGGGCTGGGCGTCTTCGGCGCGCCCGGCGAGTAGAGAAACGCGAGCCGCGTCCCGTCGGGCGACCAGCGCGGGGTGGAGAGCGGGCCTTTCGCCCGCGTCACCACGCGCGCACGGCGCGCGGCGACGTCCCACACCGCGATCTGGGCCTGCCCCTTTCCGCCGGTGGTGACGAACGCGATGCGGCGCGAGTCGGGCGACCACGCGAGGTCGCCTTCGTCGCACGCGCGTCCCGGGCACGCCGTGACCGGGACGGCGGACGCGGGATGCGCGCTTTCGGCGAGCGCGATCCGGCCGCGGCCGCCGGTCTGCTCGACGTACGCGAAGCGCCGGCCGTCGGGCGAGACCGCCACCTGCGTGAACTCGTGCACGGACTCCAGCGCCGCCGCGATCGACTCGAACGACGGCCGCTGCGTGTCGACCGCCGTGGCGGCGCCGTGTGAGGACGTCGGCGCGCCTCGCGGCGCGGCGGCGCAGATGAACGGGACGACCGCGCACAGCGTAGCAATCGCGGCGAACGGACGAGCGAACGGCATGCCGTAGGCTCGTCCGCCCGCCGCCGGTCTCCTTCGCGTTGGGACGGACGTCCCGCGCGATTGGGAGGAACGTCGCGTCCGCGAGAGCTGCGCGTCGCGCGCGGGTACCGCTCACGCACCATGACGCGCCGTGCCGCGCCTGCCGCTCTGGCCGTTCTCGCGCTCGCCGCAACCGCGACGCCGCTTCGGGCGCCTGCGGCCGAGCTTGCGACGGCCCGCGGTGCGATCGCCTTTTCCACACCGGCCGGTGCGCGTTGCGCGGATGTCGTGGTCGAGGCGCGCGACGCGCTCGACGCGCACCTCATCGCGGTCGTGCGGCCGCGCTCGGACGCCGAAGGCGCGTGCCGCTACGCGATCACCGTCCCCGCGCAGACCGCGGTCTCGCTCTCCGTGCACGGCGCCGGGGTCCTGGCCCCGGTCAACGCGGCGCGCCTCGAGCCGGCGACGTACCGCGCGCACCCCGGCCGGCCCGCGAGCGCGTCCGTCGCCCTCCGGTTCACGCTCGTCGCGGCGAGCACGTACTTCTTCGCGCCCGGCGAGGAGCGCGAGATCCCGCTCGCATACGGTGGGACCGCTTCGAGCGCGCCCGTCTAGCGAGCCCCCCAAAAACGGGGTGCCGGTGTAGGACGTTCGCCTCCGGGACCGACGACCCCGGAAGCGCTCCCGGCAGGGCCAAAGTACGCATGACATCGGGACGTCCGTAGGACGTAGGCATCCCCTTCGCGGGCGAAATGCATATCGAGCGCACCGATGCGCCGCATACACCGCGAGGATCGCACCCGCCCATGGCCGTCGCTCTCGAACACGAAGTCGCCGCGCTTCCCCATCCCAACGCCAAGCCCGGCGTGCATTCGTTCTCGCGCGCGTGGGTTTCGGTGCTGCTGCTGTCCGATGTCCTGCTGTTCCTGGCGGCGACGTATCTCGCGGCGCTCTTCGTCAAGCACTACTGGAACCCGGTGCTGCCGATCCGCCACGTGGCGATCCCGGCCACGCTCACCGCGGCGCTCTCGGTGCTCGTGTTCTCCCAGCTCGGCCTCTACCGCCGCTCGTTCGCGATGTCGGTCCGCGACGAGTTCTACCACGCGATCGCCGCGCTCTCGCTGGCGTCCGCGCCGGTTCTGATCGCGTTCTCGATCTTCCCGGCGATCTCGACCTCGCGGGTCGTCGCGCTGTTCGCGCTCGTCTTCGCCATCGCGCTGGTGGGCGGGATGCGGGCCTTCGCGCACCGCGTCCGCGACATCACCGCGCTCGCGCACCCGCGCCGCATCGCGGTCGTCGGCCACCCCTCGCGGCTCGAGTTCGCCGAGGACGCGATCCGCGAGCTTCCGAACGCGCGCGTCTTCCGGCTCGCGGTCCCGAACCTGGACGGCATCGGCGCGGTGAACCCGGACGCGATCGCCGCGCAGCCGTGGTTCCGCTACGCGGTCGAGTGGGGCTGCGAGACGCTGGTCTTCACCGAGATCCTCGCGCCGTCGCTGATGCCGCACGTCCTCGCGGCCGCCTCGGCCGCCGGCATCACGATCGCCTTCGCGCCGCCGCGCATCCGCGTGCACGCCTACGATCTGAGCATCGAGACGATCGGCAAGCAGGCGCTGATCGTCGCCAAGCCGCTGCGCGCGTGCCAACCCGGCGCGCGGCTCGCGAAGCGCGCCTTCGATCTCGGGATCGCCTCGCTCGCGCTCGCGGTGTTCCTTCCGGTGATGGCGGTCGTCGCGCTCGCGATCGCGTTCGAGGACCGCGGCCCCGTGCTCTACCGCCAGGAGCGGGTCGGGCGCGGCGGCAAGCCGTTCCAGATCTTCAAGTTCCGCTCGATGCGCACCGACGCGGAGAAGAACGGCGCTTGCCTCGCGACGGTCGGCGACGCGCGCGTGACGAAGGTCGGCAAATTCATCCGCCGCACCTCGCTCGACGAGCTGCCGCAGCTCTTCAACGTCCTGCGCGGCGACATGTCGGTGGTCGGTCCGCGCCCCGAGCGGCCGGTTTTCGTGAAGCAGTTCGAGCAACAGCATGCGCGCTACGCCGAGCGGCATCTCGTCCGCCCGGGCATCACCGGCTGGGCGCAGGTCTACGGCAAGCGCGTCCTCGGCGTCGACGACGTCCCCGAGAAGCTCCAAGGCGACCTCTTTTACGTGGAGAACTGGTCCCTGTTCATGGACGTCGCGGTCTGCCTGAAGACGGCCGCCGAGGTCCTCTTCCACCAAGCGGCATGAGCGCCGCGTAGGCTCGAGGAGAGCCGCCTAGGAGAACACGGCATGGAAGCTCCGACCGCGCGCGAGGAGCGCACGTTCTACCCGTACGTCGAAGGACTGCGCGGGGTCGCCGCACTGTACGTCGTGATCTTCCACGTCTGGCAGACCGCCGTGCAGCACGCCGGAACCGGGACGCTCACGAGCTGGTTCCGCTGGACGCCGTTCCTGCAATACGGACACTTCGCGGTCGCCGTCTTCATCGTGATCTCGGGCTACTGTCTGGGCTTGCCGGTCGCTCAGCGCTTCGACGCGCGGTTCGACGCGCTGCGGTTCTTCAAACGGCGTGCACGCCGGCTGATGCCCGCGTACGTCTCGGTCGTCTTCTTGTCGATTCCGTTCTTCTGCGCGACGACGACGCTCATCGGACACCACGTCAACCCGCTGCACGTCGCGATCGCCGCCGCGATGCACGTGGTGCTCATCCATAATCTCTTCTACGTCACGACGGAGTACTTGAACGGGCCGCTGTGGAGCATCGGCCTCGAGTGCCAGATCTACGTCGTCTTCGCGCTGCTGCTCGTCCCGCTCTGGAAGCGCTTCGGCCTCGCCGCGCAGCTCGCGGCCGCGCTCGCGATCGGCCTCGCGCCGCACTTCGTCTCGCACGCGCTCGGCTCGAAGTCCACGCTCGACTGGACGTGGCCGTGGCTGTTGGGGCTGTTCGCGATGGGTGTGGTCGCCGCGTCGTTCGCGGCGCGTCCGCCCGCCGTGCGGCTCCCGTGGAACGCTCTCGCGGTCGTCGTCGCGGTCGTCGCGCTCGGCATGATGGTCGTCGATTACGACGGGACGCCCGACGGCATGCTGTGGCCCGCGGACCTGTGCGTCGGCGCGGCGGTCGCCACGTTCTTCATCGCCGCGGCGCGCAACCCGCGCATCCTTCCGGCGCGACTGCTCGCGTTGGCTCCGGTCGTGTTCCTCGGCACGTTCTCGTACAGCCTGTACCTGATCCACGCGCCGATCGTCGATCTCGTCGGCGTGCTGTTGCATCGGGCGCACGCGTCGGTCGCGCTCAGCGCCGGCGTGTGGGCCGTGCTGCTCGCCGCGATCGTCGCGCTCGCGTACGGCTTCTACCGGATCCTCGAGCGTCCGTTCCTCTCCTCGACGCTGCGCCGCGTGCGCGACGTCGAGACCGTCGCCGCCGTCACCGAGCCGACGGAAGAGCTGCTGCCGCTGCACGCGACCTGACGTGCGGCTCGGGCTCGTCTCCGCGACGTACCCGTTCGGTGCCAAGGAGCCGTATCTCGACGTGGAGCTGCGCGAGCTGGCGCCGGCGCTCGACGCGCTGCTCGTCTATCCCGCGGCCCCGCAGAGCCGCAGGCGCGGCTTCGACGATGTGCCGGGCGACGTCGCAGGCATCGGACTGTTCGCGCCGCGCACGCTGGCGCTCGCGTTGCGCGCGGCGCTGTCGCATCCGCGGCGCGTGCTCGGCGTGCTGCACGCGCTCCTGACCGATCGCTATCCGCCGCGCGTGAAGCTGAAGAACCTCGCGGTGGTGCCGAAAGGGCTCGCGCTCGCGACGCTCGCGCGCGCGCGGCGGCTCGACCATCTGCACGCGTACTGGCTCTCGACGCCGGCCACGGTCGCGTGGATCGCCGGCCGCATCGCCGGGATCCCGTTCAGCGCGACCGCGCACCGCTGGGACGTCTACGAGAACAACATGGCCGCACGCAAAGTGCGCGAAGCGGCCTTCGTCCGAACCATCTCCGAGCGCGGCCGCCGGGACCTGCTCGCGCGCACGGACGGCGACCCGGCGAACGTGCACGTCGTGCGGCTCGGCGTCGCGCTGCCGGACGAGCCGGTCGCGGGCGGCGCTGCCAGCGCGAGCCGCGCCGCGCGCTCGCATGCGCTCGCGCAGGAGCCGAACGCGATCGCGCCGCTGCGCATCCTGTGCGCCGCGGCGCTGGTGCCCGTGAAGGATCATCGCACGCTGCTCGAAGCGTTACGGCTGCTGCGGGAGGACGGCGTCGCGTTCGCGTGCACGCTGGCCGGCGAAGGGCCTCTGCGCGACGACATCGCGCGCGAGATTGCGCGGCTGGGCTTGGACGACGCGGTGATACCCGCGGGGCGCATCCCGCACGACGAGCTGCTCGCGGCGCTCGCCTCGGGCCGCTACGACGTCTCGGTCATCGCGAGCGCCGAGCACGCCGGCGGCTTGATGGAAGGCGTCCCGGTCGCGCTGATCGAGGCGATGGCCGCCGGGTGCGCGGTCGTCGCGACGAGCTCCGGAAGCGTCGGCGAGCTGGTCGACGGCGAGACCGGTCTGCTCGTTCCGCACTCGGACCCGCGCGCGCTCGCGGAGGCGCTCGGGACGGTCGCGCGCGATCCCGCGCTGGCCGAACGGCTGCGTGAAGCCGGTCGCGCGCGCGTGCGCGCCGACTACGACGTCCGGCGCACCGTGAGCGCGTGGCGCGCGCTGTTCGCGGGCGCTACGCCGGGGTGAGCGTCCGCTCGGGCGCGGGCTGCGCGCCGAGAGGCAGCACGCGGCCGCGCATCGTCGCCGGCGCGGCGACGCCGAAACGCGAGAGAATCGTCGGCGCGATGTCGAGGATCGAGACGCGCTCGGGATGCACGCGCCCTTCGCCGCTCGTGCGGATCCACAGCGCGCCCTCGGGATGGTGGTGTCCGCTGCGGAACCCGTCGATCAGGTAGAACAGCTCGGAGAAGGGCCGCTGCGCGCCGGTGCGCGCGTCGACCGCCATCGCCTCCAGCACGGCCGGATCGAAATAGCGGCACCCGCAGAAAACGCCGTTCCCTTCGCGTCGCACTTCGAGAACGCGCTCGCCGTCGACGTGGAGCGCCGCGAGCGCGATCTGCGCGCGTTCCGCCGACGCCGCATCGGAAAGGTCGACGTGAAACTCGTGCGTCATCACCGGGGCGACGCGCGCGCCCTCGATGCCGAGGAACGTCAGAAGCCGCTGAAAATCGACCGGGCGATAGTTGCGCAGCACCGGGCCGGTGTACGGCTCCTGGCTCAGGGCCGTCGCGAAGACGATCGTCGCGTCCGCGAAGTCACGCAGCATCCGTCCGACGAGCGCGTCCATCGTGCGATAGCCGTGCAGGACCGCTTCGCGCAGCGAGGGATGCGCGCTCGCGTCCGGCGGGTCGGGGAACGCCTGCGGCTCCATGTTGCGCCAGTACAGGTGCTGGTAGTGCGCGGTGCTGTTGGAGAAGAAGCTCGCGAAGCGCACGCCGTGCGCTTTGACGCAGGCGAGGAAGACGTCGTACTGGATGTGATCGAACAGCGCTGCGCGCCGCCAGCGCACCCCGCGGTCGAGCCGTTCGGCGGCGAGCTGCGCGAGGATCGCCCAGGCCGTCCGCGGGTTGAAGGCGTGAGCGGCGTAGTACGTCCCGAGCCGCAGCGCGTCACGCGCCGTGAGCCGGCCGTGGTGCGACGACTCCTTGACCTGTTCCGCGGTCGCCTCGTAGTACGGCTGCAGCGAGGCCGGGACGGCGACGCCGGCTTTGTCCCAGGGGTCCGGAAGCCGGAAGCCTTCGAAGCGTTCCGGCGCGGGGACGTTCATCGCGCCGAACAGCCCGATCCGAATGCCCTCGGCCGCCAGCGCGCTGCCGATCGTCGGCTGCCGGCCGCGGTCGGCTTCGCCGAGATGAAAGAGGCCGTGCTCGACGTACGGGACGCCCGTGTGCACCGACGGCCACTGAATCCACGGGACGAGCGTCCCGCCGTCCTCGCCGGCCTCGGTGACGAACACGTCCGAGGACGCGTACAGCCGCGCGAAATTCGGCAGGGCTCCCTCGCGCATGAAACGCTCCAAGAGCGTCGGCGAGAGCTCGTTGAACTCGACGAGGAGGACGCGGCCATCCATGGTACGATGCTCGTACCCCATTGTCCGCGCGCGTCTCGCGATGCGGGAGAGCCACGGCGGAGTGGGTATAGCAAGCGAGACGTCCCTCGGCGCCGAGGCGCCTGCCCGGGACGTCGCGGAGGATCACGGATGAGAGTCTGCGTGCAGGGCCTGGGCTACATCGGGCTGCCGACGGCGGCGATGATGGCGCTCGGGGGGCACGACGTGGTGGGATACGACGTCGACCGGCGCGTTCTCGACGCGCTGCGCGACGGCGCGCACCACGTCAAGGAGGAGCCGGTTCGCGCGCTCGTCCTCGCCGCGCTGAACGGCGGCCGGCTGACGCTCAGCACCGAGGTTCCGGGCGACGCCGACGCGCACGTGATCTGCGTCCCGACGCCGACGATCGATCACAAGCCCGACCTCTCGTACGTGCGGGCCGCCGCGCGCGCGACCGCGCCGCACCTTCGCCCCGGCGACCTCGTGATTCTCGAGTCGACCGTCCCGCCGGGAACGATGGACCGCGTCGTCGTCCCGGCGCTGCGCGAGGCCGGCGTCGATCCCGACACCATCGCGGTCGCGCACTGCCCGGAGCGCGTCATCCCGGGCGCGATCGTTCGCGAGCTGCGCGGGAACGCGCGTGTCGTCGGCGGGCGGAAGCCCGGCGACGCGGAGCGCGCCGCGGATCTGTACCGCTCGTTCTGCGACGGCGAGATCCACGTCACCGACAACGTCACCGCCGAGCTGGTGAAAGTCGTCGAGAACACCTACCGCGACGTCAACATCGCGTTCGCCAACGAGCTGGCGCTGCTGAGTGAGGAGCTCGGCGTCGACGCGCACGAGGCGATCGCGCTCGCGAACAAGCACCCGCGCGTGAACATCCTCGCGCCCGGTCCGGGCGTCGGCGGGCATTGCATCCCGGTCGATCCGCATTTCCTCTCGAACGCGAACCCCTTCGTGACCGAGCTGATCCAGACGGCGCGGCGCATCAACGAGCGGATGCCGCACGTCGTCGCGCGCCGGATCGCCGAGCTCTCCCCGCCGCACGAGGGATCGCGCGTGGCGATTCTCGGCGCGGCGTACAAAGCGAACGTCGACGACACGCGCGAGTCGCCGACCGAGCGCGTCGAAGAATTGCTCCACGAGCGCGGTTACGCGACGCGCGTCTTCGATCCGGTCGCGGACCGCTGGCACGTCCCGCTCGCCGCGTCGCTCGAAGACGCGGCGCGCGGCTGCGACGCCGTCGTGCTGATGGTCGGACACGACGCCTTCGCCGAGATCGATCCGGTCGCGCTCGGCGCGCTGTGCCGCCGGCGCGTGCTGGTCGACACGCGCGGCTTCTTCGATCGCGATCGCTGGGAGGATGCCGGCTTCGAGGTGCACGTGCTCGGCGGAGGTCGACGTGGCGCACGTCGCGTCGCGGCCGCATCCTGAGCTGAGCGACGCGGCGGAGCGGCGCCGCGAGGCCGCGCCGCAGCTGCTGCGCGCCGCGCTCGCCGTCGCGGGACCGATGGTGCCCGCATGGCAGCGCGACTGCATCGAAGCGCTGCGCGGCGTCGCGGGGATCGATCTCCGCGTCGTCGCCGTCGGTGGCCGTACGCCGCCGCCCGCACCGCGCTGCTCGGCGCTGCAGCTCACCCCGGTCGCCTCCGAGCCCGGGACGATCGCCGACGCCGACGTGGTCTTCGACTTCACCGGCGGCGCCCTCGCCGCCGACGCGCCGCTCGGCGTGTGGTCTCTCCGGCTCGGCGCGGCCGACGATTGGGGCTTGCCGTTCGTGCGCGAGATCGCCGCGGGTGCGACGTTCGAGATCGGTCTCGTGCGCCGCAGCGGCCGCCGCCGCGAGCGGATGCGTACGGCGCGCTTCGCGCTGGGACGCTGGTATCCGAGCACGGTGCGGCTCGCTCTGCGCAGCGTCGCCGGGTGGCCCGCCGCGGCGCTCGCGATGCTGCGCGACGGCATCCCGCTCGCCGCCGAAGGCGACGAAGCGCCGGACGCTGCGCCGCCTCGCCCGCGAGAGCGCGCGGCGTTCGTCGCGAAGCTCGCGGCGAAGCTCGCGAACGAAGCGCTGCAGCAATCGTTCGAGGTCGTCGAGTGGAACTGCGGGATCGTCGACGGCGGCGCCGCCGCGATCCTCGCCGACGCGCCGCTCGCGGTGCGCTGGCTGCCTCGTCCGCCGCGCGGAACGTTCATCGCCGACCCGTTCGTGGTCGAGCGCGACGGCGTCCGGGCAATGCTGGTCGAGCACTTCGACTACGAAGTCGGACGCGGGGTGATCGACGCGCTGATCCTCGACGATCGCGACGAGGTCGTCGCGCGCCGCCGCGCGATCGAGGCGGAGACGCACCTGAGCTACCCCTACCCGCTCGAGATCGAGGGCGACCTGTACGTCGTTCCGGAGAACTGCGCGGGGAAAGAGGTCGCGCTCTACCGCTGCGTCGCGTTCCCCGATCGCTGGGCGCGCGAGACCGTGGTGCTGCCGTTCGACGGCGTCGACACGACGATCTTCCGGCACGACGATCGCTGGTGGGCGCTGTGCACGCGGCATTCCGGCGGTTCGACGCTCGCGCTCCACGCGTTCCACGCCTCCTCGCCGCGCGGACCTTGGCTGCCGCACGCCCTCAATCCGATCGTCGTCGACGTGACGTGCGGGCGTCCCGCCGGCGCGCCGTTCACGGTCGAGGGCGTCCTGTACCGTCCGGGACAGGATTGCGCGCGCTCGTACGGCGCCGGGCTCACGATCGCGCGCGTCGACGAGCTGACGCCCTGGAGCTACCGCGAGACGGTGGTACGGCGCATCGACGCGTCCTCGTTCGGGCGCTGGCGCGACGGCGTCCACACGCTGGCGTTCACGCGCGGCCGCGCGGTGGTCGACGGCAAGCGCGCCTACGCGGATCCGCGCAAGCTGCGCTGGATGCTCCGCCGCGTCCGCGAAAAGCTCCGCGGCGCCTAACGCTTGCGGTCGTAGAGCGCGCAGACCTCCGCCGCCCACGCGTCCAGCGCGTTTTCGTCCGGCGCGCCGTTTCGTACGGCCTCGCGCGCGTGCCACGGTGCGGCGAGCACGGCGCGCAGCGCGTCGCGCAGGGCGCCGCCGTCGCCGGGCGCGACGAAACGCGTGCGCTGCGCCGCGCCGCCGGCGCGCGCCGCTTCGCGCAGCGCCGGCAGATCGCTCGCGACGATCGGCAGCCCCGCGCTCGCGGCCTCCAGCAGGGTGAGCGGAAAGCCTTCGCCGCGGCTCGGCATCGCGAGCACGTCGCAGGCCCACATCAGCGAAGGCACGTCGTCGGTCCAGGCGACGGCGACGACCTGCGCGTGCCGCGCGAGCGAGGCGTCGGTCTCCGGCGTGCCCGCGACGCTCACGACGCTCGTCCCCGGAAGCGCTTCCAGCGCGGCGAGCAGCACGTCGGCGCCCTTCAGGACCGGGTCGCGGCCGAAGAAGAGAATCGCGGGACGCTCGTCGAGGCCGAGGCGCGCGCGCGCGGCCGCGCGCTCGTCGCCCGCGGGCGGACGGAAGCGCGCCGTGTCGATCGCGTTACGAATCGTCAGCAGCCGCGCGCGCGGGGCACCTAGCGCCGTCAGCTCGTCGGCGACCGCATCGCTGACCGTGACGATGCGCTCGGCGCGCGACGCGATCAGCCGGTACTTCGCGAACGTGCGCGGCGAAGGGTGCAGCCGTCCGCCGCGCAGCGACGTCGAATGCGCGTGCCAGAACACGCGCGCGCGCGAGCTCCACAGGCGCAGCGTGAGCGGGATCTCCCAGCCGAAGAAATGCACGTGCGCGACGTCGGGACGCCACGCGCGGGCGAACGCCGCGGCTGCCGAAGGACCGTCGACGACGTGCAGCTCGGCACCGGCGTCGCGGACGTCGGAATACCACCGCGCGCCCTCGACGCGCGGGACCACGAACGCGAACGCGTCGCCGCGCGCGCGCAGCCGGCGCGCGAGCGCGGCGATCATCGGCACGAAGCTGCCGGCCGCCGCGCCGCCGAAGTCGGCGGCGTGCAGCACGCGCACGGCTAGAGCGAGCGGTCCGCGCCGTACCGCAGCTTCGCGAGCATCAGCTTCAGCGCGAGCGCTTTCGGGCGTGCGTAGGCGACCGCCGCCGCGCGCAAGCCCGGGCGCAGCAGACGGTAGTGCTTCGTGACGTGGAGCTCCGGCGCGTAGCGGACCTTGAACGGCTCGTCGCCGCGCAGAAAGTCGAAGCGCGCGTAGCCGTCCTCGATCGCGGTGCGCACCGCGCGCCCGATGATCCCCTTCCCGGGCGAGAACTTCTCGTACTCGGCGTCGAAGCCGAGCATGTAGAGTCCGAACGACGAGCGCAGCTCGTCGACGAACGCGGTTGCGCCGGCGATCGGGCGCGCGCCGTCCCAGTAGACGAACATGCGCAGCACGCCCTGGGCGAACGCCGCCCGAAACAGCGAGCCGTAGCGTCGCCGTCCCGACTCGATGTTGCCGCCCCAGCGGTCGTGGTTCACGGCGATCATCGCCTCGACGTGCGCGTCCAGGTCCTCCGCCCTCGGCTCGCTCACGCGGAAGTTCGGGAGCGCCTCGGCGAGCCGCCGTTCGACGCGCACCATGTTGACGCGCGTCTTCGCGCTGATCGTCTCCGTGATGTACCGGTCCCACGTCGGCGGGAGCGCGACCGAGCGGCACGGCGTCTCGTCGGTGCGCTCGATCCGCACGCCGCCGCGCTGGACGAGCCGCTGCACGAGCGTCTCCATCCGCGGGTCGAGCGTGTCCTCGACGTTGAACGCGTCCCACGGCTCGCGCAGGATCGCGTCGGCAAACGCGGCCACGGCCCGCTCGGCATGCTGCGGCAGCGCGAGCAATCCGGTGTAGTCGGCGGTCGGATTTCCGCCGAGATACAGCTCGCGGTCGAGCCACGAGCCGCCGCGGGCCAGCGGCAGATAGGCGACGGTCTCTTCGCCGTCGCGCAGCGCGAGGACGAACCAGCGATGGCGCGGGCGCCCGAAGTAGGCGCGAAGCCAGCGCCAGGACGTGAACACGGTCGCATTCGGATCGAGGCGCTCGAGCCGTTCCCACCGCTCGCGCTCCGCTTCGAATCCTGCAAGATCGTCGATCCGCTCGACGTTCATCCCTGTCCGGCTCCTTCGGTCATGCGCGTTCCGTCCCGGTCCGTATACCGCCGAGCGCCGGCTTTCTACCGGTTCGCCGCGGGCGGTCCCCTGCGCGCGGGTACGACCGGCCCGTGAGGATCGCCTTGCCGGCGCATTTCTATCCCCCGGAGCCGTGCGCCGCGGCGAACCGCATCTCCGCCCTCGCGCACGCGCTCGCCGCGGCGGGGCACGAGGTGCGCGTCTACACGGGGATGCCTTCGTTCCCCGACGGCATCGTCGCGCCGGCATATCGCGGCCGCCGCCACGCCGTCGAGCGCGACGGCGGCGTCACGGTCGAGCGCGTGGCGACGTACGCGCGCGGAAGCCGGCGCGCCGCGCAGCGGATCGCGAACTGGCTCTCGGTCTCGGCGGGGATCGCGGCGCGGATCGTCGCGGTCCGCGAGCGCTTCGACCTCATCGTCGTCTCCTCGCCGCCGATCACCCTCGCGCTGCCGGCGCTCGCGGCGGCGTTCGCGCATCGCGCGCCGCTCGTGGTCGACGTCCGCGACGTGTGGCCGGAGATCGCGGTGAAGATGGGATCGTGGCCGCCCGGTTCCCCGATCGCGCGCATCGTCGGCCGCGCGGCCGACGCGCTCTACGCGCGCGCGGCGCTCGTCTCGGTGGTGACCGAGACGGCGCGCCGGGAAGTCGTCGCGCGCGGGGTCGACCCCGCGAAGATCGTGCTCGTCCCGAACGGCTTCGATCCGGTCGAGCCCGCCGCCGAGCCGCCCGTCTTGCCGGTCCCCGGCGTGCGCGACGTGGTGTACGTCGGAAACATGGGGCTCGCGACCGGCCTCGACGTCGTCCTCGACGCGGCCGCGTCGATGCGCGAGCGGAGCGACGTGCGCTTCGTGCTGATCGGCGGCGGAGCGGACGCGCCGCGGCTCCGCGCGCGCGTGGAGCGCGAAGATGTCCGCAACGTGCTCTTCACCGGGCCGCTGCCGCGCGAGAGCGCGCTGCGCGCGCTCGCGGACGCCGAGCTGACTGTCGTACCGCTCGTCGCGTCGATCGTCGACAGCATCCCGACGAAGCTCTTCGATGCGATGGCGCTCGGGACGCCGATCGTCTTGAGCGCCGGCGGCGAAGCGAAGGCGCTGGTCGAGCGCGCCGGCGCGGGCGTCACCGTCGCGCCCGGCGATGCGGGCGCGCTGGCGCGAGCGATCGGCCAGGCGCTCGCGGACGACGCGGCCCGCGTCCGCCTTCGCGCCGCCGGTCCGGCCTTCGTCCGCGCGAACTACGACCGAGCGGCGCTGATGAGCGCGTTCGCCGCCCGCATCTCGGCGATCAGCTCGCGGTAGAGCGCCGCGTGACGGCGCGCGGTCACCGTGATGTCGTACTCGCCGCGGCAGAACGCGCTCGCGCGCGCCGCGCGCTCCCGCGCGCCGGCGGGATCGTCGAGCACCGCGCGTACCGCGGCCGCGAGCTGCGGGGGGGCGTAACCGTCCGCGACGATGCCGTAGGCACCGCCGCCGAGCATCTCGCGCGCGCCGTGCCACGGGGTCGACGCCAGCGGCGCCTGCGCCGCCATCGCTTCGATGACGGCGAGCGGCATCGCCTCGTTGTGCGAGGTCACGAGCGCGACGTCGGCGCCGGCGACGAGCGCCGTCGCGTCGTCGCGGAAGCCGAGGAACGTGACGCGCTCGCCAACGCCCCGCGTGCGGGCCAGCTCTTCGAGCGCGGCGCGGTCCGCGCCGTCGCCGGCGAAGTACAGCCGGACGTCGTCGGGCAGCAGCGGCATCGCTTCGATCGCGAGGCGCTGGTTCTTCACGGCGTGGAGCCGGCCGACGTGCAGCAGTACGCGCTCGCCGGGCGCCGCCCCGAGCGCCGCGCGCGCGCGCTCGCGCTGTGCCGGGTCGAACGGCGCGAGCGCGATCCCGTTCGGGATCACGACGATGCGATCGAGCGGGATCCCCTCGTCCGCCGCGAGCGCAGCCCGCTGCGTCTGCGAGAACGTGACCACGCGGCTCGTGCGCGCGCTCAGGAAGCGGTTCGGAAGCCGGTAGAAGCGCGAGACGCCGAACTCGCTGTTGTGCTCGGTGTGCACGATCACGGGGACGCGGCACAGCAGCGCGGCGAGCCGGCCCCAATACTTCCCCATGTGCATGTGCGTGTGCACGACGTCGGGCCGCCAGCGGTCGATCGCGGCGCAGAGGCGCACGAAAAACCCGAGGTCGTAGCGGTTCCGGCGCGCCGCGTCGAGGACCGGCACGCGCAGCCGGGTCGCGGCTTCTGAGGACGAGAAGATCGTCGCGACCGCGAGCTCCAAGTCGACGTCGTGGCCGCGCAGCTCGTCCACGAGCAGCTCCACGAGCCGCTCCGCCCCGTACGTGCCGAGGTCGGCGATGACATGAAGAATTCGCATCGTCGCCGGTGATCTACCCGGGGGCGCGGCCGCCGAACTCCGTTCCGTCCTAGGACCCTCCGTCGCTTCGCGCTACCCCGTCCTCTTCCGCACCGTACGAGATGATGCTCCGAGCGCGCTTGGAGCGGCTGAAGAAGGCACGCGTTAGCTCGCTCTTGCATGGGGGAACACGACAGGGACACCATGAGGGACGCGATGCTCACGGTGGAGCACGTCGACAAGTCCTTCCCGGTCGCCCACGGCTTCGGGGCGCTGATGCGTTCCCTCACCGGGCGCCGCGTTCCGCGCCGGCAGGTCCTCTTCGACGTCAGCCTCGACGTCGGACGCGGCGAGCTGTTCGGGCTGCTCGGGCCCAACGGCGCCGGCAAGTCGACGCTGCTGAAGCTGCTCTCGACGCTCACCGTCCCCGACCGCGGGCGGATGACGATCGACGGGATCGACGTCGCATCGCGGCCGCTGGAGGCGAAGCGGCGGATCGCGCTGTGCACCAGCGACGAGCGCTCGTTCTACTTCCGGCTCACCGCCCGCCAGAACCTCGAGTTCTTCGGCGCCCTCATGGGACTGGCCGGGCGCGATCTCCACCGGCGCATCGAGGAGTGCTCCGAGCTCGTCGACATGCGCGAGTACCTCGACCTCGGCTTCGGCGGATTCTCTTCCGGGATGCGCGTGCGGCTGACCGTCGCGCGGGCGCTGCTCTCCGATCCGGCGATCATGTTCTTCGACGAGCCGACGCGCGCCGTCGACCCCGTTCACGCCGAGGAGATCCGGGCGCTCATCCGGCACCGGCTCGTCGAACGCGGCGGAAAGACGGTCGTGCTGGCGACGAACCTCCTCGACGAGGCCTGGGAGCTGTGCGACCGGGTGGCGATCGTGAACCGCGGCCGCATCGTGGCGCTCGGCCCGCCGCGCGAGCTCGACACCGAGCTCGACGCGGTCGTCCGCTATCGCGTGACGATGGACGACGTCGACGACGAGCTGCTCGCCCGCACGCGCACGGTCCCGGGCTTGCGCGAGCTGCGGGTGGTGCGCTCGGAGCGCGGCGTCGACCTCCATGTGGAGCTGGAGCCGGGCGGCGCCGCGCTGGGAGCGCTGATGCGTGCGGTCTCGTGGAGCGGCGCCTCGCCGCGCGATTTCCGCCCGGTCGATCCCGAGGCCATCGACGTGTTCAAGAAGGTGACGAGCGATGATCGCCGCTGAGCCCCTGCGCGCCGGGTTCAGCCTCGCCAAGGTCGGGGCCATCTTCCGCCGCGACGCGCGCGTCGCCGTCTCGTATCCGGGCAACTTCGCGCTCTCGTGGCTGTCGATCGGCGTCGACGTCGTCATCGCCTGGTACCTCGGTCACGTCGTCCCGCCCTCGACCCACTTCGGCATGCGCGGGCACACGGCGACGTACTTCCAATATTATGCGGTCAACTCGGCCTTCGTGCGCTTCCAGACTGCGGCGCTGAACAGCTTCGCCGAGGCGATCCGCGACGGCCAGCTCACCGGAACGCTCGAGGTGGTCCTCGCGACGCCGACGACCATGCCGGAAGTCGTGCTCTCGTCGGCGGTCTGGTCGTTCGTCTTCACGGGGATGCAGACCGCGGTCTACCTCGCGATCGCGATGCTCTTCGGGCTGCGGCTGGATCACGTCGATCTCGTCACGGCGCTCGTGTTCCTCGTCCTCACGATCGCGGCGGTCTCGCCGCTGGGCGTGCTGGCCGCGGCGCTCTCGATGGTGATCAAGAAGCCCGGGCCGATCGAGTGGATCTCGACCTCGAGCGCGAGCCTGTTCGGCGGCGTCTACCTGCCGCTCACGCTGCTCCCGTTCTGGCTGCAGGCCATCGGGTGGTGCCTGCCGATCACCCACGCGCTCAACGGTTTCCGCGCCGCGGTCGACGGCGTCCCGATCACGCAGATGCTCCCCGACGCGATCTGGCTGCTGGTCGCGTCGCTGATCCTGATGCCGTTCTCGCTGTGGCTGTTCGGCCGGGCGGTGAACAAAGCGCGGGTCGACGGCACGCTCGCGATGTACTGAGCGTAGGACCATAGGACCATTGGCCCTTGTGAAACGGGACAGGGGCCACGAGGGACCGCTTCCATCGCGGGGCATCATCTTCTCAACCATAAGGAGATGACAAGGACGATGTGGCTCACCCGCCCCGCCATTGCCGCGCTGCTCGTCGCCGCGACGACCTTGCCGGCCGTCGCGCATCCCGTCGAGATCGTGACGCTCGGCCGCGCTCCGCTCATGGGCCAGTCGACGAACCCCCAAGAGCTGAAGTACAACTTCAAGCACCACCAGCGTGAGATGGCGGAAGCCGCCGCGGCGCTCGGGCTGACCCGCGACCAGTACGACCAGTTCCGCCTGCAGCTCGAAGTCGCGCGTCCGGCGTGGGTGACGATCCCGCGCCATCTCGATGCGATGACGTGGGCCGCCTACGGCCAGATCCACGTCATCCACGACGTGATCATCCCCGCCAACCAGAAGGGCGTCGAAGTCGACCTGCAGGCGCCCAACAAGACGATCGCGCTGTTCCTCCCGGCGAAGTGCGGCAACTTGTCCGTGATCCGCCGTCCGGTCCATCACGTCGCGAACGTCGTGCGCAACTTCCCGGTCCCGCACGTGGCCGCGATCTCTCCGCCGCCGCGCCCGCCGGTCGCTGTCGTCCCGCCGGCCCCCACGCCGGTCGTCGCCGCGGCCCCGCCGCCGGCCGCGATCGTTCCGCCGGCCGCGCACCACGGCCTCGGACTGTGGCCGTTAGCCGCGCTGATCCCGGTTCTCGTGGGTACGAGCAACACCAGCACGCCGCTGCGCCCGGGCGTCGGCACGATCGTCGGCCCGCCGCCGCCGATGTGCACCTGCCCGCCGCCCCCGCCCTGCCCCTAGACGCGGAGCCGACCAGCCCGCCGGCTTCGAAGGATCGAAGCGCGCCACGAAAGGACTCGTGAGGTGAGCATCACTCGACGGAACGTTCTCGACGCCGGAATCGCGCTCAGCGCGACCGGCGTCGCGTACGTCAGCGGGGCCGCTTGATGCGCCCCACCGCCGCGCCGATCGCCCCGCCCGCCGCCCCGCAGAGAACGTCGATGCCGTTCCAGATCAGCCCTTCGTGCGAGCCGTGGAGCGCTTGGGCGACTTCGATCGCCGCGGAGTACGCCGCCACGAGCGCCGCGGCGCGCAGTACCGCACGGGGACTGGGTCGAAGTGCCCTGTCTGCGGTGAATCCGACGACCGCGAAGGCCGCGATGCTGTACGCTTTGCGCAACGCCACGTGCCACGAGAGCGAGGGCGGCGACGTGAGGTCGTACACTTCGTTGCTGATCGCGGCCCAGAACAGCACCGCCGCGACCGTCAGCGCGAGCGCGCTCCACGCGCGCCGCGACGTCATCGTCTTCGGGGAAGTCTCATGATCACCGTCCGCCATCTGTCGTCTGCTCTCGCCGCCGCAGCCGCCGCCGTCCTGCTCGCCGCCGCGCCGCTCGCCGTGCGCGCCGACGATACGGGGCAGCCGGGGCCGGGGACGCAGCCGCAGACGATTCCGCTGCCGCAGCGGACGGTCAGCGACCCGAATGCGCCGCATCCGATCGAGGTCCCCGACGGGATCATCCATCCGGGCGATCAGGTCGCGATCTCCGTCTACGGGGAGCAGCCGCCGACGCAAACGCTGGTGGTGCAGGCCGACGGCACGATCCAGTATCCGCTGGTCGGCAAGGTCGCCGTCGCCGGAAAGACGCCGACGCAGGCCCGTGATGCGGTCACCGCCGCCCTCACGAAGTACGTGCGCCACCCGATCGTCACGCTGGCCGTCACGCAGCCGGGGCAGATCAGCGTGACCGTGCTCGGCAACGTGAAGAGCCCCGGACACTTTCAGCTCCGCAGCGGCGCGCACCTGACGGAAGCCATCGCGGCCGCGTCGGGCGTGAACTTCATGAACGGCAACTATCCGCCGGCGCGCGTTTCCCAGCCCGACGGCTCGATCGCCACCGTCAGCCTGCAGAAGCTTCTGCGCGACGGCGACGCGACGCAAAACGTGCCGCTGAGCGACGACGCGCTGGTCTACGTGACGGGCGCCGAGACGATCCGCGTGCAGGTGTTCGGCGCGGTGACGCGCCCCGGAAACGTCGAAGTGAACGAAGGCGATACGCTCGAGGTCGCGCTCGCGCGGGCCGGCCTCGAAGCCGGAACGCATCCGGACCTCAACCGCGTGTACTTGACGCGCACCGACCCGGCGACCGGCAAGACGCAGTCGTATCAGATCGACGTGTACGAGGCGGTGCAGCACAGCGATCACCGCTTCGATCCGGTCCTTCAGAAGGACGACAAGATCTACGTCCCCGAGACGCGGCAGCCGAGCCCGGTGCTGCTGACGACGCTGGCGATCATCGGTCGCGTATTGGGCTTCTAGGAAGGTATCGATGTACGAACCGCAGCGGCTCACCGGGACCGCGGTCCCTCTGGCGATGCCGGTTACGCACGCGCACGGACGCGCCCCGGAGTTCGACCCGATCGGGATGTGGTACAGCTTCGTCGCGACCTTCACGCGGCGGCGCAGGCTGTTCTTCGGCGTGTTCCTCGGCGTGATCGTCGCCGTCGCGCTCGTCACGCTGATGACGCCGAAACGCTACACGACCGACGCGAAGCTCATCGCCGGCAACCCGAACAGCGTCGCGCAGAACCCGCAGGCGCAGACCGCGCTGCCCGTTCTCAACGCGCTCCTGCTCGCGAACGCGGCGCAGTCGGCGGAGACCTACGCCGAGCTGATCAGCGAGGCGCCCGTCCTGCAGCGCGTCATCGACGACCTGCACCTCAAGACGACGATCCCGGCTCTGCAGGGCGCGATCAAAGTCAAGCCCGTCACGAACACGAACATCATCTCGATCGCCGTGACGTGGAGCGATCCGCAGACGGCGGCGAAGATCGCGAACGACGTCGCGGCCGTGTTCGTCACGCGCGAAGCCGAGCTCGTCGCGGGCCAGGCCAGCGGGGCGATGGACTTCCTCTCGAAGCAGATTCCGGTCTACCAGCGCCGCATGCGCGACGCCGAGATGGCGGTGAGCCGCTTCCAGACGCAGCACCACATCGCCGACCTCGACGCCGAGACCCAGTCCGAGGTGAGCGCGGCCGCGGCGATCCAGGCGAAGATCAACGCGACGCAGCTGGACCGCGAGCAGGCGCTCGCGCAGGTCTCGACGCTCACCGCGCAGCTGCGCTCCATCAAGCCGGCGACGAACAACGGCCAGAGCGTGACCGAGAACCCGGTGCTCCCGCAGCTGCACGCGCAGCTCGCGGACCTGCAAGTGCAGCTGCGCTCGGCGCAGGAGCAGTACACCGACGAGCATCCCGCCGTCATCGCGCTCAAGCAGAAGATCGCCGCGCTCCAGCGGCAGATCGCGAGGACGCCGGCGACCGTCGTCGCGTCGACCAACACGATCGCGAACCCCGTCTATTCGCAGCTCACGCAGCAGCTCGAGCTCGCGAAGGCGACGGCCAGCGGCGACGCGGCGCAGCTCGCGACGCTCGCGCAGCAGCAGGCGCGCATCGGTCCGCAGCTCGCCTCGCTGCCGCAGAACGCCGCGCGGCTCGCGGAGCTGAAGCGGCAGGCGAAGCTCGCCGAAGACGTCTACAACGCGCTGCAGCAGAAGTACAACGACGCGACCGTCTCGCGCACGAGCGGCGTCAGCGACGTCACGGTGACGCAGCCCGCGCTCGCCGAGCTGGCACAGAAGACGCCGCGGCTGGGGTTGAACCTGACGATCGCGACGGTCCTCGGCCTGATGCTCGGGCTGGCGGTGATCTTCCTCGTCGACTGGTTCGACGGGCGCATCCGCGACGAGCACGACGTCGAGGGCGAGCTGCAGCTTCCGGTCCTGGCGACCGTACCGCAGCTGCCGTCGGGAGACGGCGCCGCCGCCGTCCCCGCGACCGTCCGCAACGCCGCGCTCGAGTCGTACTTCCAGCTCGTGCTCGCGATGCGCTACAGCTCCGACCGTCCGCTCCGCAGCGTGACCATCACCAGCCCGCTCAAAGGCGACGGCAAATCGACGATCGCGATGAACGTCGCCGGTGCCTTCGGCGAGATCGCGGTCTCCAGCATCGAGCGCGAGGCGCGCGTCCTGGTGATCGACGCCGACATGCGCCGCCCGTCGCTCCACCGCAAGTTCGAGGTGCCGAACGAGCTGGGTTTGAGCGACATCCTGATCGGCCGCGCGACGCTGGCGCAATGCGTGAAGCGCACCGACCGTCCCGGCGTCGACCTGCTGACGAGCGGCCAGCACTCGCCGAATCCGATCAAGCTGCTGCAGTCGAATCGCTTCGACCAGCTCCTGCGCGAGGCGCGCGAGCGCTACGTGACCGTGATCGTCGACGCGCCGGCGCTCGTCCCCGTCTTCGACGCGGCGATCGTCGCCGCGAAGACCGACGGCACGGTGATGATCCTCTCTGCCGGACACACCGACGTCCGCTCGACGCGCAAAGCGATGGCCCGCCTCGAAGCGGTCGGCGTCAACGACCTCGTCGGCACGGTCGTGAACCGCTCCGTCGCGCGCGTCGACGACTACAGCGACTACTTCGCGACCACGACCTCCGGCCCGCTCAAAGAACTCCCGAACACCGCATAGGCCCTTATCGCCACGCCGCCCGGCGGAGCGCAGCGAAGCGAGCACCGCGATGGATTCAGCGCTCGTTCAGAGCGCTGAATCCTCTTAGGCGCCGCGCCAGCCCAAAGCTTTGGCGGCCAGCTCGACGCGGTTGCGGGCGCGCGTCTTCAGCATCATGCGCTTGACGTGGTCGTGCGCGGTCGACTCGGCGATGTCGAGCGCGGTGGCGATCTGCGGGGTGCCGTAGCCTTTGAGAACGAGCGAGAGGACCTCGAGCTCGCGCGAGCTCATCCCGAACTTTTCGGCGGCGTGGCGCAGCGGGTTCCGGGAGCGATAGCGCTCGACCAGCACGCCGATCTTCATCGGCTTCCCCGGTGCGGTGAGCGGCGCCACGCGCACGACCATGAACGGCAGCGGGACGGCGTTCCCCTCGCGCCAGGTCGCGGGATCGTCGCTCCACGACGCGGTCAGCGTGCGAACCGTGTGCTCGACCACCGGCGGGAGCGCACCGTCGGAGATCTCGAGGATGTTCTGGAGCACGTCGGACGCGTCGTCGTTGGGGATCCAATGCGCTTCGACCGTGTAGTCCCGGCCCAGCACGTACTGCGCCGGCGTGGCCCGCTCGGCGGTCCGCTCCTGCGCGCTCTGCTCCCCTTCGAATGTCGAGAGCCGGCGCATCAGCTCGGAGCCGGGGCGCAGCGTCGCCTCGAGCGTCTTGCGTTCCTCGGGGCTGAAGGCGCGAGTGCGGGCCACGATCGCCATCCCGAAGATCGTCCGGTCGACGCCGTAGACGGCGACGAGCCCGCGCATCCCGTCGAGCGCGATCATCGCGTCGGTGACGCGCGGGACCAGCGCCTCCGAACGGGACTGCAGCAGCCGTTCGGCCTGGAGCCACTCCGTCTGGCGCGACGGGTTGGCGTGTTCTTCCGCGAGGACGATCTCGCTCTGCGAGCCGCTCTGGTCGTACCGGGCGAAGACGACGTACGCCGCTTTCACCAGCGTCCGCAGCTCACCGACGAACGCCCGGGTGCGATCGCCTTCGGGGACCGCGGTCAGCGCCGCTGCGGCGGCGGAGGGTCGTCGCGTTCGCACGTCCTCATTCCTATCCCGAAGGCTGGTCCGTTTCACCCCGGCGCCGAGGACCCATGCCGTACAACCCCCAAATTAGAGGGGTGCGTAGGACCTCTATCCGAGGCACACTATGGAGGCCCGGTTCTTTTGGCCTACCCGGCAAAACGGATCACCGCCTCCCAAGGAAGAGAGCAGCCGATGATCGCCTCGATCCCGACCCCGGTCTCGTCTCCCGCGAAGCCCGTCCGCGTCTTAGTCGTGGAAGGTCAAGCGCTGTTCGGCAAGGCGCTGTGTCAGGTGCTTGCGAGCGACGTCGACATCGACGTCGTCGGTGACGCGGACACGATCCCGAACGCCCCCTTGCGGCGGCTGCGGCCCGATCTCATCGTGCTGGATCTCGACGGGCATCACGTCGATTTCGTCGAGGCGATGCGGACCTGCCGCGAGCAGGCGCCGCAGGCGAAGGTCTGCGTGCTCTCGACGCACGTCCAGCCGGAGGTCATGCAGCGCTGTCTGAGCGCGGGCGCCGACGGCTACATCGTCAAGGACATCCTTCCGGCAGAGCTGATCCGCGCGGTGAAGAGCGTCGCCGCCGGACACGCCTACGTCGATCCGCGCGTCGCGGGCGGGGTCCTGAAGCGGCGTTCGGCCGGGCTCGGGCGCAGCGCGCAGAACGAGCTTTCGGTCCGCGAGACCGAGATCATCCGCCTCATCGCCCGCGGCATGAGCAACAAGGAGATCAGCTCGAACCTGCATCTCTCGGAGAAGACGGTCAAGAACCACATCAGCCGGATTTTCGCGAAGCTCAACATCACGGCGCGGACCCAAGCCGCCGTCCACGCGATCAAAACCGGTCTCGCATAAGTCCTAAGGTCGCCCGGTTCCGTAGGCCGCAAGCCCCCGTGTGAACGGGACGCTTCGTGCGGTACCGGGCAGACGTGGACTCCTACGTCGTCGAGCCGCAGTCGCTCTTCATCCCCTACCTGAGCGACGTTCTCGCGAACGCCGAGATGCGGGTCGTGCGCGTCTCGCCGCACCTCGACGTCGACGACATCCGCGCGACGCGCCCCGAAGCGCTCTTCGTCGATACGGACTTCCTCGACATCGATCCGGCCGATGCCGTGAGCGCGATGCGGGAGGCGTTGCCGAAGGCCTTCATCTGCGCGTACACCGACGGCAAGGGCGGGGCTCGGGCGGACCGGCTGCGGTTCGCCGGGGCGAACTGCGTGCTCTCGAAGCGGAGCGGGCCTCGGGAGGTGACCGACGTCCTCAAGGCGGCTCGGTCTCGGGGGACCTTTACGGACCCGCGCTTCGACTAACACCCGGGCTTTTTGGCTGGGTGGTTCGGCGGGGAAGCGACACCGTCGATCCGGGGACGCGACGCGCGCGCGCTCCTGCGCGCGCGTCGCTCGGCGCTCCGTCGCTCTCGCCCATCCTGGGCTTCGCTCCTCCGCGACGCCCCGGATCGACGGCGTCGCTTCCCCGCCGCCGCACGACGGTCGGCTGGGCGCTGGCCGGCGCGAGGGGGGCGGGGTACCGGGGAGCGGGTTTACTGCCGGCGGGCGGCGCGGGATGCCTCACGGCGGCGCGGGATGTGTCCCCGGCGGGTGGTGCGGGGCGGCTAGGGACGGGAGAGGCGGCGTACCTCCTCTTCGATGCGTTCTGTCGTCGCGGTGTCGGCATGTCGGCGGCCGATGCGCATCGTGACGTGCCAGCGCGTGCCGGTTCGTTCGTAGCTGAAGCCCAGCGGTACGATGGGGATCGGTCCTGAGCCGAGGCGATGGGCCTCGGCGACGATCGTACGGAAGCCTTCGGCGAACCGGAGAAATCCGGCGGCGTCCCGCGGCGTACTCGGGCCGGCGATGCTTTGGCCGGTACGGCCGGGGGCGTCGACGGCGGGGTAGCCTTCGGGGAAGATCGCGACCACGCGGCCGGCGGCGAGGAGGGTCGCGGCGTGGCGGATGCCGGTTCGGAGATAGCGCAGCAGCTCGGATTTCGTGTAGGACGCGCTCGCCGCGAGCGAACCTGGACGCAGGATCACGGGCCATTGCGCCCAGCGGCACGCGGTCTCCATGCGGCGGCGCTGCGTTTCGCCGGCGGCCCAGTCCAGCGCGACGACGATGTGAATGGGGCGCGGGAAACGGTCGAGCAGCAGCTCGCCGTCGAGGAGGTGGTGGTAGTGGCGCGCGACGATGAGCGCCGCGCCGGCGCGTGGGACGTTGTCGGCTCCTTCGACGGCGACGTTCGCGGTGCGGCGTCGCAGATCGAAGCCGGCGAGGATTCGCATCGCGCGCATCGCGGGCGTCGGATACGGTTCGCGCGATCGATTCATCGCGCGGTGCGGGCGCGGTTCATCGGGACGGTGCGGCGGCGGGGCGCCGGCGCGGTTTGCCGAGGGCGAGCGCGGCGGGCGTCAGCGCGAACGCGATCGCGGCGATCGCGGTCGGCCACATGCCGGCGGCGACGCTGAGGATCATCGACCAGACGACGTTCAGCGCGTAGATCGTGAACGGGATCGTCGTATCGGCGTCGTCGGGGACGTCGCTGCGCCAGCAGATGCGGGCGATCGTCGTGAAGAGCGCGCCGGTCGCGAACCAGCCGGCGAGGTTTCGGAGCGGCATCCCGAAGTACGGGCCGCGTTCGTGCCAGATCCAGAAGTGGATGTACTGCAGCTGGGGGGCCGCCATCGACGGGTCCAAGACGAGGTCCCAGGCGACGAGGAACCACGTTGCGAGCAGGATCGCCGCGGGCGTGCGGGCTCGGATGCCGGTGCGGCGGACGATCGCGTCGGCGAGCACGTAGGAGGCGAGGCTGACGTAGAACCACGAGAGCGGGATCGCGAACGGGACGCGCCCGAGGATCTTCCAGCCGAGGAAGCTCGTGTACTCGTATCCGCCGAAGGGCCAGCCGGTTTTCGTTCCCGTCAGCTCCGCGCAGGCCGAAACGATCGTCGCAGCGAGGAAGAAGATCGCGGTGCGGCGCGCGCCGAGCGACCACACGCCGTAGGCGATCATCGCGAGCGCGCCGAGGATCATCGAAAGCCCGCCGGTCTTGTCGATTGCGAACGCGTAGAACGCGCGTGCGCTCGGCGAGGCCGACCACAGCTCGGGGTGCGGGATCGCGATCAGGATGCCGAACAGGCCGCCGATCAGCGCGAGGGCATGAAGGACGGTGAGGGTCCATGCGGCGGTGCGCGTCATCGCCGTTCGAGCACGAGCGTGCGGCCGCGCCAGACGTGACGGCGGCGCAGCATCGCGGCCGCGATCAAGGCGAACGCGGGGAGATCGGCGAGCGGGGAAAGCCAGTACCACGCGGGCGGATCGACGTAGGCGCGGCGCGTTCCGACGAGGACGCCGAGACGCATGCAGACGAGGCCTGCGGCGAGGGCGATCGCCGTGTGCGCGAACCAGATGTGGTGGCGCAGCACGACGAGCGCGATCAGCGTCGGAAGCGGCAGCGCCTGCGCGAAGAACGCTTCGATCAGCGAGAGCCAGGTGCGGGCCGGCGACGTGAAGGTGTCGTGGAGCGCGAGCGAGCGCGGCCAGTTCGCCGCGCAGTCGCGCCAGGAGTCATGCATGCGCACCGTCGCGTCGCCCTCGAAGAAGCCGATGCGGCCGCCGTGCGCGGCGAGCGCGCGCGCCGCGGTCACGTCTTCGCAGCGCGACGCGCGTGCGATCGCGAACGCGTCCGCGGCGAGAAGCGCGTCGCGGCGGGCCACGAAGAGCTGTCCGTTCGCTTGCACCTCGGCGGGTTTCGTCGCGACGACGTTCGGGAGACCGTAGCGGTAGACGAGCGTGGCCAGCATCGCGGGATGCAGCAGCGCGCCGCCGGCGTCGGCGAGGCGTTGTCGCGTCGCCACGCTCAGCGCGGCAAGGCCCTCCCGTTCGGCGCGCGCGATCGCGGCGGCGAGGATGCCGGGACCGACGCGAACGTCGGCGTCGATCGTCGCGATCCACGGGGCGTCCGTTGCGCGCAGGCCGGTCTCGAGATTCCACGCTTTGCCGTTCCAGTGCCGCGGCGCCGCCGGGGCGTCGAGGACGCGGATGCGGGGGTCGCGTTCGGCGGCTGCGCGTGCGACCGCGCGCGTCGCGTCGGCCGAACCGCCGTCGACGACGACGATCTCCGCGATCTCCTCCCCGCATGCGCGCAGCGCTTCGAGCGCGGGCGCGAGGCGGCGTTCTTCGTTCAGCACCGGGACGATGACGGCGACCGTTCGCGCTGGGAGCGTTGCGGTGCCGTCGAGCGGCTTGCCGCCGCTGGTCGCGACCATCCGGGCGAGCGCGCGCAGTCCGGCGACGAGCTCGAGGACGAGCGGCGCACGCAGCCAGGCGACGACGTCGATGCCGAGCAGCGCTCCGAGCACGTCGCTTCATCACCGCGGCGGCGCGCCGGTTCCTGCTCGCGCTATTGCAGCATCCACGGCTCGGGCACCGGGCGGCGCCGGCCGCCGACGTACATGTACCGGCCTTCGCGCACCTGGCGCGGCGGCGCGGTGAAGATACCGTCGTCGCGCTGCAGTTCGAGCACGCCGTGCTCGGCGCGCGTGAAGCGGATGCGTCGCGGGCCGTCGCCCTCGACCAGCTCGCGATGCGTCGCTTCCTCGAGGTTGAGCAGCGTCAGCTTCGTCGATGCGAAGCCGCCGTGCTGCTGCGGCGGCACGAGCGCCCAGCCGTGCAGCGACGCGAGGCTGAAATAGGCGCGCAGAATCCCGGCCACGCGCAGCGTGCTCGCCGCCCCGGCGATCGCGATCGTCAGGACGCACGGCTTTTCGGCCCACTCCGTGAGAGTGCGCATGATGGTCCCTTGCCGCAAGAAGTACACCCCTCTCGTTGACGGCAGTCGGAAGCCTGGGTCGTACGACGAGCGGTGCCCGGTGGTCCTTGCGTCCATGCACGCTCTTGACGAACGGTCCGCGCGTCGCAGACGGCGAACGATGACGCCGATGGCTGTCGAGCCGGTGGAGCTGCGCGCGGCGCTCGAGCGTTGGTTCGGTTTTCCTTCCTTCCGAACGTCGCAAGAGCCCATCGTGCGCGACGTCCTTGCAGGAAGGGACGTCTTCGCGCTCCTGCCGACCGGCGGCGGGAAATCGCTGTGCTACCAGCTTCCCGCCGTGCTCACCGCCGGGCTGACCGTCGTCGTCTCGCCCCTGATCGCGCTGATGAAGGATCAGGTCGACGCGCTGACGACCGCCGGGATCGCCGCGACGGCCCTGAACTCCTCGCTCGAATGGGGCGAGCTGCGGCGGCGTGTCGACGGACTCGAGCGGGGGGCGTACAAGCTGCTGTACGTCGCGCCCGAACGGCTCACGCTCCCCGGGTTCGCCGACGATCTCGCGCGCTGGGGCGTGGCGCGGTTCGTCGTCGACGAGGCGCACTGCATCAGCGAGTGGGGCCACGACTTCCGCCCGGAGTACCGGCGCATCGCGCTGCTGCGCGACCGTTTCCCCGACGTTCCGTTCTGCGCGTTCACCGCGACAGCGACCTCGCGCGTGCGCGACGACGTCGTCGAGCAGCTGCATTTGCGCCGCCCGGCGGTCCACGTCGCGTCGTTCGACCGGCCGAATCTCACGTACCGCATCGTGCACGGTACGCACAGCGTCGACGCGCTCGTTCGCGCGCTGCGCGCGCGTCCCGACGACGAGTCGGGGATCGTCTACGCGGGCAGCCGCGCGAACGCGGAGAAGCTCGCCGAGGCGCTGGACTCGGCCGGGATTCCGGCGCTCGCCTACCACGCCGGGCTCGACGCCGCGACGCGCTCGCGGCGGCAGGAAGCGTTCATCCGCGACGACGTGCGCGTGATCTGCGCGACGATCGCGTTCGGGATGGGCATCGACAAGTCGAACGTGCGCTTCATCGTGCACTGGGACGTCCCGCGCAGTCTCGAAGGCTATTATCAGGAGACCGGGCGCGCGGGACGCGACGGTCTGCCGGCCGAGTGCGTGTGGTTCTTCGCATACGGCGACGTCGCGCGCGTCGAGCGGTTCGTCGACGAGAAGCCCGAAGCGGAGCAGGCGGCGGCGCGCGCGCAGCTCGAGCGCGTGAAGCGCTACGCGTACTCGAACGCATGCCGGCGGCGCGAGCTGCTCGCGTACTTCGGCGAGACGTATCCGCGCGAGCACTGCGGGAACTGCGACAACTGCCTCCAGCCGCGCGCGTCGTTCGACGCGACGACCGAGGCGCAGAAGCTGCTGTCGTGCGTCTACCGGATCCGCGAGGCGCACGGCTACGGCGTCGGCGTCACGCACGTCATCGACGTCCTCGTCGGCGCGAAGACCGAGAAGGTCGAGCGCTGGTATCACGACCGCCTCTCCACCTACGGGATCGGGCGCGACCGCGAGCGCGCGTGGTGGCGGCACCTCGCCGACGAGCTGCTGCGGCTCGGACTGATCGCGCAGGACCCGGCGCGGCACAACGTGGTCACGCTGACCGACCTCGGCCGCCGTGCGCTCGCGGAGCGCAGCCCGATCGTGGTGCGCGAAGCGGTCGCTTCGGGCGGCGCCCGGCGCGTGCGGAGCGTCGCGGCGAGCGACGACGAAACGTACGACCGCGATCTGTTCGCGCGGCTGCGGACGCTGCGGCGCGAGATCGCGGGCGAGCGCGACGTGCCGCCGTATGTCGTCTTCAGCGACGCCGTGCTGCGCGCGATGGCGCGCGCGATCCCGCGCACCCCGGCGCAGCTGCGTGCGATCAGCGGCGTCGGTGAGAAGAAGCTCGCCGACTTCGGTGCGCGCTTTCTCGAGGCGATCGCGGGGCACGGCGGCGGCCGCTGACGGCCTTCCCAGCCCAGGCCCAGAACGGCATGGCAGGATTCCCCGCGACATGTCCAGGGTACCGAGCCGCTGGTCCGTGCCGGCGCTCGTTTTCGCGTTGCTCTTCGGCACGGTCGTGCCCGCAGCCGCGCAAAGCTCCGATACGACCGGCATCATCCAGATCACGGTTCGCTCCGCGTCCGGCGATGCGCCGCTCGCCGACGCGCGCGTCTTCCTTCTCGGTCCGACGGTCGCGAGCGCGCTGACGAACAAGAGCGGGATCGTCAAATACACCGACGTGCCGAGCGGCTTGTACCGCGTGCGCGTCGGCAAGAGCGGCTACGCCGGCGTGATGTCGGCGCAGTTCGAAGTGCTGGGCGAGAAGCAGGTCGACGTGCGCGTCTCGCTGGCGACCGTCCCTCCGCGCAACGGGCAAGCCGTGGCCGGACAGGGGACGCCGCCGCCGAGCACCGCCGCGAACACGAGCGGGCTCAAGATCATCGGCACCGTGAAGGCGCGCGTGACGGTCACGACCACCGACGTCGATCAGAACAGCGCGGTGCGGCGCATCTCCGACTCGCTGCTCGACGCGCTCGGGACCATCGGCGGCGTCGACGTCACCCAGAGCTCGAACGATCCCGACGCGCCGCAGACGATCTCGCTGCGCGGGCACGACGAGTCGCAGACGGCGATCACGCTCGACGGGATCCCGCTCGGCGCGCCCGGATCGGCGGTCAACCTGCGCGGCATCAACACCGATCTGTTCACCGGAGCGGGCGTCAGCTTCGGCGCGCAGGCCGGCGCCCTCGGCGGCTCGGTGAACTTTCGCACGCTGCAGCCGACGCTGACCTGGCAGTCGATGTTTTCCGGCTCGTACGGGACGTTCGACAAGTACAACTACCAGCTCGGCGAGACCGGCTCGATCGGCAAGCTCGGGATCGCGGTGCTCGCCACGAAGCGCGCCGGGAACAGTCCGCTCACCTTCCAGGACTTCGAAGACGAAAGCGGTCTGACGTATCCGCACGGCGGCGAGAGCGCGAACATCGGCGACTACGTCAAGCTGCGCTACAGTCTCACCGACCGGACCACGCTGATGTTCACGGCGCTGCAGAACAATCAGGCGACTTCGTCGCTCTGCACGACCGACGTGACGCCGTTCCCGTGCGGGATCGGCCCCGGGAACGGAAGCACCGGGAGATTCCAGTTCGCGTACGGCACGGTGCAGACGCTGATCGGCGACACGGCGGTCACGGCGACCACGTACGTGAACTCGACGCGAAACATGACGAACGATCTCGCGCGCTATCAGCTCGGATGTCCCGGCGAGGCGCTCGGAAGCCCGCCGGACTGCGGCGCGAGCAGCGAGGTTCCGATCAGCAACCCGTTCGCGACGCAGACGTCGACGCTCGCGCGCGGGATCGCCGCGAGCGCGACGACGACGCGCGACAAGCACACCATCACGCTGAGCGGCTCGACGTACGCGTCGACGACCGCCTTCACGCCGCTCGTCGGCGGGCTCGGCTTCGTCACGCCCGGTGTCAACGCCGTGGCTTCGCGCCAGGTCCAGCTCTCGGACACGATCAAGGCGAACGACAAGCTCTCGCTCGGGCCGAACGTCTCGTACGCGGGGACCACGGGCGCCGGCGAGTCGCTGCTCGCCGGGTTCAGCGCGAGCTGGCGGCCGGAGAACAGCGACACCTACAACGGCTCCGTGTCCGTGGGCAGCTCGCAGCCGGCGGCGGGGATCATCCGTTCGTTCAGCGATCCCACCTCGGCGCGCGTCAACTGCATCGCACAGACCGCGCAGGTCAGCGGTCCGGGCGATCAGCCCGGGAAGCAGTTTGCCGACAGCTACGATCTCGGCTGGACGCACCAATGGGCGCACGGTCAGTTCTCGCTCGACACGTACCGCCAGATCCAGGGCGACCAGCTCATCAACGCGACGCTGACCGCGGACAGCCTCGGGCTCACCGATCCGAGCAACCCGTTCTACAACGCGTACTATCAGGCGATCGTCGGATACTACGGCGACGAGTGTCCCGGCTCGGCGCCGCCCAACGTGTTCGTCTCGGAGGCGATCGGCGGAACGACGCGGATGTACCAGGGCTTCACCGCGACCGCGAACATCGGGCTCGGCAAGAACGTCGTCGTCATCCCGTCCTACTCGACGACCGGCGCGAGCGTGATCGCCGCCGACCCGCGCTACCTCGGGTACGACAGCACGCTCATTCTCGGCGCCCAGCTTCCCGGGCGTCCGGTGCACACCGGAAACCTGACGATCGACGCGCTCTACGCGCCGGCCCAGCTCGAGTTCCTCGCGAACGCACACTACGTCGGCGCGAACAACAACCAGTACATCGCGCCGTACGTCACGGTGAACGCGGGGATCTCGCACCCGCTCGGGATGGGCCGGATCACGCTCTTCGCGGCGAACCTGTTCGACACGGAGACGGCGCCCTTCTCGACCGAGCAGTACGCGGTGCCGGTCCCCCTCAGCGGCGGCGGCGTGCTGCTGCAGGCGGCCCGCCCGAATCCGCCGCGCTCGTACACGGTCACGTACTCGTTCAACACCGGTGCGCGCCCCGGCGCGGGCTTCGCGCGCGGCATGCGCGCGGCGCAGACGGCCGCCGCGGCGGCGAGCCCGCCGCCGCGCGGTTTCCTCGGCTTCGGGCAGCTCAAGTTCATCGCGCCGCCTCCCGGGGTCGATCCGCTCACCGTGGCGTCGACGCGTCCCGAGTGCACGCCGGACCTGATGACCGAGGCGCAGACGGTCCTCGCGCAACTCGGGGCGGCGGCGAAGGCCTACGCGGCCGGGCAGCCGCTCCCCGCCGTGAAGGGGATCAGCGTCACCCCGCACGGCGCGGCGACCGAGAGCTGGTATTTCGGGCTCGGCCCCGACATCCCGGAGAGCGCGCTGCCGCAGCGGCCCGCCGGCGAGCAGGGTCCGGGCGGCCGGCGCGGCGGCTTCGGCGGCCCGCGCGGCGAGCGCGGACCCGGAGGTCCGGGCGGCCCGCCGGGCGGCTTCCAGCCGGAGATCAACGTCCAGTCCGAGGCGCGCCCGAACGAGCCGCGGCCACAGTTCAGCCCGAGCCCGCAGCTCGTCGCCGCGCTCGTGCCGTTCCGGGCGCTCGTCTCGTGCTCGTACGGCACGGTACTGACGCCCGGCGAGGCGAAAGCCCAGGGGTACGACGTCCCGGCCCCGGGCGTCCGTCCCTCGCCGACGCCCTCGCCCGCTCCGGGCGCGACGCCGGCGCCGCGGAGGGGTCGCTTCGGCGGAAACTTCATCGACTACGCGCCGAAGATCGGGATCTTCGTGGTACGTGCGCCGGAGCTGGGCACCGGCGGTGGGAGCGTCAAGCAATAACGATGGCAACGGCACCGCGCGTGGTCGTGATCGACGACGAACGACATCTCCGGGAGCTGCTCGAGCTCGGCCTGGGCGAGGACGGCTTCGAGGTCCGCACCGCGCCGGACGGCCGCGCGGGGCTGCAGCTCGTCCGCGACTGGCGTCCCGACGCCATCGTGCTGGACGTGATGCTGCCCTTCGTCGACGGCCTCGAGCTGCTCCCGATGCTGCGCCGCGTCACCGAGGCGCCGATTCTCATGCTGAGCGCGAAGGCCGACACCGACGACCGGATCACGGGGCTCCGGCGCGGCGCCGACGACTACATCCCCAAGCCGTTCGAGATGTCCGAGCTGGTCGCGCGGCTGCACTCGGCGCTGCGGCGGCCGCGGCTCGAGCAGCCGTCGATCGTCTCGTACGCCGACCTTTCCATCGATCTCGACCGGCGCGACGTGAAACGCGGGGACAAGCGCATCGAGCTGTCGGCGCGCGAGTACGCGCTGCTCCTGACGTTCGTGCGAAATCCGGAACGGGTCTTCACGCGCGACCAGCTGCTCGATCTCGTGTGGGGAACCGACCGCGACGTCGGACCGGGCGCCGTCGAAACGTACGTCTCGTACCTGCGCGCGAAGATCGACGCCGGCTTCGAGCCGAAGCTGATCCGCACGATCCGCGGTGCGGGCTACGCCCTGCGGGCACACTGAAGACGCATGTTCGCGAGCCTCGCTCGGCGCCTGACGGGTTGGTACGTCGTCGCGGCGGCCACCCTGGTCGTCGTGGTCGCCGGCGCGTTCGCCGCGGCCGCGCTCGTCGCGTACGTCCACGTGGTGAACGACGCGATCGACGCGGCGCAGCGCGACGCCGACGGGTTCTCGTTCCGAGCCGCGGGCCGGCGCCAGCCCTTCGAGTTCGCGGCGATCGAGCTCGAGTCGCGGCTCGACCGTCCGGGACTCGACATCATCGCGGCGCGCGGCTTCGGCTCGCACGCGGGTCCGCGTCACGCGCCGCGGGCCGGCCCGGTGAACGTCGTCGGCGAAGCGCCGCCGCACCCGCTAAGCATCCTCGCGTCGCCGCCTCCCCTGCCCCTGCGCTTGCCCGGCGGACGGCGAGCCGAGACGATCTTCGACGCGCGCCTCACGCACGCCGAGCCGCGCGAGATCAAGCAGGGCGAGAGCCGGATCGGGTTCGCGCTCACGGCGGCCGCGGGCGGTCACTTCGTGCGCATGAACTTTCTCGACGGCGAGCTGAACATCACGCCGAACTACGACGCGACGGCCCGGGTCGGGCTGTGGCTCCTTCTGGGCGTCCTCGGCGTCGGCGGACTCGCGGGGCTCGCGGCGTGGTTCACCGGCCGCTACCTCACCTCGCAGGTGCTGCGCCCGCTCATCGAGGTCACCCACGCGCTGCAGCGGTTCGCGACGCGCGACTTCACCCCGCAGCCGATCGCCGTCGCCGGCAAGAGCGAGTTCGACGCGATCGCGGTGGCGTACAACGCGGCCGCCGCGCAGGTGGCGGCGGCGTTCGAAGAGCGCGCGCAGGCCGAGACGCAGATGCGCCAGTTCGTCGCCGACGCCGGCCACGAGCTGCGCACGCCGCTGACGATCGTGCTCGGCTACATCGACTTGCTGCAGCGTCGCGCCGACGCCGGCGACGAGCGCTCGCGCCGCATCTTCAGCTCGATCCAGATCGAGGGCGTGCGCATGCGCACGCTGATCGACAACCTCGTGCTGCTGGCGCGCATGGAGAGCGACGAGGTGCGTCCCTGCGAGCCGTTCGAGCTGCGGCCGCTCCTCGAGGCGATCGTCGACGCGCGCAAGCTGCTCGCGCCCGGCGTGCGCTTCGATCTCGATCTGGCGGTCGACGCACGCGTCATCGGGACGCGCGAAGAGATCCACGAGGCGATCGCCAACGTCGTCGACAACGCGATCAAATACGCGCCGGGCTCGCCGATCCGGATCGCCGCGAGCGCGGCCGACGGCGGCGTGGCCGTGACGGTCGCCGACGAAGGTCCCGGGATTCTGCCCGAGGATCGCGAGGGAATCTTCGACCGCTTCTACCGCGGGGTGACGCGCGGGGACGTCGAGGGTTCCGGCCTCGGGCTTGCGATCGCGAAGCGGGCCGTCGAGCGCGCCGGCGGGACGCTCGTGCTGCAGTCGACCTCGAAGCGCGGGACGACGTTCGCGTTCCGGCTGCGCGCCGACGAAGTGCGGCGGCGCGCCGTGTCGGCGGCGGTCCCGTAGGCGAAGTGCTTCGCCGGCCGGCGAGCGATGCGGCGGCGGTGAGACGTCGATGAAAGCGGACGAGCCCTCGGCGTAGGAGAATCGCGTTTCGGGGACGAGCGCCGCATGAGCGACATCGGACAGAGCCCCGGCTACGGCGAAGATCTCGCGACGAGCGCGTCGATCCGCTACGATTCGACCGCCGATGACGAAGCCGCCGCCGGCGGCGACGAGCGCCACGCCATTCAAACGTACGTGAGCGACATGCTGGCGCTCGAGCGCCACATCGCGCAGCCGCTGCACCGGCAGCTCGGGATGCCCGATGCGGCGCGGTATCCCGAGGCGCACGCGGCGATCGCGCAGATCGCGAACCTCGCCGACGCGCACGTGACGGCCTTGGAACAACTGCTCGCGACGCTCGGCGGCCACGAAGCCGACCCGGTGAAGTCCGCCTGGAGCGAGCTGCTGGGCTTGGGCGCCGCCGCGATCGACGCCATGCGCAAGACGAAGATCTCGAAGTCGCTGCGCGATGACTACACCGCGTTGAACCTCGCCGCGGTGAGCTATACGATGCTGCACGCGACCGCGGTCGGCATCGGCGAGCCCGCCGTCTCCGACCTCGCGCGCACGCACCTCGCCGACTACGCGCGCGCGATCATGGGGATCAATCAGGTGATCGCCGACGTCGTGCTGCAGGAGCTGCGCGACGACGGCGAGCTGGTCGCCGTCGACGCCGCGGAACGGATCCGGCAGCAGACGAATGCCATCTGGCGCGCCGAGAGCGACGTCACGCAGCCGTAACCGCGCTGCGCGTCACGAGCCGCTGGACGCGAGCGCGACCATCTCCCGCATGCGGGGATGGTCGCGCTCTTGCGTTTTCATCCAGTCTTCGAGGTCGGGGACGGGGGCGCCGGTGCGGAACAGCCAGTAGTACGTGCTGAGATCGCCGAGGAACGCGAAGCGCTTTTTCGTGTCCTTGCGGATCGCGTCGTACTCGCCGAACGACGTCTGGTAGGCGCGGATCGAGCCGAACTCGCGCTCCAGGGCCAGGAGGGTCCGCGCGTTGCGGATCGTCCCTTCGATCTTCGGGCGCGAGTGGATGATGCCGTCGTCGTGCATGAGGCGGTCGACGTCGCCGTCATCGTACGCGGCGACCGCACGCACGTCGAAGCCGTCGAACGCCTTCCGATATGCTTCCCAGCGGGCGTCGATGAACGCCCACGAGAGCCCGGCCTGCATGACGGCGCGCGTGATGATCTCGAGGTGATCGTCCAGCGTCGGGTTCGCGACGACGCGCGGAACGCGGTCGGTCGGCGTCGGGTTCTTCGGGACGCGAACCGGCGGCGGCACGCGCTTTTTCGAGCCGGCGTTCTTCACGCCCGACTTCGCTTTCGCGGCGGACTTCTTCGAGGCGGCACGTTCGGCCATGGGCGCCTTTCCGACGGCGCGGCGCAGAGCTCATGCCGGGCTCGCGGTCGACGATCGGTCGGGCCCGGGAGCGCAGGACCCCGGTTCGCCGAAACGTCATCTTCGCGGTGTGGCGAAGACCGCCGTCCTCGTCGCCGCGATTCTCGGCTCGGCGATGACGTTCATCGACGGCACCGCGGTGAACGTCTCGCTCCCGGTCATCCAGCGCGATCTGGGCGCCGACGCCGCGCAGATGCAGTGGGTCGTCGAAGGCTATGCGCTGTTCTTGTCGGCGCTGGTGCTCCTCGGCGGGTCGCTCGGCGATCTCTACGGACGCCGGCGAATGTTCCTCGCCGGGATCGTCGCGTTCGCCGCCGCGTCGTGCGCCTGCGCCGGCGCGCCGAACGTGACGGTGCTGGTCGCGGCGCGCTGCGTCCAGGGCGCCGGCGCCGCGCTCGCGATGCCGGAGTCGCTGGCCCTGATCAGCGCGAGCTTCGAGGGCGCGGAGCGCGGGCGCGCGATCGGCACGTGGTCGGGGTTCAGCGCCATGACGAGCGCAATCGGCCCGGTGCTCGGCGGCTGGCTCACGCAGCAGGCGTCGTGGCGGTGGGTGTTCCTCATCAACGCGCCGATCGCGCTCGCGGTCGTCGCGATCGCGCTGCGCGGCGTCCCGGAGAGCCGCGACGACGCGATGCCGAAGCGGCTCGATTTCGCCGGCGCCGCGCTCGCGACCGCGGCGCTCGGTGCGTTCACCTACGCACTGATCCGCGCGCAGGGCGGCGTTCCGGACGCGTTCGCGCTCGCCTCGATCGTCGCGGGCGTTGCGCTCGCCGCCGCCTTCGTTACGGTGGAGCGTCGCGAGCGCGCGCCGATGATCCCGCTCGACGTGTTCCGCTCGCGCGCGTTCTCGGCCGCGAACCTGTACACGCTCGTGCTGTACGCCGCGCTCGGCGGCAGCATGTATTTCGTGCCGTACGTGCTGATCGACGTGCAAGGCTATCCGCCGGCGGCGGCCGGCGCGGCGATGCTGCCGTTCGTGGTGCTGGTCGCCGTCCTCTCGCGCTGGTCGGGCGGCCTCGTCGCGCGCGTCGGCGCGCGGTTTCCGCTCGTCGCCGGCGCGCTCGTGGCGGCCGCGGCCTTCGCGGCGTTCGCGCGCCCGGGGATCGGAGGCTCGTACTGGACGACGTACTTCCCCGCCGCGGTGCTGCTCGGACTGGCCGGCGCGTGCTTCGTCGCGCCGCTCACCACGACGGTGTTCGACGCGGTCGAGAGCGAGCGCAGCGGCGTCGCGTCCGGCATCAACAACGCCGTCGCGCGCACCGCGGGCTTGCTCGCGATCGCCGCGTTCGGGATCGTGCTCGCGGGCGTGTTCGACCGCGGCTTCGACGCGCGCATCGCACGCCGTCACGTGTCGGCCGCGACGGCGGGCATCGTCCACGGCGAGCGGGCGAAGCTGTACGCCGGAACCGTTCCGCCCGACGTCCCGCAGGCCGACCGCCCGGCCGTCGCCGCGGCGGTGCGAGACGGATACCTCGCCGGGTTTCGCGGGGTGATGGCCGCGTCGGTCGCGCTGTGTCTCCTCGCCGCGCTCGTCGCCGCTCTCGCGATCCCCAGGAGCCGCGCCGCCGCGCGCCGCACCGCCCCGACGTGACGAACAAAGGACGACTGGAAGGCCGCGTCGCGATCGTGACGGGCGCGGCGAGCGGTCTGGGCCGCGCGACGGCGCGGCGCTTCGCCGACGAGGGCGCGCAGGTCGCCGCGCTCGATCTGCGCGAGCCCGAGACGCCGCCGAACGGGCTCGCCCTCGCGTGCGACGTCGCCGACGAGCCGAGCGTCGCCCGCGCCGTCGCGCAAACGAAGGAACGCTTCGGGCGCATCGACGTGCTCGCGCACTACGCGGGGATCACGAAGGACGCGCTCGCGCACAAGATGACGCTCGAGCAGTGGAACGACGTCATCCGCGTCAACCTGACCGGGACGTTCGTCGTCGCGCAGGCGGTGCTGCGTGAGATGGAGGACGGCGGCGCGATCGTGCTAACGTCCTCGCGCTCGTATCTCGGGAACGTCGGGCAGTCGAACTACGCGGCGTCGAAGGGCGGCGTCGTCTCGCTCACGCGCACGCTCGCGCTCGAACTGGGCAAGCGCCGCATTCGCGTGAACGCATTGGCGCCCGGCTTCATCGAGACGCCCATGACCGACGCGGTTCCGGATCGCGTCCGCGAGAAGGCCCTCGCGTCGATCCCGCTCGGGCGCGTCGGGCAGCCGGAGGAGATCGCCGCCGTCGCGCTGTTCCTCGCGAGCGACGAGGCGAGCTACGTCACGGGACAGACGCTGCTGATCGACGGAGGACGGACCGTCGGTCTGGGGCTCGCCTGAATGCCGCGTTTCCTCGAAGACCTCGCGCCGGGCGACGAGATCGCGACGCCGGCGCGCACGATCACCGAAAGCGACGTCGTGCAGTTCGCGCAGCTCACCGGCGATTGGAACCCGATCCACACCGACGCCGAGTTCGCGAAGACGACGCCGTACGGGCAGCGGCTCGCGCACGGGCTCGTCGGGCTCTCCTTCGCGATCGGGCTGCTCGACCGCACCGGCGCGTTCAGCGGCAGCGTCATCGCCAACCTCGGCATCGAGGAGTGGAAGTATCCGAAGCCGATCTTCATCGGCGACACGCTGCGCGTCGTCGTCACGGTCACGGACGTGCGTCCGACCTCGGACGGCAAACGCGGCGTCGTGGGACGGCGCTTTCGCGTCCTCAACCAGCACGACGAGGTCGTCCAGGAAGGCCGCAGCCCGGTGATGGTTCGCCGGCGCCCGTGATCCGGTTCGTCGCGAACGGCGACATCGAGCTCGCCGTCGAGCGGCGCGGCAACGGCCCGCGCACGCTGCTCTTCGCGCACGGCTGGATCAGCGGCCGGCGGATGTGGTACGACGTCGCGGACCGGCTGGATCCGGAGCGCTTCACCTCGCATCTGCTCGACTTCCGCGGCGCCGGGCTCAGCGACCGTCCGGCCGACGCGTACGGCGTCGACGACTACGCGGGGGACCTCCGCGCTGCGCTGCGCGACGTCGGTCCGGCGACCGTCGTCGCGCATTCGATGGGCGGAAAGGTGGCCCAGTACGTCGCGACCGAGCGCCCGCCCGAACTCGAGCGCCTCGTCCTGGTCGCGCCGGGCACCGCCGCGGCGTATCCGCTCGATCCGCGGCACCGGGCGCTCGCCGAGGAAGCGTACGGCTCGCGCAAGCGCATCGAGCGCTTTCAGCGCGCCGCGATGCTCCGCTCGGTCGCGCCGGACGTCGTCGAGCGCCTCGTGACCGACGCTCTCGTCTGGCCGCGCGAGACCTGGTTCGGCTGGTACGACCGCGGGCGCACCAGCGACTTCGCCGACCGTCTGAGCCGCATCGAGGCGAAGACGCTCGTCGTCGCGGGCGAGAACGATCCGCTGGCGCCGCCGGCGCGCGTGAAGCGCTTCGTCGCCGACGCGATCCCCGGCGCGCTGTTCGTCAAGCTCCGCCGGGTCGGGCACAACCTGCCCGTCGAAGCGGCCGACGAGCTGGCCGCGATCGTCGCTCGCGTCGCCGAATGACGCCGTTCGCACGCCGTGCCGCCGCCCGGTGCAGGCGGGCGTACCGCCGCGGCGCGCGTTGACCTTCGACCCCGTGCATGGTATGCTTCGAGGGTTCCGGCCGACCCGCCGTGGTTCGGCCGCTTTCGTGTGCGTTCCGGAGAACCGAGTGCCGACCATTTCGCAGCTGGTCCGTAAGGGCCGCGAGAAACAGCAGAAAAAGGTGAAGACCCCGGCGTTCCGCGTCATCTCGACCGGACCCAAGCCGGGTCATCCCGACCTGCCCAGCCGCACCTTCACGGTGCCGGGCAACCCGCAGCGCCGCGGGGTGTGCACTCAGGTCAAGACGATCACGCCGAAGAAGCCGAACTCGGCGCTGCGCAAAGTCGCGCGCGTGCGCCTCACCAACGGTGAGGAAGTCACGGCCTACATCCCCGGGATCGGTCACAACCTCCAGGAGCACTCGGTCGTGCTGATCCGCGGCGGCCGCGTCAAGGATCTCCCGGGCGTCCGCTATCACATCATCCGCGGCACGCTGGACACTTCCGGCACCGCGAACCGCAAGCAAGGGCGCTCGAAGTACGGCGCCAAGCGCAACGTCAAGAAGAAGTAGCAACGAACGTCATGCCGCGTAAGGGCCCGGTTCCCAAGCGACCGATCCTCCCCGATCCGAAGTTCGGCTCGAAAGTGCTCGCGCGCTTCATCAACAAGGTGATGCTGCGCGGCAAGAAGTCGGTCGCCGAGAACATCACGTACGACGCGCTCGAGATCGTCGCGACGCGCAGCGGGCGCGATCCGATGGACATCTTCACGCAGGCGCTCGGCAACGCGATGCCGCTCGTCGAGGTGCGCCCGCGCCGCGTCGGCGGTGCGACGTACCAGGTGCCGATGGAGGTTCGCCCCGATCGCCGTCAGGCGATGGCGATGCGCTGGCTGATCAATTTCGCCCGGCAGCGCCCCGGCAAGTCGATGACCGAAAAGCTCGCGAACGAGCTGATGGACGCCGCCAACAACCAGGGTGCGTCGATCAAGAAGCGCGACGACACCCACAAAATGGCCGAAGCCAACAAGGCGTTCGCGCACTACCGCTGGTGAGCGCCCGGAGATCCTAGCCCTCTTTCATCATGCCTCTCAAACGCGAATATCCGCTCGAGCGAACCCGGAACATCGGGATCGCGGCCCACATCGACGCCGGCAAGACGACGGCGACGGAGCGGATCCTTTTCTATACCGGCCGCACGCACAAGATCGGCGAGGTCCACGACGGCGCTGCGACCATGGACTGGATGGTCCAGGAGCAGGAGCGCGGGATCACGATCACGTCGGCCGCGACGGCGTGCACCTGGCGCGACACGCGAATCAACATCATTGATACGCCAGGCCACGTGGACTTCACGGTCGAGGTCGAGCGCAGCCTCCGCGTGCTCGACGGCCTCGTCGCGCTCTTCGACTCGGTCGCCGCGGTGCAGCCGCAGTCCGAGACGGTCTGGCGCCAGGCGAACAAGTACAACGTCCCGCGGATCATCTTCGTCAACAAGATGGACCGCATGGGCGCCGACTTCTTCAACTGCGTCGCGAAGATTCGCGAGCGCCTCGGCGCGCCCGCGACGCCGATTCAAGTGCCGATCGGCGCCGAGGACAAGTTCCAGGGCGTGGTCGACCTCTTCACGATGAAGAAGATCGTCTACACCGACGATCTCGGTTCGACGACGGAGTCGGAGCCGGTCACCGAAGCGGACGGCGAGCTGTACGCGACGGCGCAGGAATGGCGCCAGGCGATGATCGAGGCGATCGCCGAGCAGGACGACGAGCTGCTCGAGATGTTCTTCGACGGCCAGGAGCTGCCGGTCGAGCGTCTGCACAAGGCGCTGCGCGCGGCGACGATCCAGGGCAAGGTTCTGCCGATGCTCTGCGGCTCGGCGTTCAAGAACAAGGGCGTGCAGCCGCTGCTCGACGCGGTCGTGGACTTTCTGCCCTCGCCGCTCGACGCCAAGCCGATCATCGGACGCGACCCGAACACCGACGAGGAGATCGATCGCAAGCCGGTCGACGACGAGAAGTTCTCGGCGCTGGCGTTCAAGATCGCGACCGATCCGTACGGCAACCTCACGTACTTCCGCGTCTACTCGGGCGTGCTCGAGAAGGGCACGTACGTGTACAACGCGCGCAGCGGCCGCAAGGAGCGCATCGGGCGCATCCTGCGGATGCACGCGAACCATCGCGAGGACATCGACGCGATCGGCGCCGGCGACATCGCCGCCGCGGTCGGGCTCACCGACACGCGCACCGGCGACACGCTGTGCGACGAGAAGAACCCGATCCTGCTCGAGTCCATCACGTTCCCGGAGCCCGTCATCTCGCAGGCCGTCGAGCCGAAGACGAAGGGCGACCAGGACAAGATGGGCACCGCGCTCGCGCGCCTGGCTCAGGAAGATCCGACGTTCCGGATGTACACGGACGAAGAGACGCAGCAGACGATCATCGCCGGGATGGGCGAGCTGCACCTCGAGATCATCCTCGACCGCCTCAAGCGCGAGTTCAAGGTCGAAGCGAACGTCGGCAAGCCGCAGGTCTCGTACCGCGAAGCGATCACGAAGACCGTCGAGAAGCAGGGCAAATTCGTCCGGCAGACCGGCGGCAAGGGTCAGTACGGCGACGTCTACGTGCGCCTCTCGCCGGGCGAGCCGGGCACCGGCTACGTCTTCGAGTGGAAGATCGTCGGCGGCGTGATCCCGCGCGAGTACCAGAAGCCGGTCATGGAAGGGATCCGTGAGGCGTCGCAGAGCGGCGTGCTCGCCGGCTTCCCGGTGATGGACTTCAAGGCCGAGGTCTTCGACGGCTCGTTCCACGACGTCGATTCGAGCGAAATGGCGTTCAAGATCGCCGGCTCGATGGCGTTCAAGGAAGCGAACCGCGCCGCGGGTCCGATCCTGCTCGAGCCGATCATGGCCGTCGAAGTCACCGCTCCGCGTGACTTCATGGGCGCCGTCAACGGCGACTTGAACCGCCGGCGCGGGATGATCCAGGCGACGGAAGAGGCGCCCGGCGGCGCGATCGTCGTCAAGGCGAACGTGCCGCTGAGCGAGATGTTCGGCTACGCGACCGATCTGCGCAGCGCGACCCAAGGCCGCGCCACGTACACGATGGAGTTCTCGCACTACGAGAAGGCGCCGCGATCGGTCGAGGAAGAGATCATCGCGAAGGCTCAAGGAAAAAAACTCGCGACCGCTTAGGGGACGACGACGACGGCGACGAGCCGCGTCGGAAGCGCTAGAGCCCGAAAGCGGGCGACTAGCGCGCATCGAAGCTTCCACCAGTACTACGCGACCACAGAAACACATCAGCGAAAGGCATCATGGCAAAGGCAAAGTTCGAGCGGTCGAAGCCGCACGTCAACATCGGGACGACCGGTCACGTCGATCACGGTAAGACGACGCTGACGGCCGCGATCATCAACTGCCTGGCGACCGAGAACGCGAACATCCAGAAGCGCAACGTCGACGACATCGACAACGCGCCCGAGGAGAAGGAGCGCGGGATTACGATCGCCATCTCGCACCAAGAGTACGAGACGGCGAAGCGCCACTACGCGCACGTCGACTGCCCGGGTCACGCCGACTACATCAAGAACATGATCACCGGCGCGGCGCAGATGGACGGCGCGATCCTCGTGGTCGCGGCGACCGACGGTCCGATGCCGCAGACGCGCGAGCACGTGCTGCTGATGCGCCAGGTCGGCGTGCAGAAGATCGTCGTCTTCCTCAACAAGGTCGACCTCGTCGACGACGAGGAGCTCCTCGAGCTCGTCGAGATGGAAGTGCGCGAGCTGCTCTCGAGCTACGAGTTCCCGGGCGACGAGATCCCGATCATCCGCGGCTCGGCGACCAAGGCGCTCAACAGCTCCGGCAAGCGCGGCGACGCGGACGCGGACCCGATCTTCAAGCTCATGGACGCGGTCGACGAGTACATCCCGACGCCGGACCGTCCGGTCGACAAGCCGTTCCTGATGCCGGTCGAAGACGTCTTCACGATCACCGGCCGCGGCACGGTGGGCACGGGGCGCGTCGAGCGCGGCCAGATCAAGGTCGGTGAGGAAGTCGAGATCGTCGGTCTGAAGGACGAGAGCCGCAAGACCGTCGTCACCGGCATCGAGATGTTCCGCAAGCTGCTCGACATCGGCATCGCCGGCGACAACGTCGGCGTGCTGCTGCGCGGCGTGGAGCGCAACGACATCGAGCGCGGCCAAGTCCTCGCGAAGCCGGGCTCGATCAAGCCGCACAAGAAGTTCAAAGCCGAGGTGTACGTCCTCTCGAAGGAAGAGGGCGGCCGCCACACGCCGTTCTTCGCGAACTACCGTCCGCAGTTCTACTTCCGCACGACCGACGTGACCGGCACGATCAAGCTGCCGGAAGGCGTCGAGATGGTGATGCCCGGCGACAACGTCCAGATGGACGTCGAGCTGATCACCCCGATCGCGTGCGAAGAGGGCCTCCGCTTCGCGATCCGCGAGGGCGGCCGCACCGTCGGCGCCGGCGTCGTCACGACCGTGGCGGACTGACTGTACGGCCATCTGCTTCGTTGACGAGGACCTCGTGGTCCGTAGACCACGTCGGTCCTCGTCGCCTCGCATCTGTCCGCACATTCAGCCCGCTCAGCATCATTCTCACTAAGGCATCAGCAAACGACCATGGCTAAGCAGAAGATTCGCATCCGCCTCAAGGCGTACGATCACCGCGTGCTCGATCAGTCGGCCGAGCGCATCGTCGATACGGCGAAGCGCACGGGCGCGTTCGTGAGCGGTCCGGTGCCGCTCCCCACGGAGATCAACCGGTTCTGCGTCAACCGGTCGCCGCACGTCGACAAGAAGTCGCGCGAGCACTTCGAGATGCGTACGCACAAGCGCCTCATCGACATCCTCCAGGCTTCGCCGAAGACGATGGACGCGCTGATGCACCTCGACCTGCCGGCCGGCGTGGACATCGAGCTGAAAGCGTAGCCGCGACGCGCACGACGATGCACAAAGGCCTTCCCGTACGGGAGGGCCTTTCTTGTTGTCGCGTGCCGGACGCTCGATGCGATTGAAGGGCCTCCGCTGCGCCGGGCGCAACAGCGCGGCGATGCCCCAGCCGATCGAGGTCGTGTACGAGCGGACGTTCAGCGGCACGCCGCGCCGGATCTATCAGCTCCTGAGCGAGATGGGCACCTCGCAAGACGTCCTCTGGCCGTTCGCCTCGCAGCCGTTCATGCGCACCGCCGGACCGCTCGAAGCGGGACGTACCGAGGAGTGGCACGGGCCGATCCATGCGGTGCTCGAGCGCGTCGAGCCCGAGCGCGCGATCGTGTGGCGCGTGCTGACCGACGGCTTCGACGGCACGCACGGCTTCGAGATCGCGTCGGAAGGGCGGCGAGTCACGGTGCGCCACCGTCTCGCGGCGACGCTGTCGGACGATGGTCGCGCGCTGTGGCGCCGCATCGAAGAAATGCACGAACGCTCCATCAACGGCGTCTTCGACAAGCTCGCCCGCGCGCTGAAGCGCTGAGCGGCCCGCCGCGGTTGCGGCGTGCTAACCGAAGGCGTTGTGGCCCGTGAGCGCTTGGCCGAGGATCAGCGTGTGGACCTCGCTCGTGCCTTCGTAGGTGAGGACGCTTTCGAGGTTGTTGATGTGGCGGATCACCGGGTATTCCAGGGTTATTCCGCTCGCGCCGAGGATCGTGCGCGCTTCGCGGCAGATCGCGAGCGCCTCCCGTACGTTGTTGAGCTTGCCGAACGAGACGTGCGCCGGATGCGCGCGCCCTTCGTCCTTGAGGCGACCGACGTGCAGGGCGACGAGCATCCCTTTGTTCAGCTCGAGCATCATGTTCACGAGCTTCTCTTGGGTGAGCTGGAACGCGCCGATCGGTTTCCCGAACTGGATCCGCGTGTTCGCGTAGTCGAGCGCCGTGTCGTAGCAGGCGCAGGCCGCGCCGAGCGCGCCCCACAAGATGCCGTAGCGCGCTTCGTTCAGGCACGAGAGCGGGCCGCGCAGCCCGCGCACGTTGGGCAGCATCGCGTCGGCCGGCAAGCGGCAGTCTTCGAGGATCAGCTCCGAGGTGATCGACGCGCGCAAGGAGAGCTTCTTCTCGATGTCGCGCGTCGAGAAGCCCCGCGTCCCGCGCGGGACGAGGAACCCGCGAATCGTCCCGCCGTCCTCGTCGTCGACGCGCGCCCACACGACCGCGACGTCGGCGATCCCGCCGTTGGTGATCCACGCCTTCGAGCCGTTGAGGACGTAGTCGGCGCCGTCGCGGCGCGCGACCGTGCGCATTCCGGACGGATCGCTGCCGAAGTCCCATTCGGTCAGGCCGAAGCACCCGATCGCCTCGCCGGCGGCCATGCGCGGAAGCCACATCTGCTTCTGCTCTTCGGAGCCGTGCGCATAAATTGCGAACATCGCGAGCGAGCCTTGCACGGAGACGAACGAGCGAAATCCGGAGTCGCCCGCTTCGAGCTCCAGGCACGCGAGGCCGTAGGCGACGGCACTCGTGCCGGCGCAGCCGTAGCCTTGCAGGTGCATGCCGAGCAGGCCGAGGTCGCCGATCTCCTTGGCCATCTCGCGCGGGAACGTGTGGTCTTCGAACCACTGCGCGATGTTCGGCAGCACGCGGTCGCGCACGAACGCGCGGACGGTGTCGCGGATCAGCCGCTCGTCGTCGCTGAGCAGCGCGTCGATCCCGAGGAAGTCGGTCGGCGAGGGCGCCGGCGCGGAGGCGTGGCGCGCGCCCGAAGTGACGGTCGTGCTCATGCGGGGCGTTTTCGTGAGGCGCTCCGGGCGCTCCCCGCGTTGGCCGTTTCGGATCTTGTCGCTCTCGGCCGGTGCGTGATAGCGTGGCGTGAGGTGTTCGCCTTCGTCCCGCCGATCCCGCGCTGGCTCAGCGCGCTCGACGAGCGGAAGCCCTACGTCGAGGTCCTCGACGGTCGGAAGCTTCGGCCCGTGAGCCCGCATGCCGTGCACGGGATCGTTGCGATCCGGCTCGGTCATCAGATCGACGTCTGGTCCGCGGGACGCGGAACCGCCGGCACCGAGGTCCGGTTTTACTTTCTTCTCCCGACCGGCCGGTGGTCGTCTCTCCTTCCCGATGTCTCATTCATCTCGGATGAACGAGCTCGCCCGGCAGACGGAGACGCCTGGGACCGTCCGCGCGTCGCGCCCGACATCGCCGTCGAAATCCTGTCGCCCGACGACCGTCCCTCGCGCACGGCGCGCAAGATCGAAACGTACTTCCGCTTCGGAGCGCTCGTCGTGCTCGTCGTCGATCCGCAGAAGCGGGTCGCGACGATCCATCGTGCCTCCGGCGGTGTCGAAACGCGCGTGACGCGCGGTTCGTGGGAGCTGGAGCCGTTCGACGGTCTCGTGCTCGACTGGGACGAGGTGTTTGCTCGCCTCCCGTCCGCTGCACAGGCATAGCAGCCGTCGTCGCGGCGGACCGTCGTCGCCGCGCGCGGTGCCTTCGCTGACGGACGTGCGCTCAGGCGGCGAGCCGCGCTTCGCCGATCTGCTCGAGGCTTTTTCCGCGCGTCTCCTCGCCTAGGAGCAGCACGACGAGCGCGCCGGCGAGCAGGACGGCGGCGAACACGACGAAGACCGCGTAGGGCGATCCGAAGCGCACGAGCATCGCGCCGACGAGCGTCGGCGCGAAAGCGCCGATCAAACGCCCCGCTCCGGCCGCAAAGCCCGCGCCGCTTGCGCGTACGGCGGTCGGATACTGCTCGGGCGTGTACGTGTACGTGACGCCCCATGCACCGAGGTTGAAGAACGCGATGACGGCGCCCCAGCCGATCACCGCGGCCGGCGACGGCTGCGGCGCGAGCGTGGCGCCGGCGAAGAAGAACGATCCCACCGCCGCGAGCGCGAGGAACGCGACGAGCGTCGGCTTCCGGCCGATGCGATCGACGAGCGCCGCCGCGGCGTAGTAGCCGGGGATCTGGAAGATCGCGATCGCGAAGTTGAGCCACAACGACTCGGCGAGCGTGAAGCCCTTCGCGGCGAGCAGCGTCGGGAGCCACGTGAAGATGCCGTAGTACGAGAAGACGAGGGCGATCCACAGCGCCCACAGCATCGCCGTGCGCCGCCGGAAGCGCGCTGAGAAGAGCGTGGCGAGCGAAGCGCGGATCGTCTCGCGCGGTGTCTCCGTGTCGATCCCGGCCGCGCGCGCCGCGGCTCGCGCCTCCGCGACGCGGCCCCGCGCGAGGAGATAGCGCGGCGACTCGGGGACGGCGCGGCGGATCACGAACACGTACAGCGCGGGCAGCATCCCGATCAGGAGCGCGACGCGCCATCCGGCGGTCGGCACGACGAGCGCGCCGATGAGCGCGGCGAGCACCGTGCCGTAGGCCCAAAAGCTCTCGAGCAGCACGACGGTGCGCCCGCGGCGCTCCGCCGGCGCGAGCTCGGCGACGAGCGTGCTCGCGACCGGCAATTCGCCTCCGAGTCCCAGCCCGGCGAGGAAGCGGATGACGCCGAGCGCCAGCGCCGACCAGGCGGCCGCGGAAACACCGCTGAGCAGCGCGTATGCCAGCAGCGTCCACGCGAACACCGCTTTCCGTCCGAAGCGGTCGGCGATCACACCGCTCGACGCGGCGCCGAGGAACATCCCGACCAGGTTCGCGGTGATGATCCACCCGACGACGGGCTTCGAGAGATCCCACTCTCGCGCCACGGCGCCGACGACGGTGCCCACGAGCAGCAGATCCATCGCGTCGAAGAGCCAGCCGCCGCCGGCAGCGAGGAGGAGCCGTCGCTGGAACGTCATGACGACGGCTCCGCCTCCTCGCAGGCGGCTTCCTTCGGCCGAGCGGCCGGGAAGCGGAACGCGGCCGTTACGGCTTTGCGGTGGGGCCGTCTCCGCCGCCCGGCGTGGGCGCTTTCCCGGCGATCACCTCGGCACTCGCGCGGCTCGTCGGGTTGAAGTCGTCGGAACGAACCGAACCGATCTTGCTGGCCACGCTCGGCTTCGGCGTGGGAAGCGGCGCCTCTTCACCGACTTCGCCCATCGCGTGCTTCGTGAACTTCCACAGTCCCGATCCGTTCGCCAGCTCGAACCCGCGGTCGCCTTTGCCGTTCGTCGACGCGTTGAAATAGGCGTGCGTGAAACGGTCGTCCGGTTTCACGTTGCTGGACGGGAAGTTGTTCTCGATCGCCGCGAGCGCCGACTCGAACATCTTCTGGTGCGCGACCTCGCGGGTCATCAGGAACGTCAGCGTGTCGCGCACGCCGTTGTCGTCGGTCGACTTGATGAGCCGGTCGTACGTGACTTTCGCGCGCGCTTCCGCGGCGATGTCGGAACGCAGGTCGGCCAGCGGGTGCCCCATCGAGTCGATGTACGCGGCCGTCCACGGGTCGCCGTCCTCGTTGACGAGCCGCGGCGCGCCGCCGCTCAGCAGGTGCATTCCGCCGGTCAGCGCCTCTTCTTGGTACTTCGCGTGCTTCTTGTCGAGAAGGTCGCCGAGGTACGAGCCTTCGACCTCGTCGATCATCGCGCACTTCGTGCCTTTCAGCAGCAGCACGAGGAGCTGCCCGACCATCTCGAGGTGGGACAGCTCTTCGGTGGCGATGTCGAAGAGCATGTCGCGGCGGGGGACGTCGCTCTCACCGAGCGCCTGCGTGAAGTAGCGCATCGCCGCGGCCAGCTCGCCGTTGGCGCCGCCGAACTGCTCGAGGAGCAGCTTTGCGAACAGCGGGTTCGGCTCGTCGACGTGGACGGTGTATTGCATGCGTTTGTTGTGTAGAAACATGACCTCTATCCGTGGGGAAGCAGTGAGCTGAGGAGAACGCCGTCGCAGGCGAGCGCGATCGCGGCGACCGCCGACGAAGAAGCGACGAGCGCGAAGCCTGCTCGCGTGCGGTGCAGCGGCGTCGCGCGGACGAGAAGCAGCAGTGGGACGACGACCGCGGGCAGGATCATGCCGAGCACGACTTGCGAGGCGACGATCAGCGCGGTCGGTGAGCAGCCCGCCGCGATCAGAGCGATGGCAGGCGTGAGCGCGACGGCGCGCCGGGTCAGCGGCGTCAGGCGAACCGGTGCGCCGTCCCAGCAGACGACGTCCGCGGCGCGCGCTCCGCCCGCGGTGGCGGCGAGCGCCGAAGCGCACAGCGCGATCCCGAACAGCATCGCCGAAGCGGGTCCGGCGAGCGGCCGGAGCGTCGCGAACGCGCCCTCGATCGTCGTTGCGTGCACGGCGCCGCCGAGCACGAGGATCGCCGCGTTGATCAGGGTCGCGATGCCCAGGACGATCGCGGTCTCGCGCACCGCCGCGCGCTCGACGCGCGCCGGCGGTGCGTTCGCCGAGCGCGCGCGCTCGAGCACGAGCGCGCCGTGGAGGAAGAGATTGTGCGGCATGATCGTCGCGCCGGCGATGCCGACGACGGCGAGGAGCGCGCCCGCGCTCGGAAGCGACGCGACGAGCGCGCCGTGAACGATGGGCCCGGGCGCGGGGTGTAGGAGCGCGAGATCGACCGCGTACGCCGCGGCGAGCAGCGCCGTGGTCGCGATCGCGAGCCGCTCGAGGCGCCGCGCCGTCGTCGCGCCCGCCAGGAGCAGCGCGGCGAAGATCGCCGACGCGGCGGCGAGCGCGGGTCCGCGGTCGACGTGCGCGAGCAGCATGATGCCGACGACGAGACCGACGAACTCCGCGAGCTCCGTCGCGACGATCGCGAGCGCGAAGAGCGCCCATAGGCGCGAAGCGGCGCGCGGCCAGCGCCTCGCGATCGCGTGCATCAAATCCTCGCCCGTCTGCGCCGTGAACCGGACGGCGAGGGTCTGCAGGAGAATCGCGGCGATTCCGCTAGCGATGACCGACCAGATCAGCGCGTCGCCGAAGCGCGTGGCGTCGAGATCGGTCGCCCAGTTTCCCGGGTCCATGTAGCCGACGCCGATCACCGCAGCTCCCGTCAGCGCCGCACCTTGCAGGGTCTGTCGGCGAATCGCTGTACGAAGGAGCACGCTGCCATGTTCGCATGCTTTCACACGCGCAAACCCGCTCGCACGTCCGATAGTCAAGGGGCGATCGAACGCATGGTACCAAACGCACCGACACACCGTGCGCCGCGCTCGTATGATGTCGTGTTGCGTGCATGATGGCGCGGTGCGCGTGAGCGACGCGCGCGTCAATCGGTTTCTCGCCGCGCTGCGCGACGACGAGACGCGCGCGCTGATCGACGCGGCGACGCGACGCGATCTCGCCGCGGGCGACGTCGTCGTGCACCGCGGCGATCGCGTCGAGCACGCGTACTTTCCGCTGCGCGGCGCGATCGCGGAGATCGAAGAGGGCCTGGACGGCGAAACGGTGGAGGTCACCGTCGTCGGACCGGAGGGCGTGAGCGGCATCGAAGCGTTGCTCGACAAGGACGACGCTCCGTTCACGCGCGTGGTCGACGTCCCGACCGTCGCGCTGGCGGTTTCGGTCGGCGCGGTGCGGGCGGTGCGCGACCGCTTCCCGGCGGTTCACGAGCTGACCCATCGGTATGCCGCGGAGCGGCTGCGGGCGGCCGGCATCTCGATCGGGTGCAACGCACGGCATCCGGTCGGTGCGCGGCTCGCGCGCTGGCTGCTGCGGATGTGCGACCGCGTCGGGATGACGGACTTCGAGCTGACCCACGAGACGATCGCGCGCATGCTCGGCGTCCAGCGGCCGACGGTGACTCGCGCGATCGCGCACCTCGAGGAAGAGGGCGCGGTCGACACGGCGCGGGGCTCGGTCCGCGTGCTCGACCGGCTGCGCCTCGAAGCCCTCGCTTGCTCGTGCTACCCCGAATCGCGCGAACTCTTCGACGCCCTCTACAGGGCGTTTCGAGGCGGCGGTCCCGCCGGCTCGCCCTGAGAAACGCCGGGGACCGTGGAACGGAGGGGCATTGCCGGCGTGACGCGGCCTTGACGCTCTAGCGCGGGTCCGCTATACTCTGGCGGTTGTGGTCCGCGTCGCGGGCGCCGTCGAGGCGTGCGCGGCGGAAGGTGTAAATGATACGCCAGGATCCGTGGATATCCCAGAGGGATCGATCAACGTGAAGAACATCATCGGCCGCAAGGTCGGGATGACCAGCGTGTTCACGGAGGACGGCCGGAGCGTTCCGGTCACCGTGATCCAAGCTGGTCCGTGTACCGTGGTGCAAAAGAAGACGAAAGAGACGGACGGCTACGAAGCCGTCGCGCTGGCGTTCGGCGACGTGAAGCCGTCGCGGCTGACCAAAGCGATGCAAGGCCACTTCAAGAAGGCCGGCGTCGGACCGAAGCGTCACATCCGCGAGTTCCGCACCGGGATCGACGGCGTCGAGCTCGGCGCGACGGTCACCGTGGACGGGTTCGCGCAAGGCGACCGCGTCGACGTCGCGGGCATCTCGAAGGGCCACGGCTTCGCCGGCGGCATCAAGCGCTGGAACTTCAGCGGCGGCGGCGCGAGCCACGGCTCGATGATCCATCGCCAGCCGGCCTCGAACGGTGACACGAACTCCGGCCACACCCACCGCGGGAGCCGGCGACCGGGGCACTACGGCGTCGACCGCGTGACCCATCAGAATCTCGAAGTCGTCCGTGCCGACGTGGAGCGCAACCTGCTCCTGGTCCGCGGCCCCGTTCCGGGTCCGAAGAACGGGCTCGTCGTCGTGCAGCAGTCCGTGAAGACGAAGGTGAGCGCGTAATGGCCCAGGTCATCGACGCGCAGGGCAAGGTCGTGCGCGAGCAAGAGACGCCCGCCGCGTTCTCCGGCGAGGTCGGCGCGAAAGCCAACGCGGTGTTCCGCGCGGTCTTCCGCGAGCTGGCGAACCGCCGCTCGGGGACGCACAAGACGAAGAAGCGCGACGAAGTCAGCGGCGGCGGCAAGAAGCCGTGGCGCCAGAAGGGCACCGGCCGCGCGCGGCAAGGTTCGACGCGCTCGCCGCAGTGGACGCACGGCGGCGTCGTGTTCGGCCCGCAGCCGCGCTCGTACGTCACCAGCCTCAACAAGAAAGAGCGCCGCGCCGCCATCGTCGCCGCGCTCTCCGACAAGTTCGCGAGCGGCGCGGTCTCGGTGCTCGAGACGACCTCGCTCGACCTGACGAAGACCAAGGCGCTCGCGGCGCTGCTCTACGGCTCGGCGAAGGCCGCGAAGAACGGTGCGCGCACGCTGGTCGTCTACGCCGCGTCGGAAGAGGCGGCCGTCGGCGTGCCGCTGATGCGCACCGGACGCAACCTCGGCAGCGTCACGGTCACCCACACCGGCGCGCTCGACGTCAAGGACGTCGTCGGCTCGGGCCGTCTCGTCCTCACCACCGCCGCCCACGACGCGCTCGCCGCGCGGTACGGAGCCTCGCATGCAAGCGCGTGACGTCATCCTCGCCCCGCTCATCACCGAGAAGTCGATGGCCGGGACCGCGTCGCAGCAGTACGCCTTCGAGGTGAGCCCGCAGGCGACGAAGACGCAGATCAAGCACGCCGTCGCCGAGATCTTCGGCGTGACGGTGCTGAAGGTCAACACCGTCAACGTCGGCGGCAAGAAGAAGAACTTCGCCCGTCGGGGCCGCCGTTCGTCCGGCGTGCAGAGCGACTGGAAGAAGGCGATCGTCACCATCGCGGCCGGGCAAAAGATCGCGCTCGGCGGCGTGAATTACTTCGAGCAATAACATGGCCGTCAAGAAATACAAGCCTACGTCGGCTGCGCGCCGCTTCATCACCACCGCCGACTTCAGCGAGATCTCGAAGAAGGCGCCGGAGAAGTCGCTGCTCGAGGTCCGCAAGAAGCACTCGGGCCGCAACAACAACGGTCACATCACGACGCGCCACAAAGGCGGCGGCTACCGCAAGCAGTACCGCATCGTCGACTTCAAGCGCACGAAGGACGCGATCCCCGCAAAGGTCGCGGCGATCGAGTACGATCCGAACCGCACCGCGCGCATCGCGCTGCTGCACTACCGCGACGGCGAGAAGCGCTACATCCTCGCGCCCGCGGGGCTGAAGATCGGCGACCTCGTCGAGTCCGGACCCGCGGCCGACATCAAGACCGGTAACGCGCTTCCGCTGAGCGCGATCCCGCTCGGCACGGTCGTGCACAACATCGAGCTCTCGCCCGGCGAAGGCGGCAAGCTCGTGCGCTCGGCCGGCGGCGCCGCGCAGCTCATGGCGAAGGAAGGACAGTACGCGCAGGTGCGCATGCCGTCCGGCGAAGTGCGCCGCATCCTCGTCGTCTGCCGCGCGACGATCGGTCAGCTCGGCAATCTCGATCACGAGAACGAGATCATCGGCAAGGCCGGACGCCAGCGCCATCTCGGCAAGCGCCCCGCGGTGCGCGGCATCGCGATGAACCCCGTCGATCACCCGCACGGCGGCGGCGAGGCGCGCTCGACCTCGGGCCGTCCGCCCACGACGCCGTGGGGTCAGATGACGATGGGCAAAAAGACGCGCCGCAACAAGCGCACCACCAAGATGATCGTGCGGAAACGGAAGTCGAAGTAACATGGCGTTCAGCACTTTGAACATCGAAATCGTGCCCGCTGCGGAGCCGGCGCGCGTGGCGTACGGCCTGTGCCGCGGCCCGAAGGGACGCGCCTAGCATGGGACGTTCACTGAAAAAGGGCCCGTTCGTCGCGGAGCACCTCATCGAGAAGGTGGAGCGCATGAACGCCAGCCGCGAGAAGCGCGTCATCAAGACGTGGTCGCGCGCGTCGACGATCGTCCCGGCGATGGTCGGTCACACGATCTCGGTGCACAACGGCCGGGCGCACATCCCCGTGTTCGTGACCGAGAACATGGTCGGGCACAAGCTGGGCGAGTTCTCGCCGACGCGCACCTTCAAGGGGCACGCCGGCGACAAGGCCTCGGTGAAGTAGGATGAGCGTCGCCGCCACCCCGCGCACCGAAGCGCTCGCGCATCTCAAGTTCGTCCGCATGGGCCCGCGCAAGCTGCGCCGCGTCGCCGACGCGATTCGCGGCAAGTCGGTCCGCGAGGCGCTCGTGCTGCTGCAGTTCTCGGGCGTCTTCGCCGCGGATCCGATCGCGAAGCTGCTCAAGAGCGCGGTCGCGAACGCGGAGAACAACCACGACATGAGCTCGGACGGGCTGTACGTCACGCGGATCACCGTGGACGGCGGTCCGGGCGGCGGGTTCACGAAGCGCCTCGATCCGCGCGCGCAAGGGCGCGCGGCGTTCAAGCGCAAGCGGCTCTCGCACGTCACGATCGCGGTCGGCCCGCAGCCGCCCAAGCATCAGCCGAAGCGTCGTTCGGGCGCCTCGATCGCGCTCAAGACCCTGACGCAGCGTCAGGCCCAGGCCGCGACGTCGCGTCCGGCCGCGTCGCGCCGTAAGAAAGCACCGGCCGCCGCCGCCGCGGGAGCCACGGAGTAACATGGGACAGAAGATCCATCCCGTCGGGCTGCGCATCGGCATCACCCGCACCTGGGACAGCCGCTGGTTCGAGAAAAAGAACTACGTCGCGTGGCTGCACGAGGACGTCGCGATCCGGAAGTACTTCGGACGCATGACGCGTGCGGCCGCGATCTCGCGCGTCGAGATCGAGCGGCGTGCGAACCAGGCGCGCGTGATCATCAACACGGGCAAGCCGGGCATCATCATCGGGAAGCGCGGCGTCGGCATCGACGAGATCCGCCGCAACCTCGAGAAGCTGACGGGGAAGCAAGTCCAAGTCAACGTCGTCGAGATCAAGACGCCGGAGCTGGACGCGCGCCTCGTCGGTCAGAACATCGTCGACCAGCTCGAGAAGCGCATCGCGTTCCGCCGGGCGATGAAGCAGGCGATCATGCGCACGATGAAGGCCGGCGCGCGCGGCGTGAAGGTGCAGGTCTCGGGGCGTCTGGGCGGCGCGGAGATCGCGCGCACCGAGCGCAACCACGACGGCAAGGTTCCGCTGCACACGCTGCGGGCCGACATCGACTACGCGCACGTCGAGGCGTTCACGACCTTCGGCCGCATCGGCGTGAAGGTGTGGATCTACAAGGGCGAAGTGCTTCCCGACCAGCCGCGCAGCGACCGTGACGGCGGCCCCGGCCGCGCCGGCGAGCCGGCCCGCTTCCGCGACAATCGCCGCGGTACGCGCGGCGGGCGCGGCCGCGGCGGCGACGGCGCGCGCGGCGACGCGCGTCCTCCGCGCCCGGTGCAGGCGCTCGAAGCCGACGCGCTGCGCGTGGCGCAGGCCGACGCGCAGTCGGTCGAGTCCGTCATCGACGGCGCACCCGGCGCCGGCGGCGAGAAGCAGACAGCGCCGCACGCGGGCGCCGACACCGGCTATCGTTCGCATCACGACGCGGACCGCGGCGTGACGGGCGAGACGTCGCAGACGAATCCCGATTCGCAAGGCACGGTCGACGCGGCGGAGCATCCCGGCGCGCAATCGTCGGCGCCGACGGCGGATCACACCGAGCCGGCGCCGGGCGGCGGCACGCACAACCGTCCCGAGCTGAAGACCGGACCGGAAGACGACAATGCCGGCACCGGAGAGGTTGGTCGTTAGAACATGCTGACTCCGAAGCGAGTGAAGTGGCGCCGCCAGCACCGCGGCCGCATGCGCGGCAAGGCGCTGGTCGGCAATACGCTGACGTTCGGCGAATACGGGCTGCAGGCGCTCGAGCCGGTGTGGATGACCAATCGGCAGATCGAGGCCGCGCGTATCGCGATGACCCGTCACATCAAGCGCGGCGGCAAGGTCTGGATCAAGATCTTCCCCGACAAGTCGGTGACGAAGAAGCCGGCCGAGGTCCGCATGGGCTCCGGTAAGGGCAATCCCGAGTTCTGGGTCGCCGTCGTGCGCCCGGGACGCGTGCTCTTCGAGCTCGCCGGCGTGCCGGAATCGGTCGCGCGCGAAGCGCTGCGGCTCGCCGCGCAAAAGCTGCCGATCGCGACCAAGATCCTCACCCGCGCCGAACAGGAAGCCGAGGTTGCCGTCGGATGAAGCGCAACGATCTTCGCGCCCTGCGCGAGCTGAGCATCGGCGAGCTGGAGCAGCGCGCCCGTGAAACCAAGGAAGAGCTTTTCAACCTCCGCTTCTCGCTGCGCACCGGGCACCTGAGCGATTTTTCGCGGGTGAAGCAAGTGCGCCGCACCTACGCCCAAATTCAGACCGCGATCTCCGAGAAGCGGATCGCCGAGGCACGTCATGGAGCAGCCTAACATCACCACCGAAACGGCGCGGGTCAACCGCCGCCGCGTCAAGCAGGGCCGTGTCGCGAGCGACAAGATGGACAAGACCATCGTCGTCGTGAGCGAGACCCGCGTGCCGCATCCCGTCTACAAGAAGGTCGTCCGCCAGTCGTCGCGCTTCAAAGCGCACGACGAGAACAACGAGGCGAAGACCGGCGACATCGTGCGCATCCAGGAATGCCGCCCGATGTCGCGCGAGAAGCGCTGGCGGCTGATCGAGATCGTGGAGCGTGCGCGATGATCCAGCAAGAGACTCGGCTCAAGGTGGCCGACAACTCCGGCGCGCGCGAGCTGCTCTGCATTCACGTGTCGGGCGGCTCGCGCCACCCCTACGCGCACGTGGGCGACATCATCGTCGGCACGGTGAAGAGCGCGATCCCGGGCGCCGCGGTCAAGAAAGGCCAAGTCGTCAAGGCGGTCATCGTGCGCACGAGCGCGCCCATGCGCCGCCCCGACGGCTCGGTGATCAAGTTCGACGAGAACGCCTGCGTCATCATCAAGGGCGACAAGGACAACCTCGACCCGCGCGGCACGCGCGTGTTCGGGCCCGTCTGCCGCGAGCTTCGCGAGCGCGGCTTCCTGAAGATCGCGTCGCTCGCGCCGGAGGTGCTCTAGCATGGGCGCCGTCACGAACAAGATGGCCGTTTCCAAGTCGAAGATCGTCAAGGGCGACACCGTCGTTCTGCGGCGCGGCAAGGAAAAAGGTAAGCGCGGCATCGTCAAGCACGTCTTCCCGAAGGACGGCATGGCGACGGTCGAAGGGCTCAACGTCGTGAAGCGCCACACCAAGCCCGGCCAGGCCGGTCAGGCTCAGGGCGGCGGCATCATCGAAAAGGAAGCCCCGATCCCGCTGAGCGCGCTGATGGTGATCGACCCGAAGACCGATCGCCCGACCCGCGTCCGCCGCGTGCGCCAGCCGGACGGTTCCACCGTCCGCGTCGCGCGCTCCGGCGAGACGCTCCTCGTCCCGGTGAAGGGCACCTAGTCATGGCCGCACGTCTCAAAGAGAAGTACCAGAACGAAGTCCGCGGGAAGCTGCAGGAACGGTTCTCCTACAAGAACCCGATGCAGGTTCCCAAGCTCGAGAAGGTCGTCATCAACATGTCGGTCGGCGACGCGATCCAGAACGCGAAAGCGCTGGAAGCGGCCGTCGCCGAGCTGCGGCAGATCAGCGGACAGAAGCCGGTCGTCACGAAGGCGAAGAAGTCGATCGCGGCGTTCAAGCTCCGCGAGGGGATGAACATCGGCGCGAAGGTGACGCTCCGCGGCGAGCGGATGTACACGTTCCTCGACAAGCTCTTCAACATCGTGCTGCCGCGCATCCGCGACTTCCGCGGCCTGTCGCGCCGCTCGTTCGACGGGCGCGGCAACTACAATCTCGGTCTTCGCGAGCAGCTCGTGTTCCCCGAGATCGACTTCGACAAGGTCGACAAGGCGCGCGGGATGGACATCGTCATCGTGACGACGGCCAAGAACGACGAAGAGGCGACCGAGTTCCTCACCCAGATGGGCCTGCCGCTGCAGAAGCAGACGCCGGCCGGAGCGACCCGATAATGGCCAAGCTTTCGCTGATCGAAAAATCGAAGCGCACGCCGAAGTTCAAGGTGCGCGCGCACAACCGCTGCAAGGTGTGCGGCCGTCCGCGCGCGTTCTACCGCAAGTTCGGCATGTGCCGGATTTGCCTGCGTGAGAACGCGCACCGCGGCTTCATCCCCGGCATCACGAAGGCGAGCTGGTAATCATGGCGATCAGCACGTTGAACAGCAGAATCAGGCCGGCTGCGGAGGCGCCACGTGTGGCGCACTCTCTGCGCTGCGGCCCGAAGGGACGCGGCTAATCATGGGCGTCGTCACCGATCCGATCGCCGATCTGCTCACGCGGATCCGCAACGCGAACACCGCGAACCATCAGACCGTGGACGTCCCCGCGTCGAAGATGAAGAAGGCCGTCGCGCAGATCCTGCTCGACGAGGGCTTCATCAACGGCGTGGAAGAGGTCAAGGAAGGCCCGCAGGGGACGCTCCGCATCACGCTGCGCTACGGCCCGGAGAAGGAGAAGGTCATCACCGGCCTTCGCCGCATCAGCCGGCCCGGTCTGCGCGTCTACACCTCGAAGACGGAGATTCCGCGCGTCCTGGGCGGGCTGGGTCTCGTCATCATGTCGACCTCGAAGGGCATCATGTCGGGCAAGCGCGCGAAGCGCGAAGGCTTCGGCGGCGAAGTGCTCGCCTACGTCTGGTAATCGATCATGAGTCGCATTGGTAAACTTCCGCTCGCGGTTCCGTCCGGCGTCGACGTGACGCTGAACGACTCGACCGTCGTCGTCAAGGGTCCGAAGGGGACGCTCTCGCAGCGCATCCTCCCGGTCGTCGACGTCAACATCGCCGGCGCGCAGGTGCTCGTCGCGCGCAAGAACGACGACAAGTCGGGGCGCTCGGCGCACGGCCTCACGCGGACCCTCGTCTCGAACATGATCGAAGGCGTCACGAAGGGCTTCCGCAAGTCGCTGGAGCTCCAGGGCGTCGGCTTTCGCGTCAACAAGGCCGGCAACGACCTGAACTTCTCGCTCGGCTTCTCGCACCCGGTCACGTACCCGGCGCCCGAGGGGATCGCGTTCACGGTCGAAGGCACGAACCGCGTGCACGTCGAGGGGATCGACAAGCAGCGCGTCGGGCAAGTCGCCGCCGAGATTCGTAACCTCCGTCCGCCCGAGCCGTACAAGGGCAAAGGGATCCGCTACGCGGGCGAGACGGTCCGCAAGAAGCTCGGCAAAGCCGGTAAGGCTGGGAAGAAGTAATGCCGGTCTCGCGCAACGCGCAGCGCATCAAGCGGCACGGCCGCCTGCGCAAGAAGGTCGCCGGGACGACGTCCCGGCCCCGGCTGCAGATCTTCCGCAGCCTGCACCACACGTACGCGTTCGTCGTCGACGACACGAAGGGCCACACGCTCGTCGCGGCGTCGACGCGCGAAGGCACCGTGTCGGAAGGCCTGCAGTCGCGCACGAACCTCGAGGCCGCGCAGAAGATCGGCGCGACGATCGCGCAGCGCGCGAAAGCCGCGGGCATCGACGCCGTCGTCTTCGACACCTCGGGGCACAAGTACCACGGTCGCGTCGCAGCGCTCGCTCAAGCGGCGCGCGAAGCCGGTTTGGAGTTTTAATCCATGCAGTTTCGTGGCGGTCGCGACCGCGACAACCAGGGCTTCGAAGAGGCCGTCGTCCGCATCAACCGCGTCGCGAAGGTCGTCAAGGGCGGGAAACGCTTCTCGTTCAGCGCGCTCGTCGTCGTCGGCGACAAGAAGGGCCGCGTCGGCTTCGCGATCGGCAAGGCCGGTGAAGTTCCCGAGGCGATCCGCAAGGGCGTCGAGCAGGCGCGCAAGGACCTCATCACGGTGCCGATGGTCGAGAAGACCATCCCGCATCAAGTCGACGTGCAGATCGGCTCGGGGCACGTGATGCTCAAGCCCGCGTCGCCCGGAACGGGCGTGATCGCCGGCGGCGCGATGCGCGCCGTGCTGGAGCTCGCCGGGATCCACGACATCGTCACCAAGTCGCTCGGGACGAACAACCCGATCAACGTCGTGCTCGCCACGTTCGAAGCGCTCAAGTCGCTGAAGACCGCGGAGAAGGTCGCGGCGCTGCGCGGGAAGTCCGTCCAGGAGATCTTCGCATGATCGTCCGGGCGGCTGCGACTCCCTTCATCGAGATCGGGCGCGCGTTCTGCGCCGCGGCCCGAAGGAACGCGACTCATGGCTGACAACGCAAACTCCGCGGGCCTCTCGCTCGCGACGCTCAAGCCGAATCCGAAGTCCCGTCCGAAGCGCGTGCGCATCGGGCGCGGGCACGGCTCCGGCATGGTCAAGACCGGCGGCGAGGGCGGCAAGGGTCAAACCGTGCGCTCCGGCGGCGGCAAGGGGCCCGCGTTCGAAGGCGGTCAGACGCCGTGGTCGCGCCGTCTCCCGCTGCGCCGCGGTCTCTCGCAGAAGGCGCGCGACATCGGGCACTTCCGCAAGGAATATGCGGTCCTCAACGTCGGCGCGCTCGCCGGCTGGGACGCCTCGATCGAGGTGAGCCCGCAGTCGCTGCGCGAGCACGGCAAGCTGAAGAACGTCAAGGACGGCGTGAAGATCCTCGGCGGCTCGGCGAAGAACGCGTCGGGCTCGCTCCCGGCGGGTCTGCGTTTCCGCGACGTGCTCTTCTCGGCGTCGGCGCGCGAAGCGCTCGGCGCGGTCGGCGCCGATTTCGGCGACGACCAGCCCGCGGCCGACCCGGCCGCCGCGACGGAGTAAGTCGGGCCTCGTGCTCAACACGCTTCGCAACGCGCTGACCGTCCCCGACATCCGCAAGCGGATCGGGTTCGTGTTCTTCGCGTTCGCGGTCTTCGTCTTCATGATCCACGTCCAGCTCCCGAACGTGGATCAGCAGGCGTGGAACCAGCTCATCTCGTCCGGCGCGTTCTACCAGTTCCTGGGCTTCCTCTCGGGCGGCGCGCTGCAGCACCTCTCGATCATCGCGATGGGGATCACGCCGTACATCAACGCGTCGATCATCATGCAGCTGATGACGGTCGTCATCCCGCAGCTCGAGGAGATGGCGAAGAAGGGCGGCGAGGAAGGGCGCAAGACGATCAGCCGATACACGCGCTGGTTGACGATCGTGCTCGCCGCCATCCAGGCGACGTCGATGTCGATCGCGATGAGCCGCGGCGGCGTGTTCTACGACCACTCGGTGATGTTCATCGTCTACGCGGTGATCGCGTTCGTCGCCGGCACGATGTTCCTCATGTGGCTCGGCGAACAGATCACCGACAAAGGCATCGGCAACGGCGTCTCGCTCATCATCTTCGTCGGGATCGTGCTGCGCTTCCCCACGCAGATCAGCCAGACGTTCTCGCTGGCCGGCAAGGGCAACGTCAACTGGCTCGGGCTGGCGCTGTGGATCGGCATCGCGCTCGTCACCATCGTGTCGATCGTGTTCATGTACCAGGGGCAGCGGCGCATTCCGGTCCAGCAAGCGCGCCGGGTCGTCGGCCGCAAGCTCTACGCGGGCCGCTCGAGCTACATCCCGCTGCGGCTGAACAACGCGGGCGTCATCTCGATCATCTTCGCGATCTCGATCCTGCTGCTTCCGCAGCAGGCGCTCTCGTGGTTCGGCGGCAACGCCCAGACGAACCAGCACACGTGGGCCGGCAACCTGTCGTTCTTCGTCCAGACGTACTTCGGGCCGACCTCGCTCGCGTACAATCTCGTCTACTTCATCCTCGTCGTCGTCTTCACGTTCTTCTACTCGGCGATCGTCGTGAACACCAAAGACATCGCCGACAACCTGAAGAAGTCGGGATCGTTCATCCCGGGCATCCGCCCCGGCCAGCCGACGGTCGACTACATCAACAAGATCCTGATCCGGATCACCACCGCCGCCGCGATCTACCTCGGCCTGCTGGCCGTGATCCCCTCGCTCCAGCGCAACGTCGGCGTCACCTCGCTCTACATCGGCTCGACCTCGCTGCTGATCGTCGTCGGCGTCGCGCTCGACTCGATCACGCAGATCGAGGCCCGCCTCGCCATGCGCGACTACCGCGGCTTCATCAACCGATGATTCTCATTTTTCTCGGGCCTCCGGGCGCCGGGAAGGGGACGCAGGCGAAGGTCCTCGAGGCGCGTGGGTTCCGTCAGATCTCGACGGGCGACATCCTGCGCGCGAACGTCCGCGAAGGCACCGACTTGGGCGCGCAGGCCAAGGCCTACATGGACCGCGGCGACCTGGTCCCCGACGCGCTCATCATCTCGATGATGGAGCCGGAGCTGCTGAACGCCGGCGACGCGATCCTCGACGGCTTCCCGCGCACGGTCGCGCAGGCCGAGGCGCTCGACGCGATGCTCGCGCGGCTCGGCAAGTCCGCGGTCGCGGTGTTGTTCGACGTCGACATGGGCGTGCTGCGCGAGCGGCTCACCGGGCGATGGACGCACCTGCCGTCCGGCCGCGCGTATCACGTCGTGCACAACCCGCCGAAGGCCGCCGGCGTCGACGACGTCACGGGCGAGCCGCTCGTGCAGCGTCCGGACGACAACGACGAGACGATTCGCACGCGCCTCGCGGTCTACGAAACGAGCACGGCTCCGCTCATCGCCTACTACGAGAAGTCCGAGCCGCCGCGGCTCGTGCGGATCGACGCGCTCGCGCCGATCGCCGACGTCAGCGCGCAGCTCGAGAACCTCATCGCCGGCGGCGTTCTCGCGAAGAAGGCGACGGCGTGATCGCGCTCAAGTCGCCGCGCGAGATCGAGATCATGCGGCGCAGCGGCAAGATCACCTCGAAGACGCTCGTGCGCCTCATGGAGGCCGCAAAGCCCGGCGTCTCGACGGGCGAGCTGGACCGGATCGCCGACGCGTCGATCCGCGAGATGGGCGGCGTCCCGACGTTCGTCGGCTATCACGGCTATCCGTCGGCGATCTGCGCCTCGGTCAACGACGAGGTCGTCCACGGAATGCCGGGCGAGCGCGTGCTGCGCGACGGCGATCTGCTTTCGATCGACATCGGCACCACGCTCGACGGCTACGTCTCCGACTCCGCACTGACCATCGCGGTCGGCACGGTGAGCGACGAGGCAAAGCGGCTGATGCGCGTGACCCAGGAGTGTCTGATGCTCGGGATCGCGCAGATGCAGCCCGGCAACCGGGTCGGCGACATCGGGCACGCGGTCCAGACCCATGCCGAGGCGGCCGGCTACGGCGTCGTTCGGGCCCTCGTCGGTCACGGCGTGGGCCGTGCGATGCACGAGGAGCCCCAGGTTCCCAACTACGGCAAGCCCGGCACCGGTGCGCTCCTGCGCAAAGGCCTCGTGCTGGCCATCGAGCCCATGATCACCGAGGGGACCTGGGAAGTCGAAACCCTGGACGACGGCTGGACGGTCGTGACGCAGGATGGTAAACTAGCGGCGCACTTCGAGCATACCATCGCGATCACCGACCAGGGTCCCAAGATCCTGACGCTGCGCGAGCACGACGTCGCCGAGCATCCGGACGTCGCCCGGTATCGCCCCGCCGAAGAGGTCGCGGCCTAATGGACCGTTCGGCCGCACCACGCCCTCCCGGAAACACACGATCATGAAAGTTCGACCCTCCGTCAAGCGCATCTGCGATGCGTGCAAGATCATCCGCCGCGAAGGACGCGTTCGCGTGATCTGCAGCGTCAACCCCAAGCACAAGCAGGTTCAGGGATAAATGGCTCGCATCTCCGGCATCGATCTGCCGCGCGACAAGCGCATCGAGATCGGTCTCACGTACATCTTCGGGATCGGTCTGCCGACCGCGAAGAGCATCCTCGCCCAGACCGGGGTCAACCCCGACGTGCGGGTCAAGGATCTCTCGACGGAGGACGAACAGAAGCTGCGCGAAGTCATCGAGGGGCTGCGGGTCGAGGGCGATCTGCGGCGTGAGGTGGCCTCGAACATCAAGCGCCTCACCGACATCGGGTGCTATCGCGGGCTGCGGCATCGGCGCGGGCTCCCGGTGCGGGGGCAGCGCACGAAGACCAATGCTCGGACTCGGAAGGGGCCGAAGCGCACCGTGGCCGGCAAGAAGAAGGCCGCTACCAAGAAGTAACGCGCGCTTCCTCGGCGTGCGATCAGCACGCGGGGGGCTGGGTGGCGGTCGCGTGGGCGACGCGCCTCCGTCGGCGGCACGGGGCCCCGGACATCCTGTCCGGGGCCCCTCTGTCTTCACATCGCTTCCGCGCATCCTGCGCACGCTCGTTCACACGGCCGCCGCCGGAGGCGCGTCGCCCACGCGACTCGGCGCGGTGTCGACGCGCTCAGCTGGGCGAGCTGACGGTGCCGGCGGGCGCACGCGTGCGGGTTCGGTGGAATCCTCTCGCGCGAAGCGGCGTCAGCCGACTAGGCTGAGGTGCCTGGGGGACTGCGTGGCGCGCGCGGTGCGCAGCTGCGGCCGCCGGACGGCGTGGCCGCGTCCCGCGTTCAGGTGCTTCGCGCCTTGGAAGAAGGCGAGGCCGCCCGCGGCGAGCGCGGTCCAGGCGGCGGCGGCGGAGCAGGCGAGTTGCCACGTCATGCGGCGGGTCCCCCGAGAACATCCATGTGCGGTTTCATGGTCTATCGGCGTTGTCGCCCGAAAACCGTACGGCCTGACGTGCTCCGCTTCACACCTTGCGGTCGGGCGTCGCGAATCGACCGCGAAGCGGCTCAGCTCGGGATGGGCAGGCGGGCGCCGCGGCCTTGGTCGAGGGCTCTCGCATAGACGTGATTCGCCACGGCGAGGTCCCAGAGGCCGATGCCGAGCGAGTCGAAGAGGGTGACGGCCTCGGGGTCGGGACGTCCGGAAGTCTTCCCGGCGACGATGTCGGCCAGCGTGACGGCGCCTTCCCAGGCGAACGCGCCTTCGGCGATCGCGGGGAGCAGGTCGCCGGCCTCGACGTGCGCCTGGGCGACGTCTTCGACCGCGACGACGGCGGCGCGGCGGACCGTCTCGACGTCGATCTCGGCGGCGTTGCCGCGGTTCGAGCCCGCCGCGTTGACGTGCGTGCCTGGACCGAGCCAGGCGCCCTCGAGGACCGGCGTGTTCGCACTCGTCATCGTGCACACGACGTGCGCGCCCGCGACGGCTTCGCGCGCGCTGTCCGCCGGTTCGACCGAGACGCCGAGGCGCTGCGACATCTCGGTGCAGAACCGTTCCAGGCGCTCGCGCGTGCGGCCCCACGCTCTCACGCGTTCGATGGGGCGGACGGCGCACACCGCTTCGATCTGCGAACGGGCTTGCCACCCGGTTCCGATGATCGCCGCGGTGCTCGCGTCTTCGCGGGCCATGTATTTCGTCGCGATGCCGGAAGCGGCGCCGGTGCGGATCTGCCCGAGCGTGTCGGCTTCGGTGATCGCCAGCAGCTCGCCGCTCACGTCGAACAGCAGATGCCAGAAGCGCGCGCCGCGCGGCTTCGGGCCGACCGTGTACGTCTTGTGTCCCATGCGATCGCCCCAGGCCGCGGCGAGCACTTGCAGCACGGATTTCTGGGTGTAGGCGCGCTGGCGCGGCTTGTTCTGCGCTTCGCCGCTTGCGAGCGCGCGCGCCGCTTGTTCGACCAGGCGGAGCGCGTCGTCCATCGAGAGCGTCTCCGCGACGTCGCGCTCGGTGAGATAGAGCGGGTTCATCGCGTGAGCCGTGCGCTCGCGGACGGCCGGGTCATCGCGCGGCGGGTACGCGGCTCGGAGCCCGTCCGGAGCCGATCACGCCGGAGTCGTCGCTGCCGTGTCCCGCTTCGATGTAACGGTCCATCAGCGCGGCGACGGCGGGGACGACGTCGAGCTTCGTGCCGTGGCGGGCGGCTTCTTCGATCATCAGGCGCGCGTCTTTGCGCGCCATCGTCAGCTCGAAGTTGGGCGGCTGGAAGCGTTCTTCGGCGATCGCTTTGCTGCGTGCGCCGATCGCGCCGGCGGGGTTGAACTCGTCGAACAGCGCGCGTGCGTCGTTGGGATCGATGTTCAGCGAGCGCGCGAGCGCGAACATGTCGGCGAGGCCGCCGCTCATCACGAGGATGACGAGGTTGCCGAAGAGCTTGAACGCGGCGCCTCGGCCGGGATCGTCGCCGAGGTCGACGACTTTCCCGGTCATCGGCTCCACGAGCGGCTTCACGCGAGCGCGGACTTGCGGGTCGCCGGAAAGCAGCATCAAGCCCGTCGCTTCGCGCGCGTTCTTCGGGCCCATGAACACGGGAGCGTGCACGTAGGTGCGGCCGCGGGCTTTCCAGCGCTCGATGCGCTCGACGGTCGGCGTCGGAGCGGTCGTCGTGTGGTCGATGATGAGCGCGGTCGGCAGAACGACGCCGGCGAGCGGCTCGAGCACCGCGTCGACGGCGGCGTCGTCGCTGAGCGTCAGATGGATCCGGTTCGCTCCGCGCACGGCGTCGGCGGCATTGTCGAACGCCTTCGCGCCGTCCGCTTCCAGCGCGCGCGCTTTTTCCGGCGTGCGGTTCCAGACGTGCACGTCTTCGCCGCGCTCGAGGAGCTTGCGCACGAAGCCCGCGCCGAGCAGACCCGTTCCGAGATAGGCGATCATCGCGACGGGCTGCCGGCGAGCGCGGGCTCGCGGTCTGCGGCGGCGACGACGCCCACGTCTTGCTTTCCGTATCCGAGCGCGATGGAGCGATCGAAGAACTGCGCGATCGCGGGCAGCACGTCGAGGTGCGCGCCGCGGCGCTCCGCTTCTTCCGTCATGAGGCGGATGTCTTTGCGCGCCATGAACAGCTCCCAGAGCGGCGTGAAATCGCCGTTCGCCATCGCCTTCCCGCGGCCGCCGATGGCGTTGTTCAGCGTGAACGCGTCGAAGAGCGCGTGCGCCTCGGGCGGCGTGATCCCTTGCGCGCGCATGAAGCGGTAGCCGTCGGCGAGGCCGCTGATCACGAAGACCAGCATCATGTTGCCGAACAGCTTGAACGACGCGCCGCGGGTGGGATCGTCGCCCAGCTCGAGGACTTTTCCGGTCATCGGCTCCAGCAGCGGTTTCACGCGCGCGCGGGTTTGGGCATCGCCCGAGAGCAGCATGAGCCCCTGCGCCTGGCGTGCCGCGGGCGGGCCCATGAACACCGGAGCATGCACGAAGGTCACGCCGCGCTGCTTCCAGCGCGCGACGCGCTCGCCGGTCGGTGTCGGCGCGGTCGTCGTGTGATCGACGATCAGCGTCTCGCGCGCGAGGCTGCCGGCGAGCGGTTCGAGGACGGCGTCCACCGACGCATCGTCCGCGAGCGTGACGTGCACGACGCCGGCGCCGCGGACCGCATCGGCTGCGCTGTCGAATGCTTTCGCGCCGTCGCTTTCCAGCGCGCGAGCTTTGTCAGGCGTGCGATTCCAGACGTGCACCTCCTCTCCGCGCTCGCGCAGACGGCGGACGAAGTTGCCGCCCAGCAGACCGGTTCCAAGCCATGCGATCAACGCTGAAAGCTCCTTGCGTTCGGGCGGCGCCGCGCGCCGCACACCACCGTGTTCCCGAAAACGGTGCGATGGCGGAGGGATGCGCTCGCCGGAGCCCGTGGACGCGCTCAGCGCGGTCCCGGATCGCGTCGGGCCGCGGCGCGCCGTTCGGCCGCGGCGAGGACAGCGATCACGCGCTCCGCGGCATCCGGCTCGAGTCCGTGTGCGGCGGACCAGTGCGCTTGACCGAGCGGCGTCCCGCCGTAGTCGTTCAGCGCGTCGAGCGGAGCGCCGAGGCGCACCAGCGCTTCGGCCGTTTCCGCGCTGCCGGCGACGGCGGAGAGGTGCAGCGCGGTCTGACCGTGCGCATCTGCGGCGCGAACGTCGGCGCCGCGCTCGATCAGCGCGACGGCGATCGGCGCGCGGCCGGTCGCGGCGGCCGCGAGCAGCGCGGCGTCCAGCTCGCTCGCGTCCGCAGGCGGCGTCGCGCGAAGTGCGGCTTCGACGTGTTCCGCGCGTCCGGCCGCCGCGGCCTCGACCAGGGTGGGCCGCGCGACGTATTCGCCGAGAACCTCGGCCGCGCGGATGCGGCCGTTCGCGACCGCGAGGACGATCGGCGAACGGCCCTGAGGATCGCGGCGCGTCGGATCGGCGCCGGCCGCGATCAGCCCGCGGAGCAGCGCTTCCTGCACGCCGGCGCGCTCGGGATGGACGCTCGTCGCGAGGAGCTGCAGCGTCGTCGCTTCGCCGCCGTACGCGGCCGCCGTCGCCTCGATGTCCGCGCCGGCGTGCAGCAGCGTCTCGAGGACGTCCACTGCGTTGGCCGGCGTGCGCTGCCGTTCGTCTTCGACGCCGTTCGCCGCGACGTAGTGCAGCAGCGTCGCCCGATGCTCGCGCGCCGACCGCTCGCGCGCGAGCGCCGGATGCTCGTGCAACAGCGCTCGGAGGGTCGTGAGGTCGCCGTCGACGACGGCATCTGCGGCGCGCTCGAACGGGGACGCGGTGCTCACGATCGTTGTCCTCCGCCGGAGCTCGTGCGTATCGCGGATGACGTTCGCCGCCGGGCGGCTTCGTCCGGCGCGGCGACGCGGCGAGTGGGGGCGGCGTGCTCGGGCCGGAATGCCGCGGCGGTCCGGCGCGCTGGTACGTCGTCACCGCTCCGTACCGGCAGATCGGGCGGTAGACGCCGCGCGCGACGAGCCGCCGGAGTTTCGGAAGCACGACGCGCCGCACGACGTCGCTCGGATAATCGGACGCGACGGTGATGTAGTGCGGCTCGCTCGCCGCCGGGTCGTCGCCGAGCACCGTCACGCGCGGGCGGAAGGGCGACGTCGCGGCGTACCATTCGTCGTGCGTCGCCAGGGTCGCACCGTTCGGCACGCAGTCGAGCGCGCCGCGCGCCGCCGACAGATCGTGGTACGACGCGCGCAGATAGTGCGCCGGGTGCAGCGGGCTGAAGAAGACGAGCACGATCGCGGAGAGGACGAACGCGGCGGTCGTCCAGCCGCGCGGGCGGCGCAGTCCGCGGAGCGCGTCGGCGAAGGCGATCAGCAGCCAGGGGATCCACAGCGCGGCGTAGTGCATCCCCATGCGCCAGACGAGTCCGCTGTTCGCCAGCAGGACGATCGCGAATCCCGGAAGCGCGAGCCACGCGAGACGCGACCGCAGCGGCACGAAAGCGAGCGGGACGAAGGCTTCGAGCAGATACGTCAGGCGGCCGACCGTCGCGATCGCCGCGACGAACGCCAGAGGGTGCAGCACCGGCGCGGCGAGCAGCGCCCCCGGGCCGTGCGCGAAGGGATAGTCGTAGAAGTGCGACGGCGGCCAGGGGCCGACGCGCGGCACGACGACGAGCGCGTAGACGGCGTCGGAGAGGACGGCGAGGCCGGCCGTCGCGCCGGCGGCGAGGGCGCGCGGGCGGTCGCCGCTGCGCAGCGCGCTGCCGGCGAGGACCGCCCCGGCGATCGCCAGCTCGATGCAGACGTCTTCGCGCAGGCCCGCGAGCACGATCGCGCACGCGGCCAGCCACCACCACGCGCGGCGCTCGAGCGCCAGCCACCAGCCGAGCAGCAGCGGCGAGAAGAGCCCGAGGTCACGGAACTCGCCGAAGCCCACCGCGACCAGCGGCGGGTAGACGAGCACGACCGCGCCGGCGCGGTCGGCGATCGCGGCCGGAAGACCGTGCGCGCGCCCGATCGCGGCGAGCAGCGGCGCGCAGGCGACCGTGGCGGCGGCGAGGATGGCCTGCAGCACCCACACGCTGTGCGTCGCAGCCAAGAAGGGCCAGAGGAGCGCCAGCGACGGAGACCAGTGGAAGCGGTAGTGCGTTCCGTTCTCGATGCCGTCGCGCATCCCGCGGAACGCGTCGAGCACGATCTGCACGAACGTCCCGGTGTCCGCCCCATAGCTCCAGTCGGCGGTACGAACGGCCGCAAGGACGGCGAGCACTGCGAACGCCGCGAACGTGCCGATCCAGAGCGGACGGGGACGAGAGAGCCGCACCGCGGGCGCGTTCGCGGCCTTGCAGCGACGGTCCCCACATGGTAAAGTAGGGCGTTGCCTCTCCGCCGGAGAGGCACGCGCATCCGTGCGCGCTCCCGCTCTCGCCGTGCGGGGCAGACGAAGGTCGGGGCGGCTCGCGCCGCGAGCCCCGCCGGTCGAGGCGACGACACCGGCTCCAATCCCGGAGCCGCAGGATAAACGTCAGAAAGTAGTTCTCGTTTGGCCGCCAAGAAGCAGACCAAGTCCCGGAAGAAGCGCGAGTTCAAGAACGTCGGTTCGGGCGTCGCGCACATTCATTCGTCGTTCAACAACACGATCGTGACGATCACCGACAACACGGGATCGACGATCGCGTGGGCCAGCGCCGGCAACCTCGGGTTCAAGGGCTCGAAGAAGTCGACGCCGTTCGCCGCACAGATGGCCGCCGAGACGGTCGCGCGCAAGGCGATGGAGCACGGGATGAAGACGGCCGAGGTCTACGTCAAGGGACCCGGCGCCGGACGCGAGGCTGCGATCCGCTCGCTCCAGGCCGCCGGCTTGGAGATCACGCTCATCAAGGACGTTACGCCGATCCCGCACAACGGCTGCCGCCCGCCGAAGCGGCGTCGCGTGTAAGGTAGTTTAGCAAAGCAATGGCCCGTTACACCGAAGCCGTGTGCCGTCTGTGCCGTCGCGAGACCGCGACGTCGAAGACCGGCGAAAAGATCAAGCTCTTCCTCAAGGGCGACCGCTGCCTGTCGAAAAAGTGCGCCGTCGAGCGCCGCGGCACTGCGCCCGGGCAGAAGACGCAGAACACGAAGACGCGTCAGAAGGTCTCCGAGTACGGACGCCAGCTGCGCGAGAAGCAGAAGATGCGCCGCTACTACGGCGTGCTCGAGACGCAGTTCGAGAACTACTTCCGCGCCGCGCAGCGCGTGAAGGGGCAGACCGGCGCGACGTTCCTGCAGCTGCTCGAGCGCCGCTTGGACAACGTCGTCTATCGCTTGAACCTCGGGCTCAGCCGCGCGCAGGCGCGCCAGCTCGTGACGCACCGTCACTTCCGCGTCAACGGCCGGCTCGTGAACATCCCGTCGTACATCGTGAAGGCCGGCGACGTCATCTCGATCGCCGACCGCTCGAAGTCGAAGGACGTGTTCGCCGCGCTCATCGAGACCGCGAAGAACCGCCGCCATCCCGACTGGCTGGAGTTCAACGAGACCGACGCGAGCGCGCGCGTTCTCGCGCTCCCGAGCCGCGAGCAGATCGATACCCCAGTCGACGAACAGCTCATCGTGGAGTATTACTCGCGGTGATAGCGGCCCGCTCGCTTCGTTGCCGGAGGGTTCGCGTACCGTAGTACGCTTCACCCTCCGGCGCCTCGCGATCGGGCCACTCTCACCGCTCGGGCGGGCTTGCCGGCTGATCGCTGCGAGCGAGATGGGGCGTCGCGTCGGGCGGGGTGCGATACGACGTAGGAACGGCGAGAGGCTCTCGCCGGCGCGGTGGGCCGAGACGCTCGGGCCGCTGCGGGCGGACGGAACCGCCGGACAACGAGATCACCAAAGACTTCATCAATCACCGTTAGGCGTGCGATCGTGGGGCCGGCGGGGCCGGGACTGCGGATAACGTAAGCGGAGAAGGACTCGAAACACGACATCATGACCGTTCTGGAAGCGCCCGTCGGGGCGCAGATCGAAGTTCGCGAGCGTCGCGAGAACTACGCGAAGTTCGTGATCGAGCCGCTCGAGCGCGGCTTCGGGATCACGCTGGGGAACGCGCTGCGGCGCGTGCTCCTCTCGTCGATCCCGGGCGCCGCGGTGACGTACGTCAAGATCGACGGCGTCCTGCACGAGTTCTCCACGATCCCCGGCGTCGTCGAAGACACCGTCGATCTGCTGCTGAACCTCAAGGGGCTGCCGATCAAGCTGAACACCGAGGACCCGAAGGTGCTCGCGCTCAGCGTGAGCGGCGCCAAGGAAGTGACCGCGGGCGACATCGCTCCCGACGCCGACGTGGAGATCCTCCAGCCCAACTACCACATCGCGACGCTCTCGAAGAAAGATTCGAAGCTCTCGATGGAGATCGGCGTCGAGAAGTCGCGCGGCTACGTCACCTCGGACCGCCAGCGCAACATCGAGCACATGATCGGGCTCATCCCGATGGACTCGATCTTCTCGCCGATCCGCAAGGTGAACTTCACCGTCGACGACACGCGCGTCGGACAGTCGGTCGACTACGACCGCCTGACGCTGGAGATCGAGACGAACGGATCGATCACGCCGGACGACGCGCTCTCCGAAGCGGCGCAGATCCTCACCGAGGAGCTGCGGCTGTTCATCGGCTTCTCGACGGAAGAGAAGCCGGTCGCGACGGCGCCGGCGAGCGAGTGGGACGTCCCGGTCGAGACGCTGAACCTCTCGGTCCGCTCGTTCAACTGCCTGAAGCGCGCCGGCATCTCGAAGGTCTCCGAGCTTCTCGACATGACGGAAGACGAGATCATCAAGATGCGCAACTTCGGGAAGAAGTCGCTCGACGAGATCAAGCAGGTTCTCGAAGAGCGGGATCTCTCGCTCCGCCAGCCATAGTGGGTTCGCCTACCGGCGAACCCGTCGCGTTCGACCTCGAACAGTAGGATCAGACAGCAATGCCGCATCAACTCGCCAACAAGCGCCTCTCGCGCACGGACGGTCACCGCAAGGCGCTGCTCCGCAACCTCGCGACGTCGTTCTTCAAGTACGAGAAGATCGAGACGACGTCGACGAAGGCCAAAGAGATCACCAAGGTCGTCGAGCGCCTCATCACGCAGGCGCGCCGCGGCGACCTGCACTCGCGTCGTCTCGTCGCGTCCTACCTCACCGAGGAAGCCGTCGCGAAGAAGCTCTTCGACCAGATCGCGCCCGCGCTGAAGGAGAAGACGGGCGGCTACACGCGCATCACGAAGACGCGCGTGCGCCCCGGCGACGCCGCGGAGCTGTCGATCCTCGAGCTCGTCAAAGAGCGATAGCGCTGTTCTCGGCCGCCGGCTCCTAGCCAGCGGCCGAGAGAACCGCTACAGTAGACCGTATCTTTCAATGGCTGTCTCGGCTGCGGACGACCCTCTGAGTTTGGTCCCGATCGCGCGAACGTTCGTCGCCGACAGCATCACGCCCATCTCCGCGTATCTCGCCCTGGCCCAGCCGGGGCGTTCGTGTTTGCTGGAGTCGGTCGAGGGCACCGAGCGGATCAGCCGCTTCTCGTTCGTCGGGCTGGACTATCTCGACGCGTTCGCGATCGACGGTGATCCCGCGATGCTCGACCGGATCCGCGCCGTGCTGCGCCGCTACCGCCTCGACCGGGCCGACCTGCCGTTCCCGGGTGGGGCGGTGTGCGTCTTCAGCTACGACGCGGCGCGCGCGCTCGAGCCGGTCGGGGCGCCGCCGCCGGCCGACGTCGCCTTCGCCCATGCGCTGGTGGTCGTGCCGGGCACCTGGCTGGTCTTCGACCACTTCACGCACCGGCTCACGCTGATCGGACTCGCCCGCACCGACGCGGAGCGGCGAGCGGTCGAGGCGCGGCTCGATGCGTACGCGGCGCGGCTGCTCGCGCAGGCGCCGACGATCCCCGGCGCCGTGCGCGCCGACGGGCCGGTGCACGTCTCGCTCGACGAGGCGGCGTTCCTCGAGCGCGTGGCGCAGGCGCAGCGCTTCATCCGCGACGGCGAAGCGTATCAGCTGCAGGTCGGCATTCGCTTCTCGTGCGCGCTCGCCGGAAACGCGTTCGACTTCTACCGGCAGATTCGAGCGCGGAATCCGTCGCCGTACATGTTCTTCGTCGAGCACGACGGGCGGGCGGTGTTCGGTGCGTCGCCGGAGTTCCTCGTGCGGCTCGACGGGCGGACGGCCCGCATCCGTCCGCTGGCCGGGACGCGCCCGCGGGGCGCCGAGCCGGCCGCCGACCAGCGCATCGCCGACGAGCTGCTCGCCGACGACAAGGAGCGCGCCGAGCACGTCATGCTCGTCGATCTCGCGCGGAACGATTTGGGCGCGGTCTGCACGCCGGGCAGCGTCCGCGTCGACGAGCTGATGGTGATCGAGCGCTACTCGCACGTCATGCACATCGTTTCGAACGTCGTCGGCGAGCTGCGCGCCGACCGCGACGCGCTCGACCTGTTCGCCGCCTCGTTCCCGGCCGGGACCGTGACCGGCGCGCCGAAGATCCGCGCGATGCAGCTCATCGACCGGCTGGAGCCGGTGGCGCGCGGGTTCTACGCCGGCAGCGTCGCGCACATCGACTTCGACGGCGACATGGACTCGTGCATCATCCTGCGCTCGGTCGCGTGCGCGAACGGCCGCGCCTACTGGCAAGCCTCGGCCGGGATCGTCGCCGACAGCCGTCCCGACGCCGAGTACGCCGAAGTCTTCGCGAAGACGGCGATCGTCCGCAGCGTGCTCGGCATCCCGGACACTCCACGATGAAGCTGCTCCTCGTCGACAACTACGACTCGTTCACGTGGAATCTGGCGCACCTGTTCGGCGCCCTCGACGGCGTGGAGATCGACGTCGTCCGGAACGACGATCCGCGGCTGGCGGACGGCGTGACCGCGCGGTACGACGGCGTGATCGTCGGCCCTGGGCCCGGCCGGCCGGCGGAGGCGGGACGGACGCCGGCGATCGTGCGTGAAGCGGCGCGCGAGGCACGGCCGCTCTTCGGCGTGTGCCTCGGGCTGCAGGCGATCGGCGAAGCGTTCGGCGGCCGCGTCGTGCACGCGCCGCGGCAGATGCACGGAAAGACGTCGGCGATCACGCACGACGGGAGCGGTGCCTTCGCCGGGCTCCCCTCGCCGCTGCGCGCGACGCGGTATCATTCGCTGTGCGTCGATCACGACGGGTTCCCGGCGGCGCTGCGCGCGAACGCCGCGAGCGAGGACGGTGTGATCCAAGGTCTCGCGCACCGCGAGCTGCCCATCGCCGGCGTGCAGTTCCATCCCGAATCCGTGCTCACGCCGGAAGGGCGCGCGATCGCCGAGAACGTCGTGCGCGGGATGCGTCGATGAGCGCCGACGAGTATCCCGCACTGCTGCGCGACGTTCTCGCCAAGCGCGATCTGAGCGCGGAGCAGATGGCCGCGACGATCGGCGCGATCATGGACGAGACGCTCTCGCCGGTGCGCGCGGCGGCGCTGCTCGCGGCGCTCGCCGCGAAGGGCGAAACGGTCGAAGAGGTCGTCGGCGCGGCGCGCGCGATGCGCGAGCGCAGCGTGCGCGTGGAGCACGATTTCCCGATGGTGCTCGACATCGTCGGGACGGGCGGCGACGGACAGCGCACGATCAACATCTCGACCGCCGCGGCGTTCGTCGTCGCCGGCTGCGGCGTTCCCGTCGCCAAGCACGGCAACCGCGCGGCGTCGAGCGCGTGCGGGTCGGCCGACGTCCTGGAGGCGCTGGGCGTCCCGATCGACCGCGCGCCCGAAGCGTCGGGGCGCGCGCTGCGCCGGCACGGGATCGCGTTCCTGTTCGCGCAGCGGCACCATCCGGCGATGCGGGCGGTCGGACCGGTTCGCCGCGAGCTCGGCGTGCGGACCGTCTTCAACGTGCTGGGCCCGCTCACGAATCCCGCCGGCGCGACGCGCCAGATGGTCGGGGTCGCGCGTCCGGAGCATCTCGAGCTGATGGCGCACGCGCTGCGCGCGCTCGGCGGCGAGGCGGCCGCGGTCATCCACGGCGCCGACGGCCTCGACGAGGTCTCCGGCTCCGCGCCCACCGAGGTCGTGCAGTTCGATCGCGGCGGTTTTCGGCGCTGGACGCTCGAGCCGGCGCGGTACGGCGTCCGCGCGCCGCTCGACGCGATTCGCGGCGGGGACGCACGCGCGAACGCGCGCACGCTCTCGGCGATCCTCGACGGCGAGCGGAGCGCGCGCTCCGACGTCGTGATGCTGAACGCCGCGCTCGCGCTCGTCGTCGCGGGCGAGGCGGTGGACCTGGACGACGGGATGGCGCGCGCACGCACGTCCATCGAGACCGGCCGCGCGCGCGCGGCCTTGGACGCGCTCCGGGGGGAGCGCGAGACGGAGCTGGTATGACGGACATGCTCGAGAAGCTCTACGCGGCGAAGGCGGCCGCGCGTGCCGCGGACGAGGAGCGCGAGCCGCTCGACGTGCTGCGCCCGCGCGCGGAGGCGCGCCGCGCGGAGCGGCGTTCGCTGCGCGCGGCGCTCGCGAGCGCGCGCGGTCCCGCCATCGTCGCCGAGATCAAGCGCGCTTCGCCGTCGGTGGGCCTCATCGTGCCGCATCTCGATCCCGCTGCGATCGCGCGCGACTACGCGCAGGCCGGCGCCGACGCGATCAGCGTCCTGACCGAAAGCGACCACTTTCTCGGCGATCTCGCGTACGTCGACGTCGCGCGCGCGGCGTGCGCGCTCCCGGTCCTGCGCAAGGACTTTCTCAGCACGCGATACGACGTCGTGCAGTCTGCGGCGTACGGCGCCGACGCGTTCCTCGCGATCGTCGCCGGGCTGGACGATGCGACGCTGCGGATGCTGCTCGACGAGGCGCGGCGCTACGCGCTCGACGTCCTGGTCGAAGTCCACACCGAAGAGGAGCTGCTGCGCGCCCTGACGGCCGGCGCCGGCCTGCTCGGGATCAACAACCGCAACTTGCACAGCTTCGAGACCGACCTCGCCGTCACGGAAGACCTGCTGCCGCTCGTTCCGCCCGGAACGCTCGTGATCAGCGAAAGCGGGGTGCGCTCGCAGGACGACGTGCGGCGCATCCTCGCGGGCGGTGCGCGCGGGGTTCTCGTGGGCGAGTCGCTCATGCGCGCCGCGGACAAGACCGAGGCGATTCGCGCGCTGAAGGGAGCGAGCGTTCCTGCGTAGCTCAGGCACGACGGGCGCGGTTCGCACGCGCGTGAAGATCTGCGGCTGCACCAGCGTGGCCGACGTCGAGATCGCGCTCGACGCGGGGGCCGACGCCGTCGGCGTCATCCTCGCCGAAGGCTCCGACCGGCGCGTCGGCATCGAACGGTTCCACGAGATCGCGGAGTTCGTTCCCGCGCTCGCCACGCTCGTCGCCGTGTTCGTCGATCCGCCGGCGTCGCTCGTCGACGAGGCGCTCAAGGTGGGTGCCATCCCGCAGTTCCACGGCTACGAGCCGCCCGAAGCGTGCGAAGCCTTCGCCGCCGGCCCGTACCTCAAGGCCTATCACGTGCGCGCCGACCGCACGCCCGACGCGGCGGAGTTCGATGCGTTCGCCCGGCCGTTCCATCACGCGACGTGGCTGTTCGACACTGCGCGGTCCGACGGCCGCAGCGGCGGCAGCGGCGAGACGTTCCGTTGGGAAACCGCGCGCGAGCTCGCCGGAGAGCGGCGGTTCGTCGTCAGCGGCGGCTTGACGCCCGACAACGTCGGCGCTTGCGTGCGCACGATCCGGCCGTACGCGGTCGACGTGCGCAGCGGGGTGGAAACGAACGGCAGGAAGGACCCGCGCAAGGTGCGAGCGTTCGTGCGTGCCGTGCGCGAAGTCAACGCCGATCTGCTACGCTCTTCGGGCGAAGCATGACCGACGTACCGCACGATCGAGAACCGTCTCCCGACGCGCGCGGGTATTTCGGGAGGTTCGGGGGCGTGTTCGTCCCCGAAGTCCTCGTCGAAGCGCTCGCGCGGCTCGAGGAGGCGACGCGCGCCGCGTTCGCCGACGCAGCGTTCTGGAACGAGTACGAGGGGCTGCTGCGCGACTACGTCGGGCGCCCGTCGCCGATCTACGAGACGGGCCGGCTCGTCGACGGGCCGCACGCGCCGATCGTGCTCAAGCGCGAAGACACGAACCACACCGGCGCGCACAAGATCAACAACACCGTCGGCCAAGCGCTGCTGGCGCGCCGGATGGGGAAGACGCGGCTCATCGCCGAGACCGGCGCCGGACAGCACGGCGTCGCGACGGCGACGATCGGCGCGAAGCTGGGGATGCACGTCGACGTGTACATGGGCGCCGTCGACGTCGAGCGTCAGGCGCTCAACGTGTATCTCATGAAGCTCCTCGGCGCCGAGGTCCATCCCGTCGAGAGTGGGACCCGTACGCTGAAGGACGCGACGAACGAAGCGTTTCGCGAGTGGGCGGCGCGCGTGGGCGACACGTTCTACGTGATCGGCTCGGTGGTCGGCGCGCACCCGTATCCGTGGCTCGTGCGCGAGTTTCAGCAGGTGATCGGCGTCGAAGCGCGCGCGCAGGTGCTCGAGCGCTACGGCCGTCTGCCGAGCGACGTCGTCGCGTGCGTCGGCGGAGGCTCGAACGCGATGGGCATCTTTCGCGGGTTCGTCGACGACGCCGGCGTCCGTCTCTGGGGCGTCGAAGCCGCCGGACACGGCGTGCACGCGATCGACACCGCGGCGTCGCTGAACGCGGGCACGGTCGGCATTCTGCACGGCTCGCGCAGCTACGTGCTGCAGGACGACGACGGGCAGGTCCGCGACACGCATTCGATCAGCGCCGGCCTCGACTACCCGGGCGTCGGCCCCGAGCACTCGTACCTGAAGGACAGCGGGCGTGCGCGCTACGTCGCGGTCGACGACCGCGACGCGCTGGCCGCCTTTCACCACACGGCGCGGCGCGAAGGGATCGTTCCGGCCCTCGAGTCGGCGCACGCCATCGCATTCGCGCAGCGGCTCGCGGTCGAGCGCGGGCCGGGCGGCCTCGTGCTCGTGAACCTGAGCGGCCGCGGCGACAAGGACGTCCGCACGGTTGCGGCGCTCGAAGGCGCCGAGCTGGAGCTGTGATCGCCGCGCCCGCCATCGCGGACGTCTTCGCGCGCGCGCGCGCCGAGGCGCGCGCCGCGCTGCTCGGCTACGTCGTCGCGGGCGACCCCGACGCAGCCACGACGCTCGCGGTGCTCGAGGCGCTGACGCGCGCCGGCGTCGATCTGATCGAGCTGGGGATCCCGTACGGCGATCCGCTCGCCGACGGCCCGACGATCGCCGCCGCCGCGCAGCGCGCGCTGCGCGGCGGGATGCGGATGAGCGCCGCGATCCAACTCGCGGCCGAGGCCCACCGCCGGGGCTGCGCGCCCGTCGTGTTCTTCACGTACGTCAACCCCGTCGACCGCTACGGCGCCGAGCGCTTCGCGCGGGAGGCCCAAGCGGCCGGCGCGGTCGGTACGATCGTCCCGGACGTTCCGCTCGAAGAGCTCGCGACGTTCGCCCCGCCGCTGCGCGAGGCCGGGCTCGCGATCCCGTTGCTCGTCGCGCCGACGACGCCGCCCGAGCGCGCGGCGCGGATCGCGGCCGCCTCCGGCGGTTTCCTCTATCTCGTCTCACGGCTCGGCGTGACCGGCGCGAAGCGCGAGCCCGATGTCGCTTGGGCCGCGGCAGCGGTCGAGCGCCTGCGTGCGTCGACGGCGTTGCCGCTGGCCGTCGGCTTCGGCATCTCGACGCCCGCGCACGTCGCCGCGGTCGGCGCGGTCGCCGACGGCGTCATCGTCGGAAGCGCGCTCATCGACGCGTACGCCGGCAGCACCGGCGAAGAGGCGGCGCGGCGCGCCGGGGCCTACGCCGCCTCGCTGCGCGACGCGCTTCCGCGACGAACGTAGCAGGAATCGCACCGCGCGAAGCGCATCGGTTCGCAACTTCATTTCGTCTTCATTCGCCGGAGGATGCACCCGCATGCAACTTCGTCCTACGGCGGCGCTGCTCGCTCTCGCCATGTGCGCGACGCTCGCCGCCCCGTCGCTGCCGGCCACCGCCGCCGGCGACACGATCCTCTTCGGCTCGCCGGTCTCGCTGACCGGGTCGCTCGCCAAAGAAGGCCACCTCACGCAAGAGGGCTACGAGTTCTGGAAGAACTACATCAACGCGCACGGCGGTCTCAAGGTCGGCGGCAAGACCTATAAGGTCGACATCAAGTACTACGACGACGAGTCGAAGAACGACACGTCGGCGCAGCTCGCCGAACGCCTCATCGATCAGGATCACGTCAACTTCATCCTCGGGCCGTACGGTTCGGGGACGAGCTTCACCGTCGCGCAGATGGTGGAGCGCAAGAAGATCCCGATGGTCGAAGGCAACGGCGCCGCCGAGAAGATCTTCAACCAGGGCTTCCGCTACACGTTCGGAGTGCTCTCGCCCGCGAAGCGCTACCTCGAAGGCATCATCGACATGGCTTCGCAGCAGAAGCCGGCCGCGAAGACCGTCGCGATCACCGCGGCGAGCGACGCGTTCTCGCAAGAGGTTGCGCAGGGCGCCGCCGCCGCGGCGGCCTCGCATCACATGACGGTGGTCTACAACAATAAGTATCCGGACACGGCGACCGACGTCTCGTCGGTCATCTCGGCGCTGAAAGAAGCGAAGCCGGATCTGATCCTCAACGCCGGTCACGTGCAGGACGCGCTCCTCGTCCAGAAGGGCCTCAAGGAGCAGAACGTCCAGGCGATGGGCTACGGCTACACGGTCGGCCCCGACACCCCGGACTTCGCGAACGCGCTCGGCAAGGACGCGAACGAAGTCTTCGGCGCGGCGCAGTGGTCGGACGCGGTGAAGTACAAAGGCGCGCCCGGTTTCTACCAGACCGCGCAGCAGTACGCGAAGGCGTTCGAAGCGGCCTACCACCACCGCCCGGACTACCACAACGCGGAGTCGACGGCGGCCTGCCTCGCGTTCCAGTACGCCCTCGAAAAAGCGGGCACGCTCGATCCCGCGAAGGTTCGCGACGCGCTCGCGAGCCTCGACGTGACGACGTTCTACGGCATCATCAAGTTCGACAGCCGCGGACTCAACGTGTACAAGCCGATGGTCACGAACCAGATCCAGAACGGCAAGCTCGTCACGGTGTGGCCGAAAGGCCTCGCCGAGAAGCCCGTGATCTGGCCGGCGAAGCCGTGGGGTCAGCGCTGAAGAAGGGTCAGCGCTAGCGTGCAGCTCTGGGCCCAGGATCTCGTCAACGGGATTCTCGCCGGCGGGATCCTGGCCGTGGTCGCCCTCGGGTTCTCCCTCGTCTGGGGGATCATGAACATCATCAACCTCGCGCACGGGGCGTTCGTGATGCTCGGGGCATACCTGACGTGGGAGCTGTTCAGGCAGCTCCACGTCGACCCGTTCCTCTCGCTGCCGATCACGTTCGTGGCGCTGTTCGTGCTCGGCTATCTGCTGCAGCGCTACGTCATCAACTGGGTCGCGCGCGCGCCGATCCTCACGACGTTCCTGCTGACCTTCGGTCTCGCGCTGCTCATCGTCAACATCGCGCTGATCGTCTGGACCGGCGACACGCGCGGCGTCACGACGTCGTACGCCGGCGCGAACTTCACGGTCGCCGGCGTCACGGTGCCGTGGGCGAAGCTGCTGACGCTGATCGCGGCGCTCGCCATCACCGGTGTGCTGCAGCTCTGGCTGACGCGCTCGAAGACGGGCCGCGCGATCCGCGCGACGTCGATGGACATCGGGGCCGCGCAGCTCTCCGGCGTGCGCGTCGCGCACATCTACGCGATCGTGTTCGGGCTCGGGGCCGGGCTCGCCGGCGTCGCCGGGACGCTCGTCTCGCTTTCCTACGCGCTCACGCCGACGATGGGCGATCCCTTCGTCGTCGCCGCGTTCGTCGTGTGCGTCCTCGGCGGTCTGGGTTCCGTGCAGGGGGCGCTCGTCGGAGGACTCGTCTACGGCATCGTGGAGGCGTTCGCGACGCAGCTCGACGTGACGATCGGGACGCAGCACATCAGCGGCTCCGGGCTGCAGGACGCGATCGCGCTCGTCGTGCTGCTCGTCGTGCTCGTCGTCCGGCCGACCGGGATCATCGGGCGCGCGGTCGCGTGACGCCGTCCTCGACGCACGTCGCGCTGCGCCGCATCGGGCTCGGCGGGATCACCGGCAGCCCCATTGCGCTGGCCTTCGTGCTGGTCGTGATGGCGCTGCTCCTCGCGCTGCCGTTCGCGCACAACGACTACCTGAACATCGTCTTTCGGAACATCCTGATGTACGCGGCGATGGCGTACGGCTGGAACCTCATCGGCGGCTACACCGGCTACGTCTCGTTCGGCAACGTGACGTTCTTCGGGCTCGGCGCCTACTGCTCGGCCGTGCTCTCGCAGGCGCACGTCGACAATCTCGTGGCCGACGTCGCGCTGGCAGTCGTCGTCGCCGTCGCTTTCGCGGTGGCTCTGGGCTTCCCGCTGCTGCGGCTGCGCGGCCACTACTTCGCGATCGCGACGCTCGGGGTGGGGCTCGCCGTCGCGGACGTCGTCGCGAACCTCGACGCGCTCGGCGGCACGAGCGGCTTGGCGCTGCATCAGGACAACGCCCACTTCTGGATCTACTACTACGCGATGTGGGTCGTCGCGCTGGCGTCGATCCTGGGCACGTACGCGATCGCGCGGTCGAAGCTCGGCTACGCGTTCGTGGCGATTCGCGAGAACGAGGACGCCGCCGCGGTGCTCGGGATCTCGCCGACCCGCTACAAGATCACTGCGTGGGCGATCGGCGCGGCGATGGCCGGCGCCGCCGGCGCGGTGTTCGGGGTCGCGAACGGCTTCATCGATCCGTCCATCACCTTCGCGCCCGACAGCAACGTGTTCCCGATCGTGATGACGATCCTCGGCGGGATCGGGACGGTCGCCGGCCCGTTCATCGGCGCGTTGATCCTCGCCGGCGTGAACGAGCTGCTGCAGCGTTACTTCGTCAACGCGCACACGCTGTTCTTCGGCGCGATGATCGTGCTCGTCGTGCTGCTGCTGCCGCGCGGGCTCGTGTGGCTGTTCGGGATGCGGGGCGGCGCACGCGCCTGGCTCGCGACCCTGACGGCGTACAAGGCCTGATCGGGATGGCGGAGATCGCGCTGCGCATCGACGACGTGGGGATGCGCTTCGGCGGCCTGTGGGCGCTCGACGGCGTGACGTTCGACGTCGAGCGCGGCGCCGTGCTCGGGCTGATCGGCCCGAACGGCTCCGGCAAGACGACGCTGATGAACGTGATCAGCGGCGTGTACAAGCCGACCACCGGCGCGGTGACGTACGGCGGAAAGCGGATCGCCGACGTTCCGACGCATCACGTGTGCCATCTCGGGATCGCGCGCACGTTCCAGGTCGTCAAACCGTTCGCGAACCTCACCGTGCGCGAAAACGTGGCGGTCGGCGCGATGTACGGGCGGGACGGCCGCACGCGCTCGACGCGCGAGTCGTTCGCGCGAGCCGAAGATCTGCTCGCCTTCGTGGGGCTGGCGCGCGTCGCGCAGCGTCCGGCCAGCGAGCTGACGATCCCCGACCGCAAGCGGCTGGAGGTCGCGAAGGCGCTCGCGCTCGATCCCGAGGTGCTGCTCCTCGACGAGGTGATGGCCGGGCTCAACGCGACCGAGGTCGACGAAGCGCTCGAGCTGCTCCGCGCCGTGCACGCGCGCGGCGTGACGCTGATCGTCGTCGAGCACCTGATGAAGGCGATCGTCTCGATCTCGACCTGCATCGTAGTGCTCGCCGAAGGGAAGAAGATCGCCTCCGGCGCGCCCAGCGAAGTTCTCGCCTCGCCGCAAGTGATCGAAGCGTATCTCGGCTCGCGCTGGGCCAAGCGCCAGGAGCAGCTGCGACAGATCGGCGAGGAGCGGCGCGAGGCTGAGGAGACCCAGCCGCCGGAGGCGCTCGCGTGACCGCGACCGCGGGCTCCGCCGCATCGCCGAGCACGCACGCCGAACCGCTCGCGATCGAAGCGCTGTCGGCTGGTTACGGCGAGACGCAAGTGCTCTGGGACGTCTCGCTGCAGCTCGAGCCGGGCGAGATCGTCGCGCTGATCGGCTCGAACGGCGCCGGAAAGTCGACCCTCCTCGGCGCGATCAGCGGCGTCGTGCGCACGTGGAGCGGGCGCACGCGCTACGGCGACGTCGTGCTCACCGGGCTCGAGCCCGACCGCATCGTGCGCGCCGGGGTCGTGCAGGTCCCGCAGGGCCGCCGGCTGTTCGGCGGGCTCACCGTCGAAGAAAACCTTCGCATGGGCGCGTACTTGCGCAGCGACCGCGAAGTCGACGCCGATCTGGAGCGGATGCTGGAGCTGCTTCCCCGGCTGCGCGAGCGCTACGACTTTCTCGCCGGCAAGCTGTCCGGCGGCGAGCAGCAGCAAGTCGCAATCGCGCGCGCGCTCATGGCGCGCCCGCGCGTGCTGCTGATCGACGAGATGTCGCTCGGGCTCGCGCCGGTGCTCGTCGATGCGCTGATCGGTTTGCTCGGGCAAATCCATGCGACCGGCGTGTCGATCCTGATCGTCGAGCAAGACGTGCAGACCGCGCTCGAGGTCTCGTCGCGCGCGTACGTCCTCGAGACCGGCCGCATCACGCTGAGCGGACCGTCGGCGCAGCTCCTCGACGACCCGCAGGTGCGGAAGGCCTACCTCGGCGTCTGATCCCCGGCGCCGCACGGCCGGACCGTCGCGGTACGCTCGGTCTGCCCAGCGAAATGAGTTGTCGTCCGCGCGTTGAAGGGTCCCCGGCCGGCGGTCGCGGGGGCGGTCGCAGCCGGCCCACCGGAGAGTGGCTCTCACGCGACGGCCGCCCGCCGTCGCGCGAGGAAAGGGGGTTCCTCACTTGGCGAACGACAAAGGGCCGGAGGGCGGCGGACCCGGCGGAGGCGGCGGTCCGGAGCCGCTGCCGCCGGCGACGCACGCGCCCGAGCTCTGTCCGGTCTCGACGTTCCCGTGTCCGACGGTGCACATCGAGACCTGCCCGATCGGAACGTGTCCGACGCAAGCGCTGTCGTGTCATCCGTGTCCGACGGTGCACATCCAGACGTGTCCCGTCGGCACGTGTCCGACGCACGCGATCTCGTGCATGCCGTGTCCGACGGTCGTCATGCAGACGTGTCCGATCGGGACGTGTCCGACGCACGCGCTCTCGTGCGCACCGTGCCCGACCGTGCACGTGCAGACGTGTCCGGTAGGCACGTGCCCGACGCACATGCTCTCGTGCGCGGCGTGTCCGACGGTGCACACGGCGACCTGCCCGATCGTGGCGTGCCAGCACATCACCGTCGCAACGATCTGCCCGACGTTCGCGCCCGCGGCGTGTCCGCCGGCGAGCGGCGGATTCGTGTGCCCGACACCGACGATCACGACGCCGCAGCAGACGACGCCGCAGCAAGGCGTCGCGCTCCCCACGACGACGGTGTTCACGACCGTGTTTCCGACCGGCGGGTTCGGCGCGGCGCGGACCGGCGTCTTCAACCCCGGTCTCGGCTGACCGGCGGCCTCGCGGCGCCGCGGCGTTTCGCGCCGCGGCGTCCGCGCGGCGCAGTCCTCGACGCACGGCCTCGTACGGGAGCGGAACTCCATGCTGACGCGCCGCGACGCGATCCATCATCTGTTGCGCCTGGGCTTGCTCGCACCGGCCGACCTCGTCGACGGCTCGGTGAGCGCGAGCGAATACGTGGGGCGCAATCATCTCGTGCGCGTCGAGGTCGCCGGGCGCGACGGCTTCGTCGTGAAAGAGCCGAAAGTCGCCGGCGTACCGGATGCAGCGACGATGTGGATCGAGGCCGCGATCTTCTGGTCGGCGGCGAACGACGCGGAGTTCGCGCCGCTCGCGCGCGCGCTGCCGCGCTATCACCACTACGACGAAGCGAACGGCATCCTCACGACGGAGCTCGTCGCGCCGGCACGCTCGCTCTACGAGCTGCTGGCGGCGGGCACGCCGCCGGCGGCGCAGACGTTTCGGGAGCTGGGCCGCGTCTTCGGCGCGCTGCACGGCGACGTCTCGCACGTGCTGCGGCGCGAGCGCGTGCGCCGCATCTTCCGAACCGGTCCGGCTTGGGCGCTCACGCTCGGAACGCCGCAGCAAGCCTTCACCGCGTCGACCGAGGCCGGACGCGTCCTCCTCGCGCGCGTGCTCGGCACGCCCGGTCTTCCCGCCGCGCTCGAGCTGGCCCGCGCCGCCTGGCGCGACGCGCACGTGATCCATGGCGATGCGAAGGCGACCAACGTGCTCGTCCGTGCGGACGGTTCGATCAGCGTGATCGACTGGGAGATCGCGGCGATCGGTGACGGGCTCTGGGACGTCGCCGGACTCGTCCACTCGCTGCTGATCCCGACGCTCTCCGCGCCGGTCGACGACCTGGAGCGCGCGCAAGAGCGCGCGCGTCCCTCGCTCGACGCGCTGTGGGACGCGTACGTCGCGGCGTCGCGCGAGGCGCCGCCCGGCGACGATCCGCTCGTCACGATGCTGCGCCTGGCCGGGATCCGCCTCATCCAAACCTGTCTCGAGACGACGGCGTACACCGAGCGCATCGACCCGCTGCTCGAGGGCACGCTGCGGATGGGACTGGAGCTCGCGACCGCGCCGGAGCGCTCGTCCGAGCGCTGGGAGCGCGCGGCGTGAGTTCGTACGAGGCGCAGCTGCGCGCGCTCGCCGAGGCGGTGGAGATCGTCGCGCCGGGTCTCGCGCGCGTCACCGACGTGCGCGGCGGCGTGCGCGAGACGGCGGTCGCGGGCGAGCGCGGACCGTTCATGGGACTCGCGGCGGCGCTCTACGCCGCGCGCTACAACGCGTGCGAAGACGCATCGCCGGCGCTCGAGGACGCGACGTTCCTCCCCGCGCTCGCCGGTGCGAACGTCATCCCGCAGCGCTTCACCGCCGCCGGCCCTGCGCAGCGGGAAGGCGTCACCGGACCGGGTGGGCATTACGTGATCTTCGGCCGGCCGGTCGTCATGGCGCAGTCGGGACGGCAAGTGCGCTTCTACTGGAACCTCACGTCGCAGGGAGGCGCGCCGTTCGTCCGTGCGGTCGGCGCGGCGTTCGAGCGTTTCCGCATGCCGTTCCAGGCGAAGGTCCCGGCGCACGCGGGCGGCTACGCACGCACCGACGGCGGCGTGCTCTATCTCGCCGACGAGGACGTCGACGTCGCGTGCGACGCGATCGAGGACGTCTACGGGCGCGTGCGGCCGTTCTTGCGCGACGACGTGCCGCTGTTCGCGCTCGGGCTCGCGCCGGGCGTCGCGTTCGCGGAGAGTCCCCCGAACGGCGAGAGCTTCGGCATGCACCGCTGCGATCTCGTCGCCGAAGGGCTCGTGCGCGCGCACGAGCGCGGCGAGCGCGACGTCGCGGCCCGCGTCGCGACCGTGCGCGAGCGGCTCGTCGAGTACGGGCTCGACGTCGAGCGGCTCGCGTTCAACCCGGCCACGCGCTATCCGTACCGCTTTCCGCGGTTCGCCGCCGAGGCGGCGGCGTGAGCGTCGCGGAAGCGCCCGCGCCGGCGGCCGCGCTCGACGTCGCCACGGCGATCGGCTTCGGGATCGCGCGGCGCGCGATCCGCCACGACGGCCGCTGCACGTGGTTCGACGGCATCCCCGCGCTGCCGGGCGTCAATCCCGCCACGAGCGCCGCGAGCGGTCCCGACGTCTACGGCGGCACGGCCGGGATCGGGCTGTTCCTCGCGCAGCTCGCCGCGCGCGTCGACGACCGCACGCTGCGCCGCACGGCGCGCGGCGCGCTGCGCCACGCGCTGCTGCGCGCCGCCGACGCACCTGCGCTCGGATTCTACGCGGGCCGCGCCGGCGTCGCAGCCGCGGCCGTTCTCGCCGGAGCCGATCTCGGCGACGACGAGCTCATCGACGGCGGACTCACGCTGCTGCGCTTCGTCGCGCTGCGGAGCGCCGACGTGCGCGCGAGCGACCTGCTGAACGGGATCGCCGGGTCGCTCCTCGCATTCGCGGTCGCGTATCGGGTGCGGCCCGACGACGCGCTGCTGCGCCGGGCGCGCAGCGCCGCCGAAGCGCTGCTCGGGTGCGCGCGCGAACGTGAGGACGGTGCGCTCTCGTGGGACACGATGCCGGACGCGAGCGGCGATTTGACGGGATTCGCGCACGGCACCGCGGGGATCGCGTACGCGCTCCTCGCGCTCCACGCGATCGACCAGGACGCCGCGTGGCGCGACGCCCTCGCCCGAATCTTCGCCTACGAGCGCTCGTGCTATTCGGCCGAGCACGCGAATTGGCCGGATTTCCGCTGGTTCGGCGGGCCGCGCGTCGCCGGGTACACGAACGCGTGGTGTCACGGCGCGGTCGGCATCGTGCGAACGCGGCTGCTCGCGGCGCGGCTCGGCGTCGACGCCGGCACGGAGACCGACGCCGCGCTCGATGCGGTCGCGCGCCTCGCGGAGACGCTGCTCGCGATGCCGGGCGCCGACGTGACGCTCTGCCACGGTCTCTTCGGCGCCGTCGACGCGCTGCTTGCGGCATCGCGGGCCGGACGCACGGCGTACGCGCCGCTCGTCGCGCGCTGCGCCGAGACCGTCGCCGCACGCCACCACGCGGCCGAAGCGCCGCTACCGTCCGGGCTGACGAGCCGCGAGCAGATCGACGGTCTGCTCATGGGAAGCGCCGGAGTCGGCCACGTCTTCCTGCGGCTGGCCGATCCGGCGCTCGCATCCGTCCTCGCGCCCGCCGGCTGACGCGCGCTCGTCCGGCGGGCCGACGGTCTAGCGGCAGCCGACCGGCGCGTTCGCCGTCACGCTGCCGTTCGTTTCCTTGACGAGCTTCCCGTAGCAGGTCCCGCTGCTGTCGAAGTACGTGAACAGCTGCGAGGACGCGTTGTTCGCGTTTCCGGTGAAGTTCCCGGACGCGTCGAATTTCAGCGTGTCGCTCGGCGCCACGGTGTTCGTCTCCGCCCACAGCGCGGGACGCCCGTCGCCGCTCCCTTCCGAAAGCACGCCGTAGCTCTGCCGAACCTGCGTCGTCTGCGCCGACGTGCCGTCGGCGTTCACCGCGTAGGAGTAGCTCAGGCTCAACGGCCACGCGAACTGGTCGCTGCGGGTGTACGCGACGCCGCCGCCGTGCCCGCTCGAGGTGGACAGCGCGATCGTGTTCTGCGTGATGCTTTGCGCGAACCCGGTCGCCGAGCTGACGATGTTCTGGTGCTGGGTGAAGGACAGCGTCTGCTGTGCGACGTTCGCGACGAGTCCGTGCGAAGTCAGCACGTGGCCGGTGATGACGTACGCGCGCTTCGACGTCGTGTCGATCGTTCCGGACCCGATGCCCGACGCGTTGAAGCCGGCTCCGCCCTCGCGCACGCTCTCCACGGGCGCGGCCGCGAGCGAGTCTTCGTCGAGCGCGCCGCTGAGACGTCCGCGCGCGCCGTGGTCGAGGAACAGCAGCAAATTGCCCTGCACCGAGAAATAGTCGTCCGCGTTGTAGACCGAGATCGCAACTTCGTGCGTGGCGCCGTCGTCGAGCGTCCCGGCGAACGGCGAGAGATCGACGCGATACGGCACGAAGTCGAGCGTCTGCACGCCGGGGATCGGGAACCACAGGAACGGATCGATCCCGCCGGTGTAGATCCACGGGTACACGGGCGCGGCACCGGCGGGCTTCCCGTCGACGGCGATCTCGGTCTCACGGAACGCCGTGTTGCCGCAGTTGTCGAGCAGCGTCGCGAGATCGTTCGGGAAGCACGTGTACCAGAACTCGTCGCCGATCTGGCTCTGGGAGATCACCTGCAGCTCGGCGCCCTCGACGTTCGCCGGCGGCACGAACGACTTCGTCAGCTGACTGGATGTCGTGTCGAGCGCGACCGGATTGCCGTTCGAGTCCGCGAGCGGTACGACGACGTCGGCGACGCGCGGCGCCGGGTAACGCCGGTCCGGCGGATAGAACTCGAGCTCGCCCGACGCGCCCAGCACGCCGGTGTACGTGCTGTTGACGATGTTGCCGATCGTGATCTGCCCGGTTTGAGACTCCGTGAAGAGTGCGCTGAGCTCCGTGAGATCGCGCTCGACGTGCCATTTCCGCGCCGCCGTCGACGACGGCTCCGAGGTGGTGCCGAAGAAGATCGTCGCACCGCCCAGACCGATCGTCGCGGTGCGGTCGTACTGCACGCCGGCGGTGATCGAGAGATCGGCTTCGAGCACGACCTTCGCCCACGGCGGTCGGCACGCCGCCGGCGGCGTGTATGCGAACGCGTGCGGGCTGAAGTCCGAGAAGGTGAACCCGGTGAACAGCGGCACGACGCAGGGCGCCGTGTCCGGCCGCGGGACCGGCATGTCGGCGATCGTGACGTTCGGCGCCGTCGTGCCGCTCTGCGCGCGGCGCCGTGAGACGGCGATCGCATCGGTCGCTCGTTTCCCGGCCGTGGCGATCCGCGGGAGCGCCGCGGCCCGCGCCTTCGCCGACGACGATTCGGGCCCGGCACCGATCTGCGGAACCGGTCCCGAGCCGTGCGACCCGCCGCACGCGGTGAGCCCGCACGCGGCGACGAGAAGGAGGAGGAAAGCACGCACGCGCACGACGTCGACTCCTTCGGAACGAGAGAGAAGCGAGGGACGCCTTCCCTCCGCGAGGCGGGTCGGCGATTCCTCGCGTCAGAAGTCCCGGCGATGCACAGCGTCACCGAGCTCTTGCGGCTCCCCTCGCCCGCGCCCGCTCCTCAATCGCTCGCGTTCGACGGGGCGACGCTCTGGATGGGGTCGCGCGACGCGCAGCGGATCTGCGCGATCGACCCGCGCGCCTGGAGCGCCCGCGACGAGGCGCAGATGGCCGACGTTCCGTGGGGGATGGCGGTCGCCGGCGACGAGCTGTTCGTCATCCACGGCGACTTCGGCGAGAACGACCGCGTCGTCACGCCGTACGTCCCGGGCCGGGGCTTCGACGAGAGCCGCAGCTTCGTCGCTCCCGACGGCACGGGCTCGCAACTCGGCTGGGACGGCGACGTCCTCTACGTCAGCCAGTGGTACAACCGCAAGATCGTCGGCGTCGACGGGCGCGGAACGCCGCTGCGCGCGATCGACGTCCCGCACGGCATCTGCGGCCAGGTCGTCGTCCACGGCAGATTCTACCTGATCACCACCGACGACGAAGAAACGGGCCCGTACTGGCTCACCCGCGTCGACGCGCGCGGCGATGCGGCGCGTGCCGACGACATCGCCGAGATCGGCTTTCCGGCGCGTGCGCTCACGTTCGACGGCGAGCGCTTTTGGACCAATCATCGCGCGGCGAACGAGATCGTCGCCTTCGCGAACCCGGACGGCTGACCGCAGCCGGAGTCGCCCGCTACGCGGTCGGCTTCGGCACCGTCGGCAGGCCGAGGTGCGACCACTCCATCCACGAGCCGTCGTAGACGGCGACGTCCCGGAAGCCGGCTTCACGCAGCGCGAGCCAGGCTCCGGCGGCCGAGACGCCGCTGCCGCACGACACCACCGTGCGCTTGCGCGGATCGAGTCCGGCCTCGCGCACGAGCCGCTCCAGCGTTTCGTGCGCGGCGATGCGTCCGCCGCGCTCGTCTTCGAGCAGGAGGTTGCCGCTGATCCGCACCGCGTTGCGGATGTCACGGTCGCGCTGCGCGTACGTGAGATCGCGCTGCGTCTCGACGAGCTGCTCGTCGCAGCGTCCGTCGGCGATCGCGAGCACCTCGTCGCGCGACGCGCGCAGCGGCTCGACGACGCGCGGCGTGAACGTCGCGCGCGACGATGCGGACGCCGCAGCGGCGCCGGTCTCCAGCGCGCGGCCCGACGCGATCCACGCCGGCAAACCGCCGGCTAGGACATAGGCTTCGGGATGGCCGTAGTAGCGCAGCATCCACACCATGCGCGCGGCGAACGGAACCGTTCCCGCGTCGTACGCGACGACGACGTGCTCGTCGCCGATCCCCGCGGCTCCCATCGTCCACGCGAAGCGAATCGCCGGCGCGACGCGCGTCGCGTACGGCGTCTCCGGATCGCTCAGATCGTCGCCGTAGTCGAGATGGACCGCGCCGGGGATGTGGCCGGCCGCGTACTGCTCGCGTCCCGAGGGCATCGCGACGGTGCCGCCGTGCGGAACGCTGCGTGCATCGACGATGCGGACGCGCGGATCGTCGAGCCGATCGAGAAGCCAATCGATCTCGACGAAATCGCGCGACACGCTACACGCCGATCGCGGGCTTGCTCAGATCGAAGCGCGTCTCCGCGTCGTCGGCGATGTACTTCCCGATCGCGAGCGACGACGTCGCCGCGGGTGAGGGAGCGTTGCGCACGTGCACGACCCCTTCGGCGCCTTCGAACACGAAGTCGTCGACCAGCGAGCCGTCCGCGGCCATCGCCTGCGCGCGCACGCCGGAAGGCCCGGGAAGGCAGTCCTCGGGCTGCAGCTCGGGGATGTAGCGCTGCAGCGCTTTCACGTACGCGGAGCGCACGAGGTCGCGGTACATCTCGCCCGCGCCGGTCTTCCAATACTTGGTCGCGAGCTTGAAGAAGCCCGGGTACGTCAGCGCGTCCCACAGCTCGGGCGGGTTGATCGTGAAGAACGAGTAGCCTTCGCGGGCGAACGCGAGGACCGCGTTGGGACCGAGCCAGATCGAGCCGTCCATGCGCGGCGTGAAGTGCACGCCGAGAAACGGGAACTCTGGATCCGGCACCGGATAGATGTTGCCTTTGACGAGGTACGACTTCTCCGGCTTGAGGATCAGGTAGTCGCCGCGGAACGGCACGATCTTCGGATCGCGTCCGCCGCCCGTCATCTTCGCGAGCCTGTCGCTCTGCAGGCCGCCGCACGTGATCACCGAGCGCGCGTGGATCTCGCCCTTCGGCGTCTCGAGGACCGTCACGCCGTCACGGCGCGAGATGTTCGTGACCTCGTGCGAGAGGAACATGTCGGCGCCCATCTCGCGCGCGTCGTCGCCGTAGCTGCGCGCGACCCGGCCCCAGTCGACGATCCCCGTCACCGGCGAGAAGATCGCCTTGATCCCGCGGGCGTGCGGCTCGCGTTCGGAGATCTGCGCCGCGTCGAGCATCTGCAGCCCTTCGATGCCGTTCTGGTGACCGCGCGCCCACAGATCGTCGAGCCGGCCGAGCTCGGACTCTTCGGTGGCGACGATCAGCTTGCCGACGGGCTTGTACTCGATGCCCTTCGCATCGCAGTACTCCCACGCGAGCTTACGGCCTTCGACGCACAGCTTCGCCTTCAGCGATCCGGGCTTGTAGTAGATCCCGGAATGGATGACGCCGCTGTTGTGGCCCGTCTGGTGCTTGCTCCAGACGTCCTCTTTCTCGACGTTCGCGACGCGAAGATTGGGATGCCGCTGCAGCAGCTCGCGGGTCGTCGCGAGCCCGACGATGCCCCCGCCGACGACGGCGATGTCGTAAACCATGGCGCCGAACATTCTCGCACCGCGCGGCCGCGCCCGCTAGGACATTGCGCGGGGGGCGCGCACCGCGCGGGCCGAAGCCTGCGGGCATGACGACGACCGCCCCGCGCACGATCGCGCCGTTCCGCAACGAACCGATCCGCGATTTTTCGAATCCCGCCGATCGCGCTTCGCTCGAGGAGGCGCTCGTCCGCGCGCGGACCCGGCTCGGCCGCCGATACCCCGTCGTCATCGGCGGCGAGCGGCTCCACGGGGCGCGGACGATCGCTTCGCTCAACCCGGCGCGGCCCAGCGAAATCGTCGGCGACGTCGACGAGGCGACCCCGGAGCAGGTGTCGCGCGCGCTCGACGTCGCCACCGAAGCCTTCGCGTCGTGGAAGCGCACGGGCGCGGAGCGGCGCGCGGACTTCCTGTTCCGCGCGGCGGAGCGCATCCGTGCGACGAAGGACGACTGGAACGCGCTGCTGGTGCTGGAGGTCGGCAAGCCCTGGATCGAGGCCGACGCGGACACCGCCGAGGCGATCGACTTCCTCGAGTTCTACGCGCGCGAGGCGCTGCGGCTCGCGGATCCCCCGCCGCTCACGCCGATCGCCGGCGAGCGGAACCGGCTCGAGTACCTGCCGCTCGGGGTCGGCGCCGTGCTGCCGCCGTGGAACTTCGCCTTCGCGATCATGGCCGGGATGTCGGCGGCGGCGATCGTCACCGGGAACGCCGCGATCCTGAAGCCGTCGCCCGACGCGGCGGTCATCGCGGCGCACTTCGTGGACCTCATGCACGAGCTGGGGCTCCCGCCCGGCGTGCTGAACTACGTCCCCGGCGACGGGCCGACCGTCGGTGAGCAGCTCGTCACCGACGCGCGCACGCGCTTCGTCTCGTTCACGGGCTCGAAAGCGGTCGGGCTGCACATCAACGAGCTGGCCGCGAAGACCGTGCCGGGCCAGCGCTGGATCAAGCGCGTCATCGCCGAGATGGGGGGCAAGGACGCGATCGTGGTCGCCGGCGACGCCGACGTCGACGCCGCGGTCCAGGGCGTCGTCGCGTCGGCGTTCGGGTTCTCGGGACAGAAGTGCTCGGCGTGCTCGCGCGCAATCGTCGACCAGGCGGTCTACGACGCGTTCCTCGACAAGCTCGTGCCGGCGGTGCGGGCGCTGGCGATCGGCGACCCGGCGGACCAGCACACGAACGTCGGCCCGGTGATCAACGCGAAGGCGCTGGAGAAGATCGGCCGCTACCTCGAGATCGGCGAGGACGAAGGCCGCCTTCTCGTCGGCGGCCGGCGCGCGCCCGGCGAAGGCTTCTACGTCGAACCGACGGTGTTCGCCGACGTCGATCCGCACGCACGGATCGCCCAGGAAGAGATCTTCGGCCCGGTCGTCGCGGTGATCCGCGCGCGCGACTACGACGACGCGCTCAGGATCGCCAACGACACGGAGTTCGGGCTGACGGGGGCCGTCTACTCGCGGAGCGAGGAACGGCTGCGGCGCGCCGAGGACGAGTTCTTCGTCGGCAACCTCTACCTCAACCGGAAGTGCACCGGCGCGCTCGTCGGGGGACAGCCCTTCGGCGGCTTCAACATGAGCGGGACCGACTCGAAGGCGGGCGGTTACGACTACCTGCTGCTGTTTCTGCAGGGCAAGTCGATCTCGCGCAAGATCGCTGCGGTCGCGAGCGACGATCTCGCGGCGGGGATGGACTGAAGCCGGCGCGCCCGAAAAGCGCCGTATTAGAAGAGGACGGAGCGCTGTGGACGAGACGGTGGAGAAAAACCGGGGCCTTCCTGTTGACACCCTACCAGCGCGGTGATAGTCTATCTCTCGTTGACTCTGACGCCTCGCTCCTACGGTGCGGTCAGTGATCCGGTCCGAGAAGGGCTGGGCGAAAGCGTCCGTTCCTTGAAAACTGAACAGTGCAGTAGCGCATAAGTCTGTGGGTCTCCGACCTCGAAGCAGGCAAGCGCGCGACCGAAAGGCCGCGTTTTTGTTTGTCCGGGTTTGAGATGAGTAGGATCGGCGTCTGCGGCTCTCCCGGCTCCACCGGGTTCCGCACGAGGACGACGATCCCGTACAGTTTATGATCGCGCCGCATGCCTGCGAGGGCGTGCGACGGGTCCGGACTCGCACTCCGGGCCGCATGCCGGCGTCGAGCGATCGACGGCGGCGGAACGATCGGCGAAGATAGTGAGCCTTCAAAGGCTCCGAAAGAAGTTTTCGGAGAGTTTGATCCTGGCTCAGGATTAACGCTGGCGGCGTGCCTAACACATGCAAGTCGAACGAGGTAGCAATACCTAGTGGCAGACGGGTGAGTAACGCGTGGTCAACCTACCGTTGTGTGGGGGATAACTAGCCGAAAGGTTAGCTAATACCGCATACGTCGAACCGGGGCATCCCGGAACGATAAAAGGAGCAATCCGCACGATGACGGGACCGCGTCCCATTAGCTAGATGGTGGGGTAACGGCCTACCATGGCTCCGATGGGTAGCTGGTTTGAGAGAGCGACCAGCCACACTGGGACTGAGAGACGGCCCAGACTCCTACGGGAGGCAGCAGTGAGGAATTTTCCGCAATGGGCGAAAGCCTGACGGAGCGACGCCGCGTGTGGGAAGAAGGCCCTCGGGTCGTAAACCACTGTCGAAGGGGAAGATACTGACGGTACCCTTGGAGGAAGCCCCGGCTAACTACGTGCCAGCAGCCGCGGTAAGACGTAGGGGGCAAGCGTTATTCGGAATCATTGGGCGTAAAGCGCTCGTAGGCGGATCAGCAAGTCGGTGAAGAAAGACCTGGGCTCAACTCAGGGAACGGCACCGATACTGCTGGTCTTGAGGCAATCAGAGGGTGATGGAATTCCCGGTGTAGCGGTGAAATGCGTAGATATCGGGAGGAACACCAGTGGCGAAGGCGATCACCTGGGGTTGTTCTGACGCTGATGAGCGAAAGCTAGGGGAGCAAACGGGATTAGATACCCCGGTAGTCCTAGCCGTAAACGATGGATACTAGGTGTAGGTGGTATCGACTCCATCTGTGCCGCAGTTAACACA